>OGLX01001346.1_pt1 | contig 12474 bp, 8 predicted proteins | sample 1572821 | NCBI WGS metagenome assembly OGLX01 (sample SAMEA2581908, study PRJEB24529) | metagenome | biome: Human gut stool | place: China | collected 2011 | reverse complement strand
TGTATATATATTTCGTATTTCATGACTTTCCTGCATTTCTATTTTTGTGTAGATTCTCTGATGCATTCATATTGCTTAGTATTCTTATTATAATTGATGCCAGCCAAAAGTAGATTCCCCTGATCTAACTCTTCACCTGTCATCCTCAAATTACACATCCTTCACTTTTGAAAACAAAAACACCATATACTCTTATCTGTAATCTCAGAGCAAGTATTGGATGTGAGCATTTCCACAAGCATTCAACACACCGCGACCAAAGTCACAGATAATAGTATATGGTGTTTTCTTCCGGAAACCGTTGCTCTATCCAACTGAGCTACTGGTCCACAGGAAGTTTTCTTGAAAACTTCCGTTGTTTATAATACTATATTTTACATTATATTGCAAGGGAAAGTTTCTTTGTATCTTCGATAATCTTCGGCATTTTCCCTCAGTTTTTCTACTGCTTCTTTGATGCATTGTACGGTGTAATCTATTTCTTCCCGCGTGTTTTGGTAGCCTATTGTAAGGCGCAAAGTGCCGCGTGCGAGCTTCTCAGGAATTCCCATTGCAATGAGAACGTGGGATGGCGATGTGTCTCCTGTACTACAGGCAGATGCGGCGGAGGCGCAGATATTTTTTTCGTCTAATAAAAGTAATAGTTCGTTGCCTTCGATGAATTGGAAACTGATGTTACAGTTACCTGGCAGTCTGTTTGCAAGACTTCCATTTAAACGGCAGTATGGAACTTCTGCCAGGATTCTCTTAATCGCATAGTCACGGACTTCTGTCTCATGCTTGATTCTTTCATCCATTGTTGCAAATGCGATTTCAACTGCTTTTGCAATTCCTACGATACCTGTGATATTCTCTGTTCCAGCACGTCTTTTTCTTTCCTGTGCTCCACCATGAATGAAAGAACGAAGTTTTAATCCTTTTCTGATATATAAGAATCCGATTCCCTTTGGTCCACCGAATTTGTGTCCGCTGACACTTAACATATCGATATTATATTCATCTACATTGATTGGAATCTGAGCATATGCCTGAACTGCATCTGTATGGAATAAGATTCCATGTTCTTTTGCGATAGCTCCGATTTCTTTAATTGGCTGGATCGTTCCGATCTCGTTGTTTGCAAACATCACAGAAATCAGGATCGTGTCTGGTCTGATCGCTGCTTTTAAGTCATCTAATTTTAAGATTCCGTTCTCATCAACGTCAATATATGTGATCTCAAATCCTTTTTTCTCAAGATATTCACATGTATGAAGGATCGCATGATGTTCGATCTTACTTGTGATGATATGTTTTCCTTTGTTTGCATAAGCTTCTGCTGTACATTTTAATGCCCAGTTATCAGATTCAGAACCACCTGCTGTGAAGTAGATATTCTCTGGTGTTGTTCCAAGTGATCTTGCGATCGTTTCTCTTGATTCGTCTACAACTTTACGGTTATTTAATGCTGGTGTATATACACTGGATGGATTCCAGAAGTTTTCTGTAAAATAAGGAAGCATTGCATCTACAACTTCCGGTCTTGTTGCTGTAGTAGCAGCATGATCTAAGTAAACGATTTTCTTTTCCATGATTATGATTCCTACCTTTCTTCTTGATCATATTTGGTATGTATTTCGATTGATTCTTCCATCAATTCTTGTAAAGTGATCGAATCAACCGCCTGCTGAACGCTGTCATTGATTCGTTTCCAAACTGTCTTGGTCACACAGAATTTTGTGCCGCTGCAAGTCGATGTATCTCCGGTAAATGCTGCACAGTCGATCGGTGTTAAATCTCCTTCCAAAGTCCTTAAGATATCTCCTGCCGAAATATCTTTTGGATCTTTATCTAACATATATCCACCCTGTGCTCCACGAATACTTTTGATGATCCCTGCTTTCTTCAGTTTAGGTAATAACTGCTCTAAGTATCTGACGGAAATATTCTGTCTCTCTGCGATCGCACTGATTGGTACCGGGCTGTCCTGACTGTATACCGCAATGTCTACCATCGCTCTTAATCCATAGCGTCCTTTTGTCGATAATTTCATTCTCTCACCTCAATCCCGACTATATAACTCGGATTTCATTTGTTATCTTAACAAAGCATGTATCTTATGTCAACATTATTTGTCATATCTTTTTTTTTTATTTCATACAATGATTAAAAATGGCTGGTATTTCCTATGAAAAAGGCAAGCCCGTTTATTTGCGGAACTGTGATCTTAACACTCTCTAATTTTTTTTCAAGACTCATCGGCTTCTATAATAGAATATTTCTGGCAGGCGTGATCGGTGCACATCAGATTGGAATTTATCAATTGATCTTTCCTGTTTATCTCCTTGGGTTTGCTGTCTGTTTTCAGGGATTTCAGATCGCACTTTCTAAGATCACTGCTGAGAAAAAAGCTACGGGAAATATTAATGCTGCTCGTTATGTACTTCGCATTACGATCATTCTTACACTGTGCCTTTGTATCATTTTCTCCTTCTTTGTATTTTGGTATGCAGAACTGATCTGTTCAGTTTTTCTTCATGAACCAAGCTGTGTACCATGCCTGAGACTTGCTGTTCTTGTTCTTCCATTTGTCGGGATCAAAAACTGTATTCATGGGTACTGCCTTGGAATTGAGAATTCGGGTGTTCCTGCTTTTTCTTTGTGTCTGGAACAGATTTCAAGGGTATCCTCTATCTTTTTACTTTCTGTATTCATGATAGAGAAAATGCCAGTTCCTGCTTTTCTAGCTGTCTGTGGAATGACTGTTGGGGAGATCGTTTCATTTTTCTTTACTCTGATCTTCTATTTCTTACACAAAAAGTCTGCTGACAGCTTGTCAAAGTCTACTCTTTCTGCATCAAAACTTTCTGTATTTCATGAACTGTTATCCCTTGGGATTCCACTGACTTTGAATAGTTTTTCTGTCACCTTATTACAAAGTGTGCAAAGTATTCTGATCCCAATGATGTTATATCGTTTTTATGGAAATCGTTACCGCAGCGTCGAGATCTATGGCATCTTAAGCGGCATGGCACTGCCTTTTATTATGTTTCCTTCTACGATCACCAATGCATTATCTTTGATGCTTCTGCCTAAGATTTCTGCTGCCAAAACTCACAACGATCCCTCTTATCTTCGACGTTGTGCGATCTTACCTCTTATCTTTTGTACATTTCTTGGAATTGGAGCTTTTGGCGGATTCTTTGTTTTTGGACCCTGGATTGGAAATTTCTTTTTTCATGATCCTCTTTGCGGAAAGTATTTAAGATCATTGTCTTTTTTATGTCCGTTTTTGTATTGTTCTTCCATCTTATCTACCATATTAAATGGACTTGGAAAAACAAAAGATACATTGCTCCATAACAGTGTATCTCTTGTGATCCAGATTTGTTTTATTTTATTTGCGATTCCTTTGTATGGAGTGAACGGGTATTTGTGGGGACTGTTTCTTAGCTGTTTGTTTCTATGCTTCGCTAATTATCGAAAAGTAATGCTGCATGTATGAGTCGGAAAATAGCTGTTACCGAATTCCCAAAAATGTCTCATACAGATCCACTTGACCGTACCCCCCATTCTCTGTTTGGATAGATCCTTTCCGGATCTCTCCTTGCTCCCCGGATCAGATAATTTTTAATTCTTGTCGTATTGATCTGCATATCATTTTTCTGCATGATCCCCCATTCTAACATCAATGCTGCTATACCCGCGGTAATTGCTCCTGAAACGCTTGTTCCTGATTTTCTGCCATAGCGTTTCCTTGGTAACGGTCCTAGAATTTCTACTCCTGGTGCTGTAAAATCTGGTTTAACCGCATTTCTTGGAAATCCCCTGCTGCTGTCGATCGCGAGGCTTCCTGTGCTGGAATTATAACTTCCACAAGATATCAGCAATCCTGTATTTGATGGTGCTACCAGTGTATTATATGGTGTGGATTCCAAGAAAAATGTATCTTCGCTGATAAAGTTTGTGATTGGAAGCCACAGATCAAATTCACGATTTCCTACGCCATCGTCACTGACGTAGATGTTCCAGATTCCTGGTGCCGGATTTTGAAATCTCATAACGATAACTGGAGCTCCTGCAGATGTATCTACCGTAAAGTATTCTACGATCAGCCTTGTTTTTTCTAATAAAAATGTTACATATCTTTGCCCGCTTAACCCACCTTGTATCCTACCTGTTTTCTGTCCTGACGGTGACTCAATATCTACATAATAGCGGTTCGGAGCTAATCCCCATAGTTCCATTGTAAATCCATACTCCGACTCTCCAACTTTGACTTCCACTTTTGCATCATTTTGTGAAACCTGACCACTGTAATGATGTCTTGCCTGCCCCTCATTTCCAGCGCTTGTAACAACTGCGACTCCCCGAAGCATCGCTCTGCCTGACAGATACTGGTCTAATGGTCCTGTTCCAAGATGAGACGCAAGGTTAGTGCCAATACCTAAGAATATGACGATCGGTCTTTGCAACTGTTCTGCAATATGATCGATATAGTGAACTGCCAGCATGATGTCTGTTTCTGCATATGCTTCGTATTTTGGATCAATACAGTAATATTCTTTCAAATAGTCTTTTGCTTTTCTTAATTTCACTACGATCAATCCTGCATTCGGAGCAATTCCTGAAAATCCTGTTTCGTTATCCTCATTTCCAGCAATTAAACCTGCTAAAAAAGTACCATGTCCGGATTCATCCTTCGATGGTACTTTCTGCTGTGGCACGTCGCTTTTTAGTGCCTCTTCTATTTGTTCTTTTGTATATTCTGTCCCATATCCCAGAAATGTATCTTCTGGGTCACCTTCTATTGTCTGATCCCAGAGAGAATATATCTTACTGCTGCCATCTTCATAGCGAAATGCTGGATGTTCATAGTCGATCCCTGTATCGATCATTCCAACTAAAACACCATTTCCATAAAGATCCAAGGTACTCCTTCTGACTTGCGCTACTCCGACATCTTCTAACATCTGTGTGTCCATCAGACCGAAACAACGTGGAATCGTATTATATGGATAATTTTGTCCATATATGGATGTCCGTCCGTTCTTTTTGACATATGCGATCGCGAATCTCTGATCGATCACTGTAATACATTCTGTGTTGAATTCTTCTTTTACATAGTCAAGTACTCCGCTGTATTCCCCGATAAATTCAAAATAATCATTACTCTGGGCTGCATTTTCACATAGCATAGAAATACCTCAGGTTTTTTATAGTTTATGCACCCAATTTCCATCTGTTAATCTATGTGCATGATACAATTTATGAAAATTAATTTAAATACGCTCCGTAATAAGTCCCTTCTGATAAGCCCATAATAACTGTTCAAGATCTGCCACTTTCTCCTGTAGTGCCTTGCCATTATCAGTATCCATAACACATTTACGTTTCGTTACCTTATTAATAACGATCGTATCTGAATGGATATCTGTTTCCTCTCTGATCGCTATAGTTCTTGATACAAATGGTTCGTGTGCTACGAGTTTTAATCCGTAAGAATTAGACACTAAGGTATAACCTGCGATCCCTGTTGTCTTCTGATATGCTTTCGAGAATCCACCATCAATGACAAATAGCTTTCCTCCACATTTGATCGGGCTTTCGCCTTTCTTTACTGCTACTGGCATATGCCCGTTTACAATCTTGCCTGTCGATGTATCTAATCCGAATTCTTCTAAGATCTGGTTGATCACTGCTTCATTTTCATACCACTGATAGTAATAGTCTTTCTTTTCTTTCTTAAGATCTACATCATCCAAGAAATAGCGCTCAAACGTTGCCATCTTTGCTTTTCCGTAGACTGGTGAGTTTTCATTTGACCAGATGAACCACATGATGTCTTGTCCATATTTTCTGGCTTTCATGTCTTTTTCTTCATAATAACCCTGTCTTGCCAGATGTTCTAAAACATCATAAAGTTCTTTCCCTGCGTACTTTCTTCCTTCAATCTCTACTTCACGAAATGTTCCATCTTCGTTTAGCGGTACACAGCCATGATATAGAAGCATTCCATTGAACACCTTGTATAAGTGTCCTTTTGCAAATAAGAATCTTATATGTTCCTGAAGATAAGCACAGTATTTAAACACAGTTACCAGATGTTCCATCACATATTCTTCTTCTTTGGTCAATTTATATGGATCATTTGGATCGATCGTTGGAAAATTCTTATCTTTTAATTCATATTCTTTTCCATCTAATGTGATCGTTCCTTTTTCATAGTCGATCTTGTCTAATAGTAATCTTTGATCCATCAAAAAGTCTGGACGGCGTTTGATCAATTGACCTTCTACTTTAAACTGCATGATCGCAATGGCTTTGTGCATCTTCTTATTCAATTCTTCTTCTCGGATATTACTCTCATCCACTTCTCCAGATGCATGGAATAATTCACATTCATCATCTTTGTAACACTCCAATGCAAATCTTGCCAGCGGGATCAGATTGATGCCATAACCATTTTCCAAAACATCCAGATTATTGTATCTTGCACAGATTCTTACAACATTACAAATACATGCGCGGTGCCCAGATGCAGCTCCCATCCATAAAATATCGTGATTTCCCCACTGAATATCAACATTCGCTGTCTTCATGATGCAGTCCATGATCCTATGTGGACCAGATCCTCTATCGTAAATATCTCCGATCACATGCAGATGATCGATCGTCAGATCCTGGATCAGATGGGCCATCGCTGCAATAAACTGTCTGACCCTTCCTGTCATGATGATCGTCTCAAGAATCTGCTCTACATAGCGTTTCTTATCAGCTCTCCGGTGTTCTACCATCAATTCTTCCATCACATAGGCAAATTCTGGTGACATTGCTTTCCTTACTTTTGATCTTGTATATTTATTCCCGACTGATCTTGCAACATGAACCAGACGTACCATCGTATCATGCTGCCATTCAAGAAGGAAATTCTTTGGTAATTCTTCCTCCATTAAATCCATCTTCTGCTCCGGATAATAAATAACTGATGCCAGATTTTTCTTTTGCTTTGTTGTCAGTGTATTCCCAAATTCATCTTCAATCCTGCTTCGGATCGCTCCTGATCCATTCCTTATGATATGGCTGAATTTCTCATATTCGCCGTGAACATCAGAAACATAATGCTCTGTTCCTTTGGGAAGATGCAAGATTGCCTGAAGATTGATGATCTCTGTTGAAGCAGCTGCGACATTTGGATAACGCACTGCCAGTTCCTTTAGATACTTCATCTGGTCCATGAGAAGGCTCCCCTTTCGTTTACGCTTTTTTGATTGTTCTGTAATATTATAGCATTATTTTTCATACTTTCCCAATAACTTTCTTTCATTTTCCTTAATTATTATACTTTTATGAAAACAAGGCTGTTCTTTATGTTATACTGTAAACAGCCTAGGTAAAATCTATGTAAATTTCCATATTTACTGTCCTTGATCTTCACAGGCTACTTACAATAAGGAGGAGATTATGTTAAAAAAGAACAAAAGCATTGCACTGGTGATGATCTTAGCTTTATTGATCATCACATCTTCTTGTGCACCAAAAAACACACAGGCAGAAATTGATAAACCTGCCAAAACAAGTGCCTCTTGGGAGAGGAAACTTTGCAGATCAAAACTTGATATCATCAGTTCTTACGGTGATGATCAGGCATTTCACCCAAAAGTCTTAAACTTTGAAAAACCATGGAACGGCTATCGCTATTGGATGGCATACACTCCATATCCAGGTGCAGATCAGCGAAAAGAAAATCCACACGTCTGTGTCTCCAATGACAGGATTCATTGGAAGCCATTTGAAGGAGAGGGAAAAGCTGTTTCACTTGATCCATTGACCCCATTTGAAGACCCTGACAAACAGTATAATTCAGATACCCATCTTGTATATAGAAAAGACATCGATACCTTAGAATGTTACTGGCGCCAAGTCGATAATCGTACCAGGATCGATAAGATCATGAAACGTACAACAACCGATGGTATCCACTGGAGTAAAGCTCAGAATGTATTGGTTTCCGATGCACGCACTGATCGTATTCTAAGTCCGGCGATCATTTATGAAAACGGACGATATAAGATGTGGACTGTCAACTGTAAAAGAAAATTCCCTGTTTTATACCGTGAAAGTAAAGATGGTTTTCATTGGACAACTCCAAGCACGATTCAGTTAAAATATCCATCTGACAGACTTCGAAGCTGGCATCTGGATGTCATTCATACAGAGAAAGGCTATGAAATGCTCGTCGTTGCCTTCTACAAAGGGCATAGGCATCGGGAAATGAATCTTTATTATACTTCATCCAAAAATGAGCATGATTTTAAGAAATGTATTACGATTTTAAAACCATCTGAAAAGGAAAAAGCATGGGACAACCGTGGTATTTACCGTAGCAGCTTTTTTGTGGAAAATGGAATTTATTATATTTATTACAGTGGTATTGGATATCCAAAAGGACCAAACAGCTCTCAGGGTGTTGGACTCACATATGGTCCATCGGTGAAAAACATTCATGGTTACGATGCATAAAATCTCTTGACGTTATAAATATTCAGGTGTAAACTGTTAGCAATAAGAATTTTTAGCCGACCATCCAAAGACTGGCTAACGACTCTACAATACGAATAAAAGGAAGTGCATTAATATTATGGAAAAGAAAAATATCGACTGGGCTAACATCGGTTTCGGTTATATGCCAACAGATTACCGTTTTGTAGCTAATTACAAAGATGGAGCATGGGATGAAGGTGAATTAACAACAGATGCCAACATCACAATCTCTGAATGTGCCGGTGTATTACAGTACGCTCAGACATGTTTTGAAGGAATGAAAGCTTACACAACAGAAGATGGACATATCGTTGTATTCCGTCCTGACTTAAATGCAAGCCGTATGGCAGATTCATGCAGAAGACTTGAGATGCCTGTATTCCCTGAAGATAAATTTGTAGAAGCGATCGAGAAAGTCGTTGCAGCGAATGAAGCATTCGTACCACCTTTCGGTTCTGGTGCTACATTATATATCCGTCCTTATATGTTCGGAAGTGATCCTGTGATCGGTGTAAAACCAGCAAATGAATATCAGTTCCGTATCTTTACTACACCAGTAGGACCATACTTCAAAGAAGGCGCTAAACCTATTACTATCCGTGTCAGTGATTATGATCGTGCTGCTCCTCGTGGAACAGGTAATATCAAAGCCGGATTAAACTATGCTATGAGCCTTTACCCAATCATGGAAGCTCATCGTCAGGGATTTGATGAGAATATGTATCTTGACCCAGCAACAAGAACAAAAGTAGAAGAAACAGGTGGAGCTAACTTCATCTTTATTACAAAAGATGGTAAAGTTGTAACACCTAAATCTGACAGTATCCTTCCATCTATCACTCGTCGTTCTTTAGTTTATGTAGCCAAAGAATACCTTGGACTTGAAGTCGAAGAACGTGAAGTATTATTTGATGAAGTCAAAGATTTCGCTGAATGTGGATTATGTGGAACAGCCGCAGTTATCTCTCCAGTAGGAAAGATTTATGATCACGGTAATGAAATCTGCTTCCCAAGCGGAATGGAAAAGATGGGACCTGTCATCCAGAAATTATACGATACTTTAACAGGAATCCAGATGGGTCATATTGAAGCCCCTGAAGGATGGATCAAGGTTATTAAATAAGACTTTCGTTAATAGAATATTAAATAACATAAAATGCAGCCAGACAGTTATTGATTTAACTTTCTGGCTGCATTTCATTTATACATATTGGCGTATCATTCTTATTTACTGATCTCTTAGATGAATCTCTGGATTTCCATGATTCTCAATATAATCTCTTGTGATCGTTACGCTTCCGATTGTGTCGTCTTTTGGTATCTCGTACATAATGTCGAGCATGAATTTCTCGATGATCGCACGTAATGCTCTGGCTCCTGTTTTCTTTTTCAGAGCTTGTTCTGCGATAGCCTCCAGAGCCCCTTCATCGAATTCTAATTTTACTTCATCTAATTCTAATAACTTCTGATACTGTTTTAAGATCGCATTCTTTGGTTCTTTTAGAATCTTGACTAACATCTCTTTTGTCAGTCCTTCTAATGTAAATATCATTGGAAGTCTTCCGATGAATTCCGGTATGAATCCATATTCTCTCAAATCTTCATTCGTAACCTGTGCAATGATGTTTTCTTCCTCATCAAAACAGTCTTTTAAATCTGCTCCAAATCCGATCGATGTTTTCTTCATCAGACGTTTTTTGATGATTCCTTCTAAGTTCGGGAAGGCTCCACCACAGATAAAAAGAATATTCCTTGTATTGATCGTTGTGAGTGGTACCATTGCATTCTTGCTTGTAGCTCCGACTGGCACTTCGACTTCTGCTCCTTCTAAGAGTTTTAGCAATCCTTGCTGAACGGATTCTCCACTGACATCTCTGCTATTTGTATTTTGTTTCTTGGCAATCTTATCAATCTCGTCAATGAATACGATTCCATGTTCTGCACGGTCTACATCGTTATCTGCCGCCTGTAAGAGCTTTGATAAAACACTTTCTACGTCATCACCAATATATCCTGCTTCTGTTAAGGATGTAGCATCTGTGATCGCTAGTGGTACTTTTAACAGTCTTGCAAGTGTCTTGACCAGATATGTTTTACCACTTCCTGTTGGTCCGATCATCAGCATATTCGATTTATCGATTTCGATCTCATCCATTGTGTTTGTAACCACTCGTTTATAATGATTGTATACAGCAACAGACATGACTTTCTTCGCATAATCCTGTCCAATAACATATTCATCCAGCATCGCCTTGATCTGATGTGGTGCTGGAATATCTTTTAATGTAAACTCTGGCTCTTCTTTTTTGTCTTTCTTTTTCTTCTTTACTTCCGCTTTTGGCTGCATGCTCTGCATATCGTTCATCATCTTTGTGATATCCATGCTGTCAAGATCCATATTTCTTGCGTCAATAAATCCAAACTGACCATTGCCCATAGAATTTAATGTCCTCTGCATACAATCTGTACATATAAAAATATTATTCGGAAGTTCTAACATCTTACCGGCTACAGATTCCGGACGTCTGCAAAGATAGCAGTAATGTTCCACATCTTTGTGTTCATCCTCATTTGTTACTTCCTCAATCTCATTTTGATTTTTCTCTTCTGACATATGATTGTCCTCCACTTTTTATTTTGAATAGAGTACTTCTCCTATAATTTCAATCCCTTTTATCATATCTTCTTTTTTCATTCTCGTAAACCCCAAAATATATTCTTCTTTCAATGGTTTTCCTTCTATATAATACCATGAGAGCGGATAGATCATCACACCTTTTTGTCTTAATTTTTTTTGAAACTCTTTTTGATCACTGACAGGGAATCTTACGATGATATGTGCTCCTGCTCCATGACCATATATTTGAATATCGGAGTTTAACTTCTTAATTTCTTTGATCAATAGATCATGTTTCTCTTTATAAATATTCCTCATACGGTTTAAATGTCGTTCAAAATGCCCTTCTGTCAGAAACAGCGTCAAAACTTTCTGATCAATCCTTGATACTGCACAGGAAAATGTCTGGCCAATCTGCTGATATCTCTTTGCAAGTTTCTTTGGGAGCACCATATAACTTGCTCGGATCGCTGGTGCGATCGCTTTTGAAAATGTTCCCATGTAGATCACATTTTCTCCATCATCTAATCCCTGCATCGCTGGAATTGGTTTTCCATGATATCTGAACTCGCTGTCATAATCATCTTCGATAATATAATGATCTGGATCTTTTTTAGCCCATCCTAATAATTGACTTCTTCGCCCTATTGGCATGATCACGCCTGTGGGATATTGGTGTGCCGGGGTTACATATGCTAAGTTCGCATCTGTTTTCTGCAATTGTTCTACACACATTCCACTTTCGTCCATGGAGATCGGATGAATCTTAAAATCCAATTCCTTTAAGATTTCATACGCATTTTTGTAAACTGGATTTTCAATTCCAATGGAAACTTTTTCTCCTAAAATCTGACGTAGTAAAAATAGCAGATTCTCCATTCCTGCTGCCACTACGATCTGGCTGGCATGAACATGAACACCTCTGGATTGTCTCAGATAATACATGATCGCTTTGCGCAATTCCAAATCTCCTTGAAAATTCCCCTTTTGAAATAACTCACTGTTATCATTGATCATGATCTCTTTTAGCAGTTTTCTCCAGATATGATAAGGAAACTGTTCCATATCAACTCCTGCTGATGAAAAGTCGTATGGTATCTTCTCTGGTCGTATTTCTTCTTCCTCTTCTTCGATCTTAACTGGAATGTGAAGCTCTGCCAGTTCTTCTACCTGACAGACAAAGAAACCACGTTTTGGTTTTGATTCAATATATCCTTCTGCACAAAGCTGTGCATATGCAGTGTCCACAGTATTCCTGCTGACATCTAAATGTTTGGAAAGTCTCCTTGCAGAAGGGAGTCTGGCCCCAAAGGGCAAAACTCCTGTTATAATTT
>OGLX01001340.1_pt1 | contig 12533 bp, 10 predicted proteins | sample 1572821 | NCBI WGS metagenome assembly OGLX01 (sample SAMEA2581908, study PRJEB24529) | metagenome | biome: Human gut stool | place: China | collected 2011 | reverse complement strand
ATTGCATTTAAAATATATTTTTTCATATCTTTCTGTTTTTTACATTCAACATCCAATTATCCGTTTCCGCTTCATCAGAAACGGTAAGTGACTCCCAAGGTAAGTACCAGATTGTGCTCTTTTGCTTCAAAGCCTTCATCATCCTGCCCCAGACACATGCTCTTTCCTGAAATACCGGCCAGCCACTTTTTGTATTCCACCCCTATGCCATAGGCCACACCAAAGCTGAAAGGATGCAGCAAAGAATGTTTCCCACCGGAATAGTCGTATTCATACTCACTGCTATAAATATCATACTCTTCATCGGGTTTGCCTGTCTCGCTAGCTTTCACTTTCCCTGCAAAACCATACGAAAAAACAGGTCCCATAGAAAATGCCAGATTCATTTTGCGGGCTATCGGACAACGAAGAATGAACAACATCGGCAAATCCAGTGATACCGGATTCCAAGTCTCCTGATATTTCACGCCATATCTTTCGGCATTGAACTCAGCTCCGTGATTACAGATTTGCAAGGTAGGCTGAAAAGCCCAACGCTTCGACATACGCACCTCGATACCCAGACCGAATTCATATCCCACTTTAAAGTCGGAACCATATATCGTATATTTACTCATACTAAGACCGGCATGTGCCACAAACGAGACCTTCTTACGTTTTCCGGTCAGCTGTACCGGTACATTCAAGTCAACTTCCCGGGTCTCCATCCCGATGGATGTAACGACCACTTTCTTTACCGAAAGAGGAACCTCCTGCAAGAGGAATTTGCCATCTACATCGGTGATTGTACTGATATTGGTTCCTTTGGCGGTGACCAATGCTCCCACAATAGGTTGCTGTCGTCTATCGAATACTACTCCTTTTACGTCGTGTGTCTGAACCTGAGCCATTACGGTGATTGCGCAAATGCAGGCAATCATTCCTATTATTATTCTTTTCATCTGTTTTCGTTCTTTAAATCCATTTTCTTATTCTACGGGAATCTTAACGGTCCGGTAACCACTGTAAGTGATCCCTACTCCATTTTTCGCATAAACACGGAAAGCAAAACGCGTTCCGGGACGCAGTCCGGTAACGATTTTACTAAGTTCCTGTCCATAATCATCCCCAAAAGGAACCTCTATCATCTGCTCATCCTTCACCGTCCCCGTTTCTTGTGAATAAATGCCATAACTATATCCGTAGTTTGTAATCTGATAATCATTTGTATAGAAAGAGGCATACAACTCTACCGACGTATCGTCATATGAATACAACGAAAACTGATTGATAATCGGTTCCGTACCCGGTTCGGTTGTAAACTCAACTACCGGTCCGTAGCCTGTCCCTTCCTCAGTAGTCACATAGGGACGTATATAATAATGTGTATTGGGAAGCAGATCGGTCACCTCTACTTCTAAAAACGAATAGTCATAATTCCGGGTTTCCCGTGCCAATGTTTTCTGATCATCAACCGTAGGGATTCTTTTAGTAGAACTGTAACAAGCGCCCTGTTCTATAATTCCGCCATTGCTTTTGAAACGGACCTCCGCAGATAAATAGAAACTGTATCCTGTAAAATGTGCATCGTGCACAACCAATCTTGGCAACCCTGAAAGGCGGAATGGCTTCACTTCACTGTAACGTTCGCCACGGGTATTTCCGCCCAATACATGGTCCAGCAATCCCGGACGTCCGTTATAGCCATAATTATAATCAACCATGGCGCAATAATAAGTTTCGCCCACGGGGAGCATATTCGATTCCAGGAAAGCATAAAAAGTCCCTTCTGTATCACGATGTACATAAGCTTCCGTAAGCACTTCTTTCATCTCTCGATCTTTAGCTATCAGGAATCTGGGATACTGGTAGAATCCGGTTTCTTCACTTGTCACTTTCCCTATCATGACCACGTCTGTCCGATACAGTTCTTCTGTATTCATCCCCAGAATATTGGACAGCAATTCCACGGAATCTTGTGAAAGCGTAGCCATATCACAAATCCGCTCCAACGTTAATGTTGCTTTAGAAGATTCCATAGCCCCCCAATAATCTCCTTTATTATCACAGGAGGTAGCCAGCAATGTCATCAGACAGAGCAAGCCTAGTAATTTTCTCTTGTTCATCTTTGTCTATTTATAGTGTTAATCGTCCGCAAAGTTACAATATTTATCATAAATATAACAAAATAAAACAATTTGATTCTCTACAAATCCGGAGTATCCTCCGGCCGGTATAAAGGAAACACAACAAATAACATCCCCCCCGGCCGGAAACCGTCCGATGTTGCCAACCGGCATATACTTTGCTTCAGGCAAGAAAAGCCCCCCGGAATAATAAATATTCAATATTATCTCCCTATATTTACAGACAGAGGTACCCCCCTGAAGTACCCCCATGGCAAACACCCATAACGATATGATGCAGAACCCCGATTATTTTGAACGTACCCGCAGCCGGTTACATCCCAAGAAATACCGATTTTATTTCTTTGATTACCTTTACTATTGCGGTGACCGGTGGTCGAAAAGAAATTCTCGCGTATGGGGAAGCGGAGTGATATTTAATTATTGGACATTTTGCATATGGGGTCCTGTTGCCTTTTGGACAAGATTAAATGGGATTCATCTTTTTAGCGAGAGCATAGATGTGACAATTGTTTTTGCCGGCATGTTACTCCCTTTCGTTTGTACCCGTCTACGATACCGGAAAGACCGGGTATCGGCTATCAGGCACCATTACCGCCGGAGTGCCTGGAGAAGCATCATTCCTCCCCGGCTGGTGGTGTTCGGATGGTTTATCATCCTATTGCTTGAAGTGATAGGAGCAAAGTTATGCGAGGCATAACGAGAAGGTAAACAGGATATATCCGGAATCTGAATATGACCGATCATTGATGTATATAGCCACACATTCAGCCTTTATCGTAATACTTCAGGTTGCTTGCAAGCCTGTCAATCGCTTTGGCCATCCTGGCTACTTTTGCCCGATCGGTCTTTGCAGAATAGATCCATTTCACATAATTGTGCCGCTCGTTTTCAGCCAGTGAATTGAAAAATTCCAATGCTCGAGGTTCGTCTTGCAAACACAATTGCAGTTCTTCGGGAATCTCCGACGGCTCTTCATCAAGGTACAAAACAACATGTACATAATCACCCGCCTGCTTTTTGATCTTCTTACGGATTTCAGCTTTTACAGAAAGTCCTAATTCTCCATTCCCCATTGGCATCAAATGGTGCTTTTTGATTTCGACACCATCAATACTTCCTTTTACTTTCACCCAGCCGAAAGGTGCCTTTTTATCTTGCGGCACTTCGGGAATGGGTGCATAAGTCCATCCTCCATTGCCGGGAGTTCTCTCAAGCAAGTAATCTTTATCCACTAAGGGTACTTCCATTTGTCAATGACTGTTTATTTCTATTCTATCTTTTCTATTTCCCCATACTTTCCGCCCCGCATCACTTCTCTTCACCCGGCAGAACGAAAGACCAATGGGTATGGTATGGGTTGATAAAAGCCTTCTGATCTTCATGCCAACGCTCCATTGCTCACTGATCCATATGGCTTCCAAATTTAATAAATATCCGGAGACGAACCCCAATTACCACCAATTTTCACTCTTATTCTGTGATTATTTCCTTTTCTTTGCGACTAACCAAATAAAAGTAATCCTAAAAGAAGATCAATGAACCTGAATCCGGCGCATATCAACGAGCCTGTACAAAAAGAGTTCCTCTCGGTAATCAAGGAATACGAGCGGGTTATCTACAAAGTATGCTATCTGTATACCACCCGGAACGCTACGCTCGGCGACCTTTACCAGGAAGTGATTCTCAATCTGTGGAAAGCTTATCCCAAATTCCGGAAAGAATGCAAAATATCGACCTGGATTTACCGGATAGCCCTCAACACTTGCATCAGCTTCATCCGCAAGGAAAAGAATGTGCCGGAAATCGTCGCACTGACCCGCGAAGCCGACTGGATGACAGAAGAGAAAGACGAACTGACGGAAATGCTGCGGCAACTGTACCGGATGATCAATCAATTGGGACAACTGGACAAATCGATCGTACTGCTTTACCTGGAAGAAAAAAGCTACGAGGAAATAGCCGAAATCACCGGACTGACTGTGACCAATGTAGCCACTAAGCTGAGCCGGATCAAGGACAAACTTAAAAAGATGAAAAAGGAGGAATAAGATATGGAACTGGATGACTTGAAGAAATCGTGGAATGCTCTGGATGAACACCTGAAAAACAAGGAGTTCATTGAAGAAAAAGAGATAGCACAACTGCTGGGACGTGCCCGTAACAAGATGAACAGCATCGACCGGTTCAACAGGAAACTGCGTTTTGCCTCGATCGGCATACTGACATTAGCGGTGCTCTTCTGGATATGCGCCGACACACTTACAGACCTTTTTTATTGGATAGCCCTCTCACTGTGCATCCCGGCTCTTTGCTGGGATTTGTACTCCGCCCATTACCTGAGCCGGACCCGGATCGATGAGATGCCTCTGGTCACAGTCATCTCCCGCATCAATCGGTACCATAGATGGATGGTTCGCGAATGGATCATAGGTATCCTCTATCTGCTTGCGATGGCTACTTTTTTCTTTTTCCACAGGCAAGTCTGGCAATATGGTGCTGCGGGAATCATCGTCAGCCTGATCGTCTGGGCCATCGGGCTCGGAATCTGCCTATGGGTATATCGCCGGAACATAAGACATATAAAAGAAATAAAGAAGAACCTCAACGAGTTAAAAGAATTAAATCATACAGCTTAACTTAAACCGTACTTTACAAATTCTCTCTAACTTTGAAGAGGCGTTCGGAAGTCCCCCCAAAAAACTTACCTGCGCCTCTTTTTATGTATTCAACTCCATAGTTAAGAAAATATGCTGCAACGAGTTTTAGGCTTTCTGATAGTAATCCTTGTACTGCCGGACATTTATATTTACCGGACATTTATCAAACAACTGACTCTAAGTCTTTTCTGGCGGATTCTGTACTTCTTCCCCACTCTTTTCCTGATGGCAGGAGTCGTGTCACTGGCTTTCTTTGCCAACTATGAATACGCCGAGCAACATACGTTATGGATAGGGCGTTTTGCCATTGTCTTTTTCCTATTTGCTTCACCGAAACTAATTTTCACGATCTGTTCCATCATCGGACGCCCGTTTAACCGATGGTTGCACTGGTCCCGGAAGCCCTTTGTGGCAACCGGACTGGTACTTGCCACACTCAATGCGGCGCTGATTCTTTACGGATCGATGGTCGGCAAAGACCGTTTCGAAGTAAAGGAGGTCACTTTCCGGTCTCCCCGTCTACCCGAAGCCTTCAACGGATACCGCATTGTTCAGTTGTCCGATATCCACATCGGGAGTTGGCAGGGAAACGCCAAGAGCCTGCAACGGATGGTGGACCTGGTGAATGCACAAAAACCGGACTTAATCGTATTCACGGGTGACCTGGTGAACAACCGGGCTGCGGAATTGGACGGATTTGAAGAGATACTGTCTCAACTGCATGCCACAGACGGCGTCTACTCCATATTAGGGAACCATGACTACGGACCTTACTATCGCTGGAAAAGCAAGCGTGACCAGGTAAACAACCTGAACGACCTGAAGAAAAGCCAGGCCGATATGGGCTGGATACTGCTGAACAACGAGCACACCCTGCTACACCGGGGAAATGACAGCATTGCCCTGATCGGAGTAGAAAACGAAGGAGAACCTCCTTTCTCCCAGCACGGCGACCTGACCAAAGCACAGGCAGGAACAAACGGGCTGTTCAAGCTGTTACTAAGTCATAACCCTACCCACTGGAGGCGTGAAGTGTTACCTCAATCGGACATCGATCTGATGTTGGCGGGACATACTCATGCCATGCAACTGGCCATCGGACATCACTCGCCTGCCTCCTGGATTTATCCGGAATGGGGAGGGATGTACATGGAGGACAACCGGGGGCTGTACGTAAACGTCGGCATGGGATTCGTAGGTCTGCCTTTCCGCTTCGGAGCATGGCCGGAGATTACCGTGATAACACTGGATAAATGAAAAAATACTGGCAAATACTGAAGAAGTACAAAATAAGCCTGCTGGCATGCCCGTTGCTGGTACTCGTGTCGGTGATGTGCGAAACCGTTCAGCCGATGTACATGGCGGATATTATAGACAACGGAGTGATGCAAAGAGACCTCTCCGTCATCACTGCCGTGGGCGGAAAGATGATACTGATCTCCATTGTCGGACTGATTTTTAGCATTGCCAATGTCTACGTATCTTCCCATGCATCCATTGGTTTCGGAACCGATCTGCGCACCGGCCTTTTCGGCAAGATACAGCAACTCTCTTTCTTCGACATCGACCGGTTCAGTACGGCTTCGCTTATTACCCGCCTGACCAGTGACATCAGCCGCATCCAGCAAGTCATCATGATGTCGATGCGCCTGATGCTACGCTCTCCGCTGATGCTTGTCATGGCGGTGTTTTTCGTTGTACGCATCAGTCTTAAAATAAACAACTACAATAGTTTTCATCATTTAATAACAAAAAATTATGAATCAGTATTTGAATTTTTCTTTGAAAGGTAAAGTAGCTCTCGTTACAGGTGCTTCTTACGGTATCGGTTTTGCTATCGCATCTGCTTTTGCAGAACAAGGTGCTACTGTTTGTTTTAACGACATCAATCAGGAGTTGGTAGACAAAGGTATGGCTGCATACGCTGCAAAGGGAATTAAGGCTCATGGTTATGTATGCGACGTAACAGACGAACCGGCTGTTCAGGCTATGGTTGCTACTATCGCAAAAGAAGTAGGTACAATTGACATCCTTGTAAATAACGCAGGTATTATCCGCCGTGTTCCTATGCACGAAATGGAAGCTGCTGATTTCCGTAAAGTAATCGACATCGACTTGAATGCTCCGTTTATCGTTTCCAAGGCTGTTTTGCCTGCTATGATGGAAAAGCGTGCCGGTAAGATTATCAACATCTGTTCTATGATGTCTGAGCTGGGTCGTGAAACTGTTTCTGCTTATGCTGCCGCTAAGGGTGGTCTGAAGATGCTGACTCGCAATATCTGCTCTGAATATGGCGAATACAACATCCAGTGTAATGGCATCGGCCCGGGTTACATCGCTACTCCGCAAACTGCTCCTCTTCGTGAGCCGCAGGCAGATGGAAGCCGCCACCCGTTCGATTCATTCATCTGCGCCAAGACTCCGGCTGGCCGTTGGCTGGATCCGGAAGAATTGACCGGTCCTGCTGTATTCCTTGCATCAGAAGCTTCTAACGCTGTCAACGGACACGTTCTTTACGTAGACGGTGGTATCCTTGCTTACATCGGAAAACAACCGAAATAATGTAAGATAAACTATATCCGGTAAGGTGATAGAATGGCAAAAGAGCATACTCTTTTCATCTGTCACCTTATTTTTTATTTAATAAGAATCAATCATGAAAAAGATATTTATTCTGTTTGCCGTTGCTTTTATCGGCTTTGCTTCCTGCGTCGAAAGCAAGCAGGTTATGACGGTGACCGTGACCAATCCGCTGGGTTTAGAGCGTGCGGGAGAGATGATTGAAGTGCCGATGAGCGATGTCGTTGCCAAGTTGAAACTGGCCGATACAGCGCAAATTGTGGTGCTTGACATAGACGGACAGCAAGTTCCGTATCAGGTGACGTATGATGAGAAGGTTGTTTTCCCGGTTACGGTGAAAGCGAATGGTACAGCCACTTATACTATCCAACCGGGCACTCCGGAACCTTTCAACGTAATTGCCTGCGGCAAATATTATTCCGAACGTCTGGACGACGTTGCATGGGAGAATGACCTGGGCGGTTACCGTGCTTATGGTCCTGCATTGCAGGCAAGAGGTGAACGTGGCTTTGGTTATGACCTCTTTACGAAGTACAATACCACACAGCCAGTTCTTGAAGGTATGTACGCTGAAGAACTCAATAAGGAAAAGCGTGCCAAGATAGCTGAACTGAGAAAAACAGATCCTAAAGCGGCTTCTGAACTGCAAAGAGCCATTTCCTATCATATCGACCACGGTTATGGAATGGACTGTTATGCCGTAGGTCCTACGCTGGGTTGCGGTACGGCTGCTTTGATGCAGGGCGACACGATCATCTATCCATACTGTTATCGCACGCAGGAAATCCTTGATAATGGTCCGTTGCGTTTCACGGTGAAACTGGAATTTAATCCGTTGGTAGTCCGCGGTGATTCTAATGTGATAGAGACGCGTGTGATTACTCTGGATGCGGGTTCGTACCTCAATAAAGCCGTAATCTCTTATACAAACATGAAAGAGGCAATGCCTGTAACCACCGGAATCGTTCTCCGTGAGCCGGACGGCGTTGTTGCAGCCGATGCGGCGAATGGCTATATTACTTATGTAGATCCTACCACCGACCGCAAGGGAGGAAACGGCAAGATATTCATCGGTGCTGCTTTCCCTGCACAGGTGAAGGAGGCTAAAGTGGTGCTTCTTTCTGAAAAGGAAAAGAAGGAGCGTGGCGGAGCCGACGGTCATGTGTTGGCTATCAGCGAATACGAACCGGGTTCTGAATATACTTATTACTGGGGTTCTGCCTGGAATAAGGGGGCTATCAAAACTGTGGATGTTTGGAATAAATACATGGCCGAATATGCTCAGAAATTACGTGCTCCGCTGACGGTAGCATATTAGTAGCAAGTTTAAGAACTGAAAATAGCTGAAAAGTGGGGATTCCTGTAACTATATGGGAATTCCCATTGTTTTTTTTAGTAGAAATAATCTGCCGCGCAAGAAGGAATCCGGAGAGGAACGTTTAGTGTATATTTGTTATGAAAGGGGATAACCGATTGATTTAGTTCTAGCAGAACTTGGTACATTGCTGATCGTGAACTTTCCGTCTACATTGGTAGTAGTTCCGATAGCTGTGCCCTTTACTAGTACGGATGCCCCTACAACAGGCTGATTGTCTTCTTCTGAAATGACAACCCCTGTGATTGTTTTAGGTGTTTGGGCAATCGTCAGACCGATTCCTGCTAATAAGCAGGCCAATAACAACACAAATCTTTTTTTCATACGCTCACTAAATATTTGGTTAATATAATAGTTGTCTATTTGCTTGTATGCTTTTTGCAAAAATAAGCACATTTTATTAAAAACAAAACAAAACAATGAAAAATATATCAATTTGTTTGCGAATTAATTTGAAAGAACTATATCTAATTCAATTCTCATGAATCCATGTATATTATGTGCTTATTAACATTTTGTTATTATTAATAAGGTATATGATTATTCTAAGTACCCATAAAATTGGAATATCTTCTAAAAGAACAAGCTTAATTATATTGAAAATTTACACTTATTATTTTAGGGGAATTTAAGACCGGACGATTTGTGATGAGAGTAAATCGTGATGAAAAACATCTACATAATTTCTGAAATACCTTTCCTCAAATATAAAAATAACCAGTTAAAGGTGGCGTATTACTTAATGATAATTAAATAGACATATTGCTGTTATTATGCAATATGATTACAATTATGAGTAACATATATATTCTCGTAAGCGTTCGATATGGAGAAGTATTTTTAATTCCTTGCATTTTTATTCTATATCCTGTACTTATACCAAAATATTTGCAAACAGAAGGAAGCAGAATATCATTTTGACAGTTATGTTTTAAGTGATTTTATTGACAATTATTCCCGAATTTGTAAAATACAGATGTTACAATATTAAGTTCTGCTAGAACTTTGAAAATCAGCTACATCGGGATGAAAGCGCAAGAAGTATCCATTAAACCGGGGACGATGAAAATCGTTATGCAGCCGGATGCCGAAGTACTGGACGAAGTCGTGGTTACAGGTATGACAAAAGTAGACAAGCGTCTTTTTACTGGTGCGGCCGATCGTTTGACAGCGGCAAGTGTAAAGCTGGATGGTCTGCCTGATATTAGCCGTGGACTGGAAGGCCGGTCTGCCGGCGTATCTGTTCAAAACGTATCCGGTACCTTTGGTACAGCTCCTAAAATCAGGGTTCGTGGTGCCACGTCAATTTATGGTAATTCCAAACCATTGTGGGTAGTAGATGGCGTTATTATGGACGATGTCGTAGAAGTCAGTGCCGATCAATTATCTTCGGGAGATGCGGTTACTTTGATTAGTTCGGCTATTGCGGGGTTGAATGCAGATGACATTGAGAGTTTTCAAATATTGAAAGACGGTTCGGCAACTTCTATTTACGGAGCGCGTGCAATGTCGGGTGTGATTGTTGTTACTACTAAGCAGGGTAAGGCAGGTACAAGTAGGTTGAGTTACACGGGTGAGTTTACTATGCGGATGAAGCCGTCTTACCGTAACTTTAACCTGATGAATTCTCAAGACCAAATGGGGATTTATAAAGAAATGCGTGATAAAGGTGATTTGAACTTTGCCAGCGTGTATCGTGCTTCCAATAGTGGTGTGTATGGGAAAATGTATCAGTTGAATAACTGGTATGACAAAACCAACGGAATGTATGGTCTTGCTCAAACTCCTGAAGCTCAGAATGCTTATCTGCGCGAAGCCGAATATAGAAATACCGATTGGTTCGACTTGCTTTTCAGTAATGCCATTATGATGAATCACTCCGTCAGTTATGCTACCGGTACGGAGAAATCCACTTCTTATGTCTCAGTAAGTGCCATGGTCGATCCCGGCTGGATGTTGCAAAATAAGGTGCAACGATACACGGCTAATTTGAATAATAGTTATAAGATAGTCAAAGACTTGTCGCTCAACGTGATTGCCAATGCTTCTTATCGTCAGCAGAAAGCTCCGGGAACATTGGGACAGAGTTCTGATGCGGCTTCCGGCACAGTGAGCCGTGGATTTGATATCAATCCTTATAGTTATGCTCTGAACACTTCCAGAACCCTTGATCCGAACGAGTATTATATGCGTAACTATTCTGATTTTAATATTTTCAACGAACTGAATGCCAATAATATCTCTTTGGACGTTATCGATTTGAAGTTTCAGGCGGAATTGAAATGGAAACTTTTCCGCAAACTGGAACTGAGCGCTTTAGGCGCCTTGAAGTATTCCGCCACATCACAAGAACACAAAATACGCGAAAACTCAAACCAGGCATTGGCATACCGGGCTATGGGAGATGGCACGATTATCAACCGTAACTCATGGCTGTATAAAGATCCGGATGATCCTTATGCACTTCCGGTGTCTATCTTGCCTAAGGGAGGTTTTTATAATACAGCGCAATATAAGATGCTGAGCTATGACTTCCGTGCTGCTGCTTCATATAATGATGTGTTTAATGATACGCATATTGTCAACGTTTATGCAGGTATGGAATCGAATGCTCAAAATCGTACGGCAAATAGCTTTGACGGCTGGGGGATGCAGTATGAAAACGGTGAAATTCCTTTCTTTGATTACCTTGCTTTCAAGAAACTGCGCGAGGGTAATACAAACTATTATGACCTTACTAATACCAAGAAACGTAACGTAGCTTTCTTCGGAACTGCCACTTACTCATATAAGGGACGGTATATCATTACAGGCACAGGTCGTTATGAAGGCTCCAACCGTTTGGGAAAGTCACGCTCTGCCCGCTGGTTGCCTACTTGGAATATTGCCGGTGCATGGAATATGCATGAAGAGGAGTTTTTCAAGAAACTAGAACCTGCTTTATCTCATTTTACATTGAAAGCCTCGTATAGTTTGACGGCTGATGTAGGTCCGAGTAATGTGTCAAACTCCAAGATTATTATTAACAGCTATACCCCTTGGCGTCCGTCGGCAGGTGTTTCTGAATCGGGATTACAGATTGTAGATCTTGAAAACAGTGATTTGACCTACGAAAAGAAGCATGAGATGAATATCGGTTTGGATATGGGATTTCTTGACAACCGTATCAATCTTGAAGCTGCGTGGTACAAACGTGATAATTATGATTTGATCGGTGCAATTACAACTCAAGGTGTCGGTGGTTCGGTAGAACGTATGGCAAACGTAGCTTCTATGAAGTCCCATGGCTTTGAATTTACTCTCTCTACCCGCAATATCGAAAGCCGTAACTTCCAATGGTCTACCGATTTCATATTCGGATATAATAAGACGGAAGTAACCGATTTCAAGTCACGTTCGCGTGTATTCGACTTGATCTCCGGCGTTGGGTTTGCCCGTGAAGGTTATCCGGTACGCGGTTTGTTTTCTATTCCGTTCGAAGGATTGGATTCGGATGGCTTTCCGATATTCAGTTTTAACGGAAAAACCGTAACGAAAGCAAACTATGGCAGTCTGAACCTGCAACAATCGACAGATGTGGATTTCCTTAAATATGAAGGTCCTACCGATCCGACTATAACAGGAAGTATTGGTAATATCTTTACCTATAAGAATTTCCGCTTAAATGTATTTGTCACTTACTCCGGTGGTAACAAAGTCCGCTTGGACCCGATGTTCCGTTCGTCGTATAGTGACTTGGATGCCACTCCGAAAGATTTCAAGAACCGTTGGGTGTTGCCGGGTGATGAAAAG
>OGLX01001334.1_pt1 | contig 12584 bp, 9 predicted proteins | sample 1572821 | NCBI WGS metagenome assembly OGLX01 (sample SAMEA2581908, study PRJEB24529) | metagenome | biome: Human gut stool | place: China | collected 2011 | reverse complement strand
AAGCAGTTACCGTCGAATACTTTCGCATTTGTCTGAATCTTGTGCTTCTTTACTACCCAACGAATGCTGGTGTAGCCGAGTAATTTCGCTGAGGCTAAGAACTGGCGCGTTTCAGCATTCAACGCTGGATTCGTCTTGAACTTGATATCAAAGCCTAACTGACGAAGTGCTAGGAGAATGGACTCAGTGTCAAGAAACGCATTAGGGTCATAATCGACAAGGGAACCAGTAGCTGAAGTCAAGCACGCAAATAAAACACCATATTCCGGATGAACTACCTGAATGCGACCTCCCTCTATGATGTGAGAATTGACGAATTGAGTGTATCGAATTTTCAAAGTCGAATCGATATTACTGGTAGCATTAGTAGCTTGACGCCAATTATCTATCGCATAGTATTTCGGTTCAATCACACCGGCCATGCTATCACCTCACATTCTTCAATACACAGAATCAAGACGCTTGCGCATAAAGAAATTAAGCTGCTTATTCAGATAAGACAGCTCAGTATCACAATCAGATTGAACTGCTGTATCTGCCATAGAGACAGCAGAATCTCGAAGTAAGCACACAGCATCAATTGCGGATTGAAATTGAGCGCTCATACAGGTACCCGCATCACGATAATTATAATTGCGTTCTTCAAGCACTCCGATATCCGAATACATAGTAGCGTTCATCGGATTATCAATAGAATCAAGATTCTGAAGAGCAAGCTCGAAGAAAAAATCAGCTTTCTTAGAGAAATACTGATAATATTCATCGCAAAGTTCATGAATTCTATCGAACCTTTGACCGATAACATTGAGATGAATGTGCTTGAAGTTGTTGGAAATGACAGTGTATGCGTATCCAGTATTAGCTGCATGCGAATAGACATCGATTTGATTCGGTTCCATACGCTTACCCCCTTATTCTATAAATTTCGGACGCACAATCAATTCAATGTCGAAATCAGGCATAGAATCAAGCTGAATAGTAACCGAATCAGAGCTGAGCTGCGTAACTCTTGCGTTTCTGATGTTATCGGAAATAGCACCAGCAATAATCTTGGAAACACTATCCTGAGTCTCACTCAAGATTGTGCGATACTGGCTAGCAGTTACTGGCGGCTCTTCATCACTGCCTGTGAAGAATAAATCGCCCCAGCCTTTGCTATCCACAGCATCTTCGAGTACTTCGCTGATGTCAGAAATGTTAGAATTGTATAGAGTCCAGAACTCATCAGCAAGTTCATTGTAAGAACCCTCAGAATTTGCATTGATTTTAAGCATATTAGACACCCTCACTTTCTGAAATTTGATTTGGAATCTGAAAGTATGTTCTCGGAGTAACGAGAGTCAAAGAATTGAAATCCTTCAAGAACAAACTTCTGATTTTGCCAGCAGGAATAGATTCTAGATACCAGCCCCAAATTGGTGGATTATCATCTACAGAGTACCAACCTCTTCTGATTTCCCAACGCTGAATTGTCTGATTGTCCAGATAAATCTGGTCACCGACACATAAGCATTGGTCAAGGTCTGGTACATATAAGAAATCCTTATCTGTAAAAATCTGAACATCATTTCCAGAATATCGAGTACCGTCCAACGCAGTCACTTCGGCGACGACACCTTTATTGACTGATATGGAAACAGCGTCAATCTGACGACCTGTCGCTTTATCAGCAGCGTATACAATATTATCCATGATGCTCACCACCTTGGCTTGAGGAGCTGGAATTCAATGAAATGGCTTTAGTATTTGATTGATGTTGCTGGAGAAAACGAAGCAAGAAAGCGACTTCTTGCTTGGTGAAAATAGAAGATTCCTCTTCAACTCGCCATTTTAACCTTTCAATCATACAATCTAGTTCATTCATTGACCTCGCCTCCTTTTGTTTACATCTATATTATAACATAGATGAAGTTTGATTACGAAGTTATGTAATCTGTTTCTATTATACGATGTGCATTCAAGAACCAGAAAAAGAACGCAAAAAGAGCCGCCTGTACATACAAGCGGCTCTTCTAACGTATTGATTATATAACTATCAGCTCCAAGAAGACCAACCGGACTTTCCAGTCTTGCTCTGAGTAATTCTGAACTTCAAGCTAACAGGTCCCTGCGCGTAGCGATTGTGGCCATAATCCAGATGACCGATTACACCGGCTCCGTCCAGAGCATTTGCGATATCGGCATCTTCACGAATCAGCTTACCGAACTCTTGGATTTCATTCCAGTCTGCACCTGAAGTTGACGGTACCAGAATTGTAGTCTTTCTGCCAGATGTAAGCATAGACAAGATTTTAGCTTTAGCTTTGGCTACATCCAGCACATTACGAATAGATATCATCTGCTCCTCGGCTTGTCTGTTCGCATACTCATCAGACATACCGCTAGCCTTACGCTTATCTACAAGTCTCTGCGCATGGGCTGTGAGTAAATCATCAAGCTTTCCGCTGTTCAGCGATTTCTTTTTTTTTACACTGGAGTTGAGCTTCTTAGAGTTGCTCTTCTTCATACGACGGCTGGAATCGAGAACTTCAGCCTCTGCCACTGGGTTTGCAATAGCGACAACCTCATACTCATCTGGAACCGCTTCATCAGCAGTCTCAGGCATGAACAAACCAAGGTCATCATCTTCACCTTGAACAACCAGGATGTTCTCAACCTCAACGACAGTATCGTCAGGAAGCTGAATTTCGTCATAAGCAACAGTTCCAGGCTCGCATGTGCACTCTGATACTGGATTGCCGCAAGCCGGGCACACATCTTCAGCATCACTGTTCAGACAGCCCTTACTGGAGTTAAGCTTAGCAGCTGCGAATCTCTTAAGACGTCTGCTGGAATCGAGGACAGCATCTTCCACTACTGGAGTAACTTCTGCAATTACATCAACAGACTCTGGCAGAACTTCGTCATCCTCGGTAGCGACGAACAACGAAACCTCCTTAGTTTCCGGATTCTGAACAATAAGAGCGTCATCAAGAATCTCAGCTGTTTCAGTAGCAGTATCACCGCCATCAATGCCTGTATCTTGAACATCGTCATCAGCAGTAATGTCATCTTCAGAAGAATTGAGTCTCTTTCTGCGAGAGCTGTTCATGCGCTTGCGAGAACTGTTTACAGGGAACCACCTGTCGTGAGATTGTTCGTAAGCAACAGGCTTGCCGTCCTCTTCGAAAACGAAGTACATATTGTCATCGTTTGTGAAACCGAGGAATTTACCGCCGATTGCCGCCTCGCCTTGCTTCACAACGTCTACCAGTTCACCAGGTCCATAACCCCATTCGTCCTCAAGAGCACCGAGGTCAGAAATAGCATAAGCGGTGTACTTGGGATTGCGAGAGCTGTTCAGCTTTCCTCTGAAAATCACCTTTCTCATAGAATTATTACCTACCTTTCTGTTTGAATTGACATGCTTGCGGGAAGAATTGAACATATCGAAATCTTCCTGCTCATCAGCATATTCGTCCATTAGGTCGAACACATTACGAATCCACTTATCCGAGTATCCCTTTCGCTTCAAATACCGCTCAATTTGCTCTAAGGTAAAATCTTTATCGAGAAAATAATACGCCGCATCTGTTGCAGTATAGAACGGGGACTCAAGGTCATTCGCAGAATTCAGCTTGCGGGAAGAATCAAGAGGTGTCATATGATCGACGGTGTCCGCAATCCAAGTATCGAACGAATCATATTCGGATAGGACAGGGTCATTTCCTTGTTCTCTGTACCAATATTCTGCGAGCTCTTTGTAGGTCCACTCTTCCCCCGGAACACCCATAATGCCATTCTTATCAAGATAGCGAGTTGCAGAAGAATTGCAAGACTTTGAAGAGTTGATAGCTGGACTATATTTCGCATAAATGTCCTCAGGAGACATACTTGTGAGCTTAGGCCAGCAATTTCGGCAGAAATTGAGCCAACGATAACCTTCTTCGTCGGCGTCCTCACCTACGAGTACCTTGAAAATACCACCCTCGGGATCCTCGGGCGGTAGATTATAAGGGTCGTAGTTGACGCTGTTACCGACACGATTTTCTTTCGTGTATTCGAAAATGAAGTGCATCCCATCAGGTTTATGACCGCCTAGTGATACAGAATTGTGACCTGCGGGGAATGTTCTACCGCAACAAGCGCATTTATACTCGTCATCGATATAAGCTGGCCACAAAGCTGCAAAGCAGGGCCCTACATTGCTAGTCTCTGCCGAGTTGACAGACTTCTTAGAATAAACTCCTCTTGCATTCAACTCAGCCTGAATGCACTTCTTTTCTTCAGGAGTTGCAGTCTTGAGCTTACGCTTGAGGGTTGTCGTGCTAAGTTCGACGTAATCATCGCAACCTGCAGAAGAATTCATCTGAACTTTTCGCATAACTTTATCACTTACCTTTCTGTTAGAATTAGCCGAAGAGCTCCAAGCAACCAGCTTCGTCACATCACAAGACTCAATGAGAAGCTCAATCTTGTGAGCGTCAGCGGCAGAACAAGTTGTTCTGACCTCTACCTTATTGTCGCTGAGCCATTTGAACTTGAGTTTAGCTCGAGACCCAACTACATTCTGAAGTAGCTGCTCAGAAACAGATTTCTTAAAATCGACAAAGTCAGAGTAAATGGTTACAGTACCAACAACTCTGACTTGTTCGCTTGAATTCATCTGAACTTTGTGCATATTCACTGCTCCTTTCATATATGTAGATTATAGGTTATCAGGTTAACGGTGCTGACTTAACGTCAACCTATATTCTGCATAGATTGATTATGATAAAGTTCAGGAACTTATCAATTCATAGTAGAAACCGAAATCAAAATATACCAATGAATACAACCTACTCCTGTACCTTATATCTTATTATAACATAGATTCCTACTTGATACGAAGTTTTCTAACACGATAGCAACAAAGCACTCTAATTGGTATGTATAATGTATATAATGTAATAGAGTGCTTTAGTATTATCAAATAAAAATGAACCTGCTCAAATGCCGAATCATAAGAGCAGGTTCATTTTCGAGAGGAAGGCTAACGCACAAGGCGGACACCGGGTGTAGGTTTAGGCTGACCTACATGACTATTATAGAGCGGTGTATCCAGAATAGTTATCATTCAATCTTGATGAATCGCCAAACGAACCCATACGCAGTCTTCGTATTGTGACACTGATATCCAGCAATGCGAATTCGGTCATAGATGCTGATATGCTTAGCTTTCGATAATCCCGCTGATGCAATCCAGAACGCAGCTTCATGGACATCCGCATATTCTTGTAGGATAACACCAGAATCTTTGTCAAGACGCTGAACAATATTCTTCCGATTTGCGTCTGACACTCTTCGCTTAGCTTCATCAGTATGATGTCTACCACCGAATGGGTTATCAAGACCATATCTTTTATGCGTCAGAGCATATTGTCTAATATGTTCAAGATGCTCAGCCGTGAGCGGCTTACCTTTGAGGGCTTTACGAATCTTTTCAGTACGTTCTGGAGTATTGTAGCGAAGAGCTGCTACTTTCATAGCCGCTCCGATTCTACGTTTTGTCTCAAGATTATGTCGGTATCCGTGAATACCTTGACCACCTAAGGTGTTATTGAATCCACTGTTGAACGAATCATATTTCTGAATATAGAAACACTCGCGCTCATCTAGCAGATTATCTGGAATATCTGACTCCAATACGACAACCATAAACTGGTTTAAGCCGTACTTTCGCATTGCTTGATACAGATGCAGATTTTCATATTCAGAAGCAGCGATGTGCTCCTTCCATCTGCATTTCAGTCCTCGAACCGTTTGACCGATATACCATCGATTTGTAGGAATATGACATATTCCGTAGATAATTCCAGTTTTCATTTTCGATTTAATTTACCTCTGCCTAAAAGCCAGCCAGTATCTAGATATGATTGAACTTCAGCTTTCGGAACAAATCTAGACTCGCTGTCTTTATGAACCCAGATTCTGTCCCTAAGCGCAGCTACAGAGCCTCGAGAACCCGGACCTTTTGCAAGCCTACCACGCTTCCATTCACCTGTGGCGATTAGCTGTGTAGCCTCTTCTGATTTTACTCGTTTACTGATTACACCATTGTTGATAAATATCAAACCAGAGAATATTTCTGATTGCTGCGCTTTACGTTCAGGTTTATTCTGAGCTATTTTCTGAGCATCTGACACTCGCTTACGATGTTCAGCAGTATTGCACGCGATTTTCATAGCTGCTGTTGTTCGCATTCGATACTCCGGATCTGCCCATTTAGCGTACTGCGCTTCAGACATTCTAGCTCGAGTTTCTTTAGAAGCTAAACCCTTCTTAGTCCCTTCTGAAACTTTCTGATTATAGTCAGAAGATTTCTGACTATATCCTATTCTCTCAGTATTGTAGCCGAAATCTGGATCAGTTGCTTGATAATCCTCTATATACTGCAATTCTAATCGAGCAGCGTCCTCAGCGTCGTCCGTCGTAGCTAAAATTTCTGGTATAAAATTCGACCAACCTAAGCGTAAGATAGCATCCCAAAACCGACATTTAGACCGATAACCACTACCTAATAAACCAGCTCTAGTCTTTAAATCGTGCTTTGTGCATCCGATGTATACTTTATTTTCAGAAGAAGTATACTTGTATATCGTGAACACGGTACTCACCTCTATTCAGATTAGTCAACAATTTCGCCCTCATCATTCACTTCAATTTCTGAGCCATACCAACATTCGGCAGTTTCAGCATCAGCTTTGAACGGTACAGGAAGTTCAGCCGCTGCGTGTTCCATATCTTCTTTGATATATCTGATAGCTTCCGCAACGTGTTCTTTAGGACACTCACAGATAACTTCATCGTGAATCATTAACAATAGGTAGGTGTTGATTTTCTTCAATCGTTCATCGTTATCAATCATAATCATAGCTCGTTTCGACATATCCGCGGCACTGCCTTGTATGCGAGCATTCAAACACTTGCGTCCAGTTTCACGTCTCTTATATGAGTAGTCAGTGACTTTGATACCTTGACGTCTGAGCTCTGAGATAAACGCCTCTTTGTCTTTACGCCATTTCAAGCTGTTCAGCTTGTCGGTATACTCTTTGACCTTTCGAGGACTAACCACAGTCGTGCTGATAGAACTGTCCGGGTCGAACGGGTCGAATTCCGGATTAGCACCTTCTGCATATTCGAACTCATAATCATCATGTGTCATGACACTCAGATGTCTACGCCTACCCCACAAGGTGATGACATAACCGAGGTCGTGAGCTTGCTGAGCTGAGTCATCTTGAGCTTTCAGAAGTCCAGGGAATCCTTTCGTAACTTTATCATAAATTACCTGAGCTTCTTCAGTACTGCATTTAAGCTGTTCAGCAATAGACGGGATAGAACGTCCGTAGCATATACCAAGTACGATTGACTTCGCACTTGTTCTACGTTCTTTACCCTCCAGATACAGCTCGCCATTCCGTTTCTCAAGACACTCCTCATAGGTGGTGTTATAAGCAACCGCAGCAATCATAGAATACAAGTCGAGACCGTCTTTGTACGCTTGAATCATTTTCGGGTCTTTTGATAACGATGCCGTGATACGAGGTTCCTGTGCGGAATAGTCACACGAAATCAAATAACAACCGGGACGTGCGTGATACATCTGACGAATTTCACGATTATGGGACGGAATATTTTGCATATTCGGGTCACAATTATGCACGCAAATCTCGCCAGCAATATAGCAGTGCGTATCCTCTACCTCTAAGTCATAGACGTGACGCATACCAGCATCTGAAGCTGAAAGTATCATATGGTTATATGAAATATTGTATTTTTCGCAAGCAGCGGTAAACTTATCCATAGACACACTGAAAAATCCAGCGGCAACTACAGCATCGCCATCAGCTAATTCAAGTGCGTAATTGATGTGAACTGGTTGCAATCGCAATGACTTGTATCTCAAGTGCTTTTCCGCAGCTCTTTTTCTGTATTCATCGATATAGTTTATTCGATGCATTCTCAGATTCTTAAGAACTGACCAGAAGTCATGAGGTATCTTGTTAGGTAACCAGTCCACTTTATCCATCATATCCAACCATGTCTCACGAGTATACGGTAATCCTTGATAACCATAACCGTGTTCGTTGAAGTAGTTCACATCATGCTGTCGGCGGGTAGCTCGGTATTTAGCTTTCTGAGCATCAGTCATCTTACCTAGATATTTACCGACACCTCTGCAGCATTCTTTATCTTTATTCAGGTTTCCATGCAGACTGAGATGGTCGTGACCATCAAGAATAATCAAGTTAGCAAGCCGGTTATTCTTATGATTACCGTCCTTATGGTGAATATGCAGACTTGAATCTTCGCACATGAAATAATTGAATTTCAACCAGTGATGTTCAGCACAATACAGACTATTTGTACCGGAAATCACACGCTCTGTATCAGTTTCTCGAGCTCTGAGATGAAATACTTTCTGCCTAGGTTTTAGATGGTCAGCCATCACCCAGCCTGCGTCTTTTGTCTTAATCATATGGTCAGGAGTGCAAGTCAACAAACCACATTCTTGAGTACCTGAACTTTGCCATTTGAGAGTCATACATTGACGATAACCATTGTCTAGAACCCGAGTCACTTTACGCACGCATAAGTTACCTGCGTCGTCGTAGGTATACACTTCGTCACCTACTTTGACTTGTTCTATAGGTTTACTCTCACCTGGGCATTCTATCAGCGTACCTTCCGCGATACAAGCACTGGTTCTGCCAGTATCAGCACCTAACTGTCTAATACCGCCATGGACACAGCCATCGGGTTGGATAAACTTCTCGATACCTTCCAGGTAAGTTGACAACAGCTTCTGACATTGCCGGTACTGAAGCAGATATTCACCAATCTTAGATTTTGTGCCTTTAATCGCTTCTTTATCAGCTTTAGCACCTTCTTCGTGCGGGAGATTCATGATGTCCCAGAACAGAACTTTGATTTGTTCATCTGAACCAATCTTGACTGGGATATCGATATGCTTACCTTTTTCACGACCGTGAACAACTCGGTACTGATTGATTTTCGCAAGGTAAGGTTCGTATTCATGAGTAAAGTTCTCCTCGGCTTCTTTCATAAGAGTCCGGTACTTTGCAGTCAATTCAGCTCTCAATGCTTGGTCAACAAGAACACCCTTCTGTCTCATTTTCAGCAGCACAGGAATAAGCGGACGTTCGATGGTTTCCCAGACACTCAGCAATCCTTCATTTCCAGGAAGGTGTAGCTGTTCATTTGCGTAATCCACGAGTTCGAATGCCATTTCAGCATCTCGTGCTGCGTATGTGGCAGCATATCGATACGGGCAGACATTGAACGAACCATTCGGGAACAACTCATTGAATCGAGGTCCGCGGGTACGTTCACCGCAGAATTCAGAATGAAGAGCTTTCAAGTTGTTGTCTCTGTGACGTTCGGTGTTCAAAAGACGCATCATCAGAGAACCATCTTGGGTGAGGATATCCCAAAGGTTAACACCCATCGAATACATAACCATATTCATATCGAAAGGTGCGTTGAAGTAGTCGAGCTCCATCTTAGGAATTCTAAGACGCTGGAGCTGCTGAGCACAGAACTCGACATCCAGCTGATGCGGGTCAACTTGTCCAGTGAAGCGTGAGATATGAAGCATCGGAACATAACACGCTTTCATACCAGGTGTGAAGAGACTGAACCCAATAATCTTGTCATTGAAAATATCCAGCCCAGTAGTTTCTGTATCAAGTCCTGCTCGCTTGTTTGCCAAGATGTGGTCGATATAATCGATGAGAACATCCTTGTCATCAATGCAAATATATCGACCAGCGTACTTTTCGGTAATTTTCTTGCATTCCTCGATAACAGAATCGATATTCTTGATAGTCTTTTTCTTCTGCAAAGACTTCGGAATCTCAATAGGCTGCTGAGTCGTCCTCTCGGGCAAGACTATCAATCGTCTTTTAGCCATTAGATTACCTCCTTATAAATTTATATTTTCATTATAACATAGATTTCTTATAAACACGAAGTTCTTTAAGACACTGTCGCTTAACGCAGATTAAGCATTCATCTATTATGTATATGTTTATACTGTTTTGGTATCTTACCGTGTGCTTTGTTGATGATTATTACTGTCAAGGATTTGAGTATATCTCTTTGAACTGGTATCTAACTCTTGAATAGTTTGAAAATTTCTTTTGCACTTCAGCTTTCGCTTTTGACAGAGCGAACTACGTTCGCGTTTGTGCGAGTTAGCTTCGCACGTTTGCTGAAGTGCAAAAAACTTGAAGAGTTTTTAAGCGAGAAGCAAACAAATTCCGTGCGAGTTTCGAGTCCGTGATTATATATTGTGAAAGCGTGAGGTCGAAGACCTTAGCGTGCTTCACAGTGACTCCGAAACGTGAGTGAACGCTGAACAATATATAATATGTGAGCCTAAAAATACCAAGAAGCGAGAATAATAAACAAAGACAACAACAGAAATGTTATCGTCTTTGTTTAGAATATACAATTCAGTGTCAGAGCTTAGAGTATCATTATTATCAGATATAGCGGTCTTCAAATACCTTACCAAGGTCTCTGACGAGCAGTTCTATAAACGGTTCATGAAGTTGCTTATAGGTAGAGCTACCTTTCGAACTGCCGAGAAGGTCAATGAATACAGGCTCCGAAAAATTGAGGAGTGCTTCCACAGCTTCTGACCATGTGCGAAGAAGTGAAAATGATTCAAAATGCTTCTTCAACCTGTCTGCTCCAGCATACGAGAGCCCGTCAATACCGATACCTACGAGGAACTGCGTAAAATCGAGATTCTTCTTAGACTCTTGAACTCGCTTAAAATAAGTGTTCTTTTTAGCGGGACCCATCTTCGGGACTGTAAGCAGCGTTGCTGGAGTGACTTTGGTATAGAAATCAGCAGGTGTTCGAATAACGCCACGTTCGAACAGAGTATCAATAAGACTACCCGCAACGCCCTTGAAGTTAGCGACACCTTTGCTTACCCAATTATTTAAGCGAGCTTTCAGCTTTTCTGGGCACTCCAGATTATCACAGCAGCCGTCATTCAGTGGACTGCCACAAGCTGGACACACTGTCGGATATTCAACTGGGGTAGACTGCAGCGTATGTCTAGCACTCTTGATTGCAGGAATGATGTCGCCAGCTTTATAGACTGTAACCATATCATGAATCTGAATGTGCAAGTCTTCGATTCGTTTGCGGTTATGCAGAGTGCATCTAGAAATAGTAGAGCCAGCTACAAGCACGGGTTCAAGAATGGCTACAGGAGTGAGTTTACCTGTAGAGCCTACCTGAAAATCAATTCTAAGCAGACGCGTCTCTTTTTCCATAGCTGGGAATTTATAAGCGATTGCCCAACGAGGAACGACGTCATTATCACCGAGCTCATCTCGAGTAGTCAGGTTGTTGATTTTGAGCACCATACCATCGATTGGAATATCGTCTTCTTCTCTGTTCTTAGATACCTCATCGATGGTATTGACCAAGAACTGGTCATCATCCAAGCACCAGTGGTTAACCGTTTCGAAACCCCAATACTCCAGCAAATTTAGACACCAGCTGTGAAAGCTAAGGTCTTCTTTCTCTCCTCCGAAAAGTTCTGGAATATCAGCATCAGAAATCTCATTAGCATTCTCAAGGCTGAATGCTTGGAATGACAGAAAAGATGCTCGCTCACGTTCATTCTTACGCTTAAAGATACCTGCCGCAGTATTGCGAGGATTTGCTTGCCCGCCGTACTTGTCGCAGTAATCTTTGAATCTGGACTTACGCATGAAGACCTCGCCACGAACGATAACTCTGCCTTGTGCTTCGATAGTCTTCGGAATGCTGACGATATGCTGAGCAGATTCCAGACATTCAACACCGATACGTCCGTCCCCTCTCGTAGAAGCGGAGATGAGCTTTCCACCTTCGTAGATGAGCTGTACCGACAGACCATCAAGCTTGTATTCCAGAGTAAAAGTCACGCCATATTCGGCCTTCATCTTATTCAGAAACGCTGCTGCATTCTCTTTGCCGAACACATCAGTTAGGCTGAGCATCGCGACTGGGTGCGTCACATCAGCGCCATCAGGTGTCGGGTTTACTGTTCTAGTAGGGCTGTTCTCAGCAGGCTCATGAGTGGTTTCATATTCATAAATCTGAGCCATATAGGAATCATAGACCTCGTCAGAGATGCCTGTGTCCTCCCCGTTGATATAGAGCGGACGCGCATCATGGACAATTTTGATGAGTTCCTTGTACCTTGCCTCCGTAATCATAAGATTACCTCCTTGTGTTATTTTATAATCATATTATAACACGATGGTTTGTAGGTTAACGAAGTTCAAAGAAGGTGCAAAAAGAGCGCTAGAAAGCTAGCGCTCTTCGTTGTTATTTACCAGTGGAACCAAAACCGCCGTCGCTACGTACAGTTTCATCCAATTCTGCAACCTCTTCGAAGTCAGCACGCGTGATGTTAAGGACAACCAGCTGCGCGATTCTATCACCATCATTGATAGTAACCGGCTGAACACCGAAATTGACCAATGGAACGATAATCTCGCCTCTGTAATCGGAATCTACCACCCCGACAC
>OGLX01001332.1_pt1 | contig 12601 bp, 8 predicted proteins | sample 1572821 | NCBI WGS metagenome assembly OGLX01 (sample SAMEA2581908, study PRJEB24529) | metagenome | biome: Human gut stool | place: China | collected 2011 | reverse complement strand
GTCGGTCATATTTTTTGCCACGATGCGCATCACCTGACAGCTTCCCACCCGGAAGGTCTGGGAGCCAAACTGGTAATGACAAATGCGTTGGAAGATGCAGAAATGAAACCCGAAGAAGTAGATTACATCAACGTTCATGGTACATCTACTCCTGTTGGTGATATTTCGGAAGTGAAAGCTATCCAGGAAGTATTCGGCAAGCATGCTTATGAGTTGAACATCAGTTCAACCAAATCCATGACAGGCCACTTATTGGGTGCCGCCGGTGCGGTGGAAGCCATCGCAAGTATTCTTGCCATCAAGAATGGCATTATTCCTCCGACTATCAACCACGAAGAGGGTGATAACGACGAAAACATCGACTATGACCTGAACTTTACGTTCAACAAGGCTCAGAAGCGTGAAGTGAATGTAGCTTTGTCCAACACGTTTGGATTCGGCGGTCATAACGCATGTGTTATTTTCAAGAAATACGCAGAATAATACGGTCGTGTTACGTAATCAAATAGATAAAATAAGGCGCTTATTCAATAAGGACGGAGAGTCTTATTTTTGTTTTTATAAAATACTCGGATTCTTTCCCCGTAACATCCGGTTCTATGAGCAGGCACTGCTTCACAAATCCACTTCCATCCGTTCCGAAAAAGGACGTCCGTTAAATAACGAGCGGCTGGAATTTTTAGGCGACGCCATTTTGGATGCCATTGTCGGTGATATAGTATATAAGCATTTTGAAGGACGCAGGGAAGGCTTTCTTACCAATACCCGTTCTAAAATCGTGCAACGGGAAACTCTAAACAAACTGGCTGTAGAAATAGGGCTGGACAAACTGGTTAAGTATTCCACCCGTTCTTCGTCGCACAACAGCTATATGTACGGAAATGCTTTTGAGGCATTTATCGGAGCTATTTATCTGGATCAGGGGTATGAACGCTGCAAACAGTTTATGGAGCAACGGATCATCAACCGCTATATCGACCTGGATAAAATATCCCGAAAAGAGGTTAACTTCAAATCCAAACTTATTGAGTGGAGCCAAAAAAATAAGATGGAGGTTTCCTTTGAGTTGATTGAGCAGTTCCTCGACCATGACAGTAATCCCGTTTTCCAGACAGAGGTTCGCATCGAAGGGCTTCCTGCCGGAACTGGTACGGGCTATTCCAAAAAAGAATCTCAGCAGAATGCCGCGCAAATGGCTATCAAGAAGGTAAAAGACCAGACATTCATGGATACAGTCAATGAAGCGAAGTCGCAGCATTCGAAGCCGTCAGAAGGGGAAACAGAGTCGGTCGAACCTGAATTGACTGAGTCGGAAACCATGGAACCGGATACTTTGGAGACCGAAGCACCGGAAGCGGAAACGACTGCAGACAAAGTCGAAACGACTGTTAATGAGGTCGAAGCAACAGAAACTGAGAAGGAATGACGACTCCAACTACCATCCTAACGACAAAAGAGTAAATTATAAGTTAACCGAAACAAATCCCCATGCGGCGGCCCTGAATCACTAAATCGTGATCTTCAGTTACCAACTTCAATTTACCGGCAACTTCTTCAAGAGGGATAGACGAAATGTCATCTCCTTTTAAAGCAATCATACGCCCGAATTGCCCATTGGCAATCAATTCTGTCGCGTGTCCTCCCATGCGGGTAGACAGATTACGGTCGAAAGGAGTAGGCGAACCACCACGCTGAATATACCCCAGAACTGTTTCGCGAGTTTCTATACCAGTTTCATATTCAATCTCCTGCGCAATATATTCAGCAGCCCGTTTGCGCCCGTCTGTCCTAATACCTTCTGCTACCACTACAATAGAATAAGGCTTGCCCTTTTTCAGTCTTTCCAGAATCGTATTACCAATATTTTTAATGTCATAAGCAATTTCAGGGAGAAGAATCACATCCCCTCCTCCTGCCATACCGGAATACAAGGCAATCCAACCCGCCTTGTGCCCCATCACTTCAATCACCATCACCCTTTTGTGAGAACTTGCGGTGGAATGTAAACGGTCGATGGCATCGGTAGCAATACTTACTGCCGAGTCGAAACCGAAAGAAATATCTGTGCCCCAAATATCATTATCAATGGTTTTAGGAACAGATACGATATTCACTCCCATCGCAGCAAACTTCGCCGCAGTCTTCTGTGTTCCATTTCCGCCGATACAAACGACACAGTCGAGTTCCATTTCCCGGATATTCTGAAGGATTAAAGACGGTTTGTCAACATCAGAGACAACGCCTCCTTTTTTGAAAGGCTTCTCGCGAGAGGTTCCTAGCATCGTTCCACCCAAATTCAGCAGACCGGAAAGCGACTTGTCTGTAATAGATTCGACATCTTTGGTCAGCAAGCCCTGAAAACCGCTGTGAATGCCTATCACTTCCATCCCATAATAATTGATGGCAGTTTTGCACACGCCACGAATCGTGGCATTAATACCGGGACAGTCCCCGCCGGATGTTAAGATTCCAATTCTCATTGTCGCATTTTTTAGTCTAAAACTCGGAGATTATATGAAAGCCGTCAATTTTTAACGATTATTTCCGTCGTAAAGATAGAAAAAAAAGATAAATAAGTTACTTTTGCACGACTAAACATTATTATGTTAAAGCAGAAATGAATATTACAAAAATTATTAGTAAGACTTTTGATTCCCGTTTAAAACAGATAGACCTATATGCTACTCAGGCTAGTGAGATACAGCATAGTGTACTAAACCGCTTAGTACATCAGGCTGCTCAGACAGAATGGGGGAAAAAGTACGACTATTCCTCGATCCGCAGCTATGAAGACTTCAGAAAACGTGTTCCAATCCAGACTTATGAGGAAATCAAGCCGTATGTAGAACGTTTGCGGGCAGGAGAACAGAATCTGCTTTGGCCGTCGGAAATACGTTGGTTCGCCAAATCTTCCGGAACGACAAATGATAAAAGTAAATTCCTCCCTGTCAGTAAGGAAGCACTGCAAGACATTCATTACAGAGGAGGAAAAGACGCTGCCGCACTTTACTTCCGCATCAACCCGGACAGCCATTTCTTTTCAGGAAAAGGATTGATCCTAGGGGGAAGCCATAGTCCGAATCTCAATTCTAATCATAGCCTGGTAGGAGATTTATCTGCTATTTTGATTCAAAATGTCAATCCGCTTATCAATTTTGTCCGTGTGCCCAGCAAGAAAATCGCACTAATGAGCGAATGGGAAACCAAGATAGAGGCGATAGCCAACAGTACTATTCCGGTCAACGTCACAAGTTTATCCGGCGTACCGTCGTGGATGTTGGTGCTTATCAAACGGATCCTTGAAAAAACAGGCAAACAGACGTTGGAAGAAGTATGGCCGAATCTGGAAGTTTTCTTCCACGGAGGAGTTGCATTTACTCCTTACCGTGAGCAATACAAGCAAGTGATTCATTCACCGAAGATGCACTATGTAGAGACCTACAATGCTTCCGAGGGTTATTTCGGCACACAGAACGATCTTTCAGATCCTGCAATGTTGCTGATGATCGACTACGGAATCTTCTACGAATTTGTTCCGTTGGAAGAAGTTGACAAAGAGAATCCACGTGCCTATTGCCTTGAGGAAGTGGAGCTTAACAAGAATTACGCAATGGTCATTTCGACCTCTTGCGGTTTGTGGAGGTATATGATTGGGGATACAGTGAAATTTACCGGCAAGAACCCTTATAAATTTGTCATTACCGGACGAACCAAACATTTCATCAATGCTTTTGGCGAGGAACTAATCGTAGATAATGCAGAAAAAGGACTGGCAAAGGCTTGTTCGGAAACAGGGGCGCAAGTGAGTGAATATTCTGCCGCACCGGTGTTTATGGACGAACATGCCAAATGCCGCCACCAATGGTTAATAGAGTTCGCTAAAATGCCGGATTCCGTTGAGAAGTTCGCAGCAATACTGGATGCAACATTAAAGGAAGTAAACTCCGACTATGAAGCAAAACGTTGGAAAGATATTGCATTGCAACCCTTGGAAGTAATCGTTGCCCGACCGGGACTATTCCATGACTGGCTGGCACAGAGAGGGAAGTTGGGAGGACAGCACAAAGTCCCCAGACTCAGCAATACACGTGAATACATAGAGACAATGCTGGCGTTGAATTCCAGCCCTCAAATATAGAGAAACTTATCATATAGTTATTACAGGTTTTCTTTTTTGCAAAGATTACTTGCCTGAGACCCGGGTGTCGTGTAGACGGAATCCGGGTCTCAGCATGGATGAGACTTGGGTTCGCACAAGTTATTCCGGCTGTCGGATAGTTATCGGGCTTTTACTATAATCCCTCCCCCCAGCAGCAAATCATCTTTATAGAATGCGGCAGCTTGTCCCGGAGCAATAGCAGTCAACGGTTCATGAAGCTGTATATGCAATAAGTGTTCCGGAGTAACAGTTACCGTACCGTGATTCTCCTGTTTGCGGTACCGTATCTTCACGATTATATCAGAACAACCGAGTACACGGTTTTCGTTTATCAAGTTCCAATTATCCAGCCACATTTCTGTTTTCTCTAGAGATTGAAGAGGGGCAAGTACTATCTCATTCTTTTCCGGAAATATATCTTTCACAAAAACAGGACGATTCAGATGTATCCCTAGCCCGCGTCTCTGTCCGATGGTATAAAAAGGATATCCTTCATGCCAAGCAATAAAATGCCCCGTTTCATCGACAAACCGCCCTCGTCTGACTATTTCTGACCATTTCTGACCATGTGCGGTAAAAAGCTGATCATTTTTATCCAACCAGTTTTTTAAAAAACTCCGATAATCCATTGGACAGAAACAAACCCCTAAGCTGTCCTTTTTAGTAGCAACTTTCCGGAAGCCACGTTCAGCAGCCAATGCACGGGCTTCCACTTTCGTGATATCTCCCATTGGCAATAACATTCTACGGAGAATATCTTGTTTCAATCCCCATAAAAAGAACGTCTGATCCTTGTCCGAATCAGCCGCAGATGTGATATAATAGGTATCTTCCAACTTAACTTTCCGAACGTAATGCCCTGTGGCAATATAGAATATGCCCATTTCATCGGCAAGTTCCGCTAACAACGGCCATTTCAAATAATTATTGCATAAGGTACAGGGAACCGGTGTACGCCCCGCCATATATTCCTGCACGAAATACTCAATGATCTGCTTATTGAATACTTCACGGGCATCGTACGTTATATGACGGATTCCCAAATGCTCCGCCAAACTACGGGCATCTTCCAGATATTCGGTCGAGCCATTTAATTCATAAAAACGAAAAGTCACCCCGATCACCTCATATCCGGCCTCCAGCAGTCTCATAGCGGCAACGGAACTATCCGTACCGCCACTCATTCCTAACAATACTCGTTTGTTTTCTTCTATCATGCTGCAAAATTAAGGATTTTCCCGTATCTTTGTCAGTTAAAGCCCAAAGAGAATGAGAGAGAAAACAACTAACGGACAAGTCATCATCGTTTATACAGAGCATCCTGTGTTTGGTATACTACTGATCCCTTACATAGCAGAGCGACTGGAAGATGGCACGTTGCAGTTGATTGAACAGGCTTTTCACGCTTCTCCCGAAGCTATTGAACAAATGAATGAAGCAGAAAGACAAGCCATCGACATCGCTTCTCACTATACAGAGAAATATTTAATGGGAGCCTATTCCCGAGAAAAGATAGTATCACGCTTCCTGCATAAGTTATCTCAAGATCCTGAGAAAGTAAAGAATAACATTCGGCCATTTATTGAAGGCAAACTACTCGAGATGCTTACTCTCATACGGGAAAACGGGTTATCTTTTTATCAGAAACAGCCCGGAAGCAAAGTGTTGTACGCCCACCATGCTTATCACGTACATCCACATGACGCCGAAGTCCGCTTTACATTTCATGTCGACAGCAGTACTTTCCGCTATCAACTGCAATGTTATTATGAGAAGCAACCATTTTCATTGGACGACCAAAAACCCGTTATCGCATTAACTGCCTCACCGGCTACTCTATTGCTAGGGATGAATTTATACTTCTTTCCACACATAGATAGTGTCCGGCTCTTACCCTTTACCAAGAAAAAGGCAATTAGTGCAAGCGCCGCTCAACTCGAAAAGTATATCGACAATATTGTCATTCCGATTGCACGCTATCACGAAATCATAACCGAAGGGTGGGATATCCCTGAAGAAAGATGTGCCTGCGAAGCATTACTGTCACTTGAAGACATCACCCATAGCGAACAGTTGTTGCAGCTTGGTTTTCGTTATAGAGACCAGCTATTTACATCAGACAACGGAGCAGCAATGAAGAAAATCATTTATCGGAAAGACTCCGGTGAGGTATCCTTCTTCCGGCGGGATATTGTCGCCGAAAAAAAAGCGATTCAGCTTTTAGAAAGCTCCGGTCTGCAACGTATCGGTGATATCCATTTCAGGTTATCAGCCAGTTCTTCTGAGAAAACACTTGTTGAATGGATCAATAAGCATCGGGAGATGTTACAATCGGACTTTCAACTGACCGGCCATATGGGAAACACTCCTTACTGCCTGGACGAGATACATATCGAGCAGAGTTGTGACGATGAAGTAGTAGACTGGTTTGAGTTACATATCACCGTTGTTGTCGGCAACCTGCGCATTCCTTTCTCACGCTTCCGCAAGCATATCCTCGAAGAAAAGAGAGAATATCTGCTGCCGGACGGGCGCATGATCCTTTTACCCGAGGAATGGTTCAGTAAGTATGCGAACTTGTTGGAAATGGGAGTTCAGACAGAGCAGGGAATACGATTGAAGCATACATTTATAGGCGCCGCGCAAGCTGCCTTGGGAGGAACAGGACTTAAAAAGTTCTCTGGCAAAAATCAGATTAAGAATGTTTCCGTCCCTAAAGCACTAAAAGCAACATTACGTCCTTACCAGCAGAAAGGATTCTCATGGATGATGCATCTGCATAAACTAGGATTCGGCGGATGTCTGGCTGACGATATGGGACTGGGGAAAACCCTCCAGACACTTACGTTGTTACAACATATATATAAATCGCCCGCCTCAAGGAAAGCAGCCACTCTCATCGTCGTTCCTACGTCGCTGTTGCACAACTGGCGACGGGAAGCGAAACGCTTTACAACGCTTTCAATGATTGAATATAACAGTAGCATCGTCGTGCCCCCCAATCATCCCGGGAAGTTCTTCGGACGTTTCCAGTTGATATTCACAACGTATGGCATGATGCGCAACAACATCGACCTGCTTTCTTCTTACAAATTCGAATATATCGTACTCGATGAGAGCCAAAATATTAAGAACAGCGAATCGCTCACCTTCCGTTCTGCACTCCAACTGAAAAGCAAGTATCGGCTTGTACTTACGGGTACACCTATCGAAAATTCACTGAAAGATCTGTGGGCACAATTCCGTTTCATCCAACCGGACTTACTGGGAACTGAGAGTGCTTTTCAAAAACAATTCATGATTCCGATCCGCCAAGGCAATACCCGTGTAGAAGCACAGTTACAACAACTGATATCCCCATTTATTCTTCGCAGAAGCAAAAGTGAAGTGGCTCCGGAACTTCCCCCGCTTACCGAAGAAACGATCTATTGTGACATGCCCGAAGAACAAAATACTCTTTACGAACAAGAAAAAAATAGTTTGCGGAATATCCTGCTCCAACATCCTCAAAATATGGATAAACTTCATTCTTTCAGTATCTTGAACGGTATCCTGCGGCTACGCCAACTTGCCTGTCATCCGCAACTCATCTATCCGGACTTTAACGGTGCATCCGGCAAAGCGATACAAATAATAGAAATATTCGACACACTACGGAGTGAAGGACATAAAGTACTGATTTTCTCATCCTTCGTCAAACATCTGGAAGTCCTCGCCGAAGCGTTTCGCGAACGGGGCTGGAAATATGCACTACTGACAGGAGCAACCAACAACCGTCCGTCCGAAATTGCCCATTTCACCGAGCAGAAAGACGTACAAGCCTTCCTTATCTCTCTGAAAGCCGGAGGCGTAGGACTTAATCTGACGCAAGCCGACTATGTGTTTATTATCGATCCGTGGTGGAACCCCGCCGCCGAATCGCAGGCTATTGCCCGTGCCCACCGCATCGGACAGGACAAGCAGGTTATCGCCTATCGCTTCATTACCCAAAACAGTATTGAAGAAAAGATTCTCTATCTGCAAGATGAAAAACGAAAGTTAGCAGAAACATTTGTTACCGACAGCGAAACATTGCCTGCATTGAGCAATGAACAGTGGGTGGATTTGCTAAAATAAAAACTGCATCTTTATATGGACTGTCTTGCAAGAATACTTTTTTACTTTATCTTTGCACGCAAAATGACACTGCATGAAATACAAGCTTATCGTGCTCGACCTTGACGGCACACTCACCAACTCTAAAAAAGTAATTACTCCCCGCAACCGGGAAATATTGATACGTGTACAAGAACAGGGCGTCCGTCTGGTTCTTGCTTCCGGTCGTCCGACTTATGGCATTGTGCCGTTGGCAAATGAATTGCGCATGAATGAGTTCGGCGGATTTATCTTATCCTACAACGGAGGGGAAATCATCAATTGGGAAACACAGGAAATGCTCTATGAGAATGTATTGCCGAACGATGTCGTCCCCGTACTCTATGAGTGCGCCCGCAGCCACCAGTTAAGCATACTGACTTACGACGGAGCAGAAATCGTAACCGAAAACTCTCAGGACCCGTATGTTCAAAAAGAGGCTTTCCTGAATAAAATGGCAGTCCGGGAAACAAACGACTTCCTGACAGACATCACGCTTCCGGTAGCTAAATGCTTGATTGTGGGAGATGCCGACAAGCTCATCCCCTTAGAAGCCGAACTTTGTCTTCGGTTGCAAGGACGTATCAACGTATTTCGTTCAGAACCTTACTTTCTCGAACTAGTCCCGCAAGGAATCGACAAAGCCCTGTCTCTTGCCGTATTATTAAAAGAAATAGGAGTAGAACGCAAAGAAATGATAGCAATAGGCGACGGCTACAATGACTTGTCCATGATAAAGTTTGCAGGACTAGGCATTGCCATGGGCAACGCACAGGAACCGGTGAAGAAAGCGGCGGACTATATCACTCTGAGCAATGAAGAAGACGGAGTGGCGGAAGCACTGGAACACTTTTACTATAAATTTACGTAGCATCATATGCTCACAATTCCTTTTTCAACCGTACCTTCATAACCTTTGACTGTATGTCTTATACTCTGTTTCAGCAGTATGCAGAGTAGCTATCGTATATCAATCTTACCATTATATAGCTCGTTGCACTAAAGTGAACAGTTCTTTCTACTAAAGTGATGAGATCTTTCCACTCCAGTACACAGGCCTCATCACTCTTGTGGAAAGAAGCGGATGTTTATTACATAACGCAGTGATGTCAGCAAGAGGATCTGCGAATATCGATTACTTAAGTTATCAGAACAGGGCCAACAACATATAACCAAAGGTCATCCTACTTTACGTTTATCAATATGGTTCATATAAATAAGCAAATGGTTTCATTTCCAACTATCATGAGAACAATATTAAAAAAATCCGTTCTAGGATGGGGATGCAAATTATAGATGTATGCTGTCTATATACTCATGATACGTACAGCAAGAAAAGCTGTACCAATAAGCGAACACACTCTTTACAACTATATAAGAAAGCTGCGTGAAGTATTGTCCAAAGACAAAGAGATCTCAATCACAACACAGAACAATGGCTATGAGTTACATATTTCAACTTGAATTATCGTAATATATCAAAGATTTATTCTAATTTTGTGGTTTTAAATCGAATAAATAGCAAACGTTATGGAACATCAACTGACCATTTACAACACGTTAGATAGAAAAAAAGAGTTATTCGTACCGCTCCACGCACCTCATGTAGGTATGTATGTGTGCGGACCGACTGTTTACGGTGATGCGCATCTGGGACATGCACGCCCGGCCATTACTTTCGACGTACTCTTCCGTTATCTCACTCATCTAGGATATAAAGTACGTTATGTACGCAATATCACTGACGTAGGTCATTTGGAACATGATGCCGACGAAGGAGAAGACAAAATTGCCAAGAAAGCCCGTCTGGAAGAACTGGAACCAATGGAAGTCGTTCAGTACTATCTGAACCGCTACCATAAAGCAATGGAAGCCCTCAACGTGCTCTCTCCAAGTATCGAACCTCATGCTTCGGGCCATATCATCGAACAAATCCAACTGGTACAGAAGATTCTGGACGCCGGATATGCTTACGAAAGTGAAGGCTCCGTCTATTTCGATGTAGCCAAATATAACAAGGATCATCACTACGGAAAACTTTCCGGACGCAATCTGGATGATGTACTGAACACCACCCGCGACCTTGACGGACAAAGTGAAAAGCGTAATCCCGCCGATTTCGCCCTCTGGAAAAAGGCACAGCCGGAACATATCATGCGCTGGCCATCTCCTTGGAGCGACGGTTTCCCCGGCTGGCATGCCGAATGTACCGCTATGGGACGCAAATATCTGGGTGAGCACTTCGACATTCACGGCGGAGGAATGGACCTGATTTTCCCGCATCATGAGTGTGAAATAGCACAATCAGTAGCCTCACAAGGCGACGATATGGTTCACTACTGGATGCATAACAACATGATTACCATTAACGGAACGAAAATGGGTAAATCACTCGGCAACTTCATCACATTGGATGAGTTCTTCACCGGCTCCAACAAAACGCTGACACAGGCTTACAGCCCGATGACCATCCGTTTCTTCATTCTCCAGGCCCACTATCGCAGTACGGTAGATTTCAGCAATGAAGCCCTGCAAGCTGCAGAAAAAGGCCTGGCAAGGCTTATGGATGCTGTACACGGACTGGAGAAGATTGTTCCAGGCAAAGCTTCTACGGTAAACGTGAAAACATTACGTGCCGAATGCTATGAAGCCATGAACGATGATTTGAATTCTCCGATTGTAATAGCCCATCTCTTCGATGGTGCCAGAATGATAAACAATATCATTGCAGGCAATGACACCATTACAGCCGAAGACCTGAAAGAGCTGAAAGAGACCTTCCATCTCTTCTGTTTCGATATATTGGGACTGAAAGAGGAGAACACCTCCAACGAAGAACGCGAAGCCGCTTTCGGTAAAGTTGTAGACATGTTGCTGGCAGAACGTATAAAAGCCAAAGCCAACAAGGACTGGGCTACTTCCGATAAAATCCGTGATGAACTGACTGCATTAGGTTTTGCCATCAAGGACACCAAAGACGGATGTGAGTGGAAATTAAACAAGTAAACCCAAAACGGTTATAACCGTTTCCTATAAATGAAAGAAAGAAGTGCATCATATCCTCCAAAAAATTGAAGGTGTGTCGTAATGCACGATGCACCTTCTTTCTTGTTTATCACCGATATAAATCGGTTTATTTTCTTCAAGCTGCGATAATTCGAAGATTTCTTTGATTTATGTGTCTCCAGCATCTAAATAAAGCGACAGTAAGCTCATAAAACCATCCTATCAGCCAGTTCATACCTTCTTTTGTCAGTTTTGCACACATCTTTTTTATATTGAAGGCAATGGCTAGGAAGGCAAAGTCCATGAAGACCTTGTCCTTTCCAAAATGTCGGAAACGTTTGTAGTTCATATTGTTTTTAATTTGTCCGAACACGGCTTCCGGTTCTATGCATCTCTGCCCTCTGTGTTTCAGTCCTTTCTCTGAGCAGAGCAGTTCTTTGGCTCTCCGCTTGTATTGTCTAAGCCTATGATTCAGTTCTATCGTCCTGTTTCCTTTTGCTTTAAAACAGCGACATCGCAGGGGACAGCCTTCACACCTGACAGCTCTGTACCGTGCATTTTCGCTGACATATCCGGATGCGGTTTTCACATTCCTGGTGCCTATCCTCCGCATCCTTTGCCCCATAGGACAGATGCAGAAGTCATGTTCTTCATTGTAGTAGAAGTTTTCGGCCTTGAACGGGTCCGGTTTGAATCTCGGCCGCTGCTCCATGTGGAAATAGTTGTACTTTACGTAGGCTTCCATGCCGTTTTCGGACATGAAGAGGTAATTCTCTTCGGAGCCATAGCCGGAATCAGCAACCACCGTATGGGCCATCCGGTCATACCTGTTTGAAAAAGATTGCAGGAAAGGAATCAGGGTCAGTGTATCCGTAGGGTTCGGGAAGAGTGCAAAATCGGTGATGAACTGATTTTCGGTGCCGATTTGAAGGTTGTAACCGGGCTTCGTCTGTCCGTTGCGCATGGCATCCTCCTTCATTCTCATAAAAGTAGCGTCCTTGTCCGTCTTGGAATAGGAATTCCTCTCTTGCAGTGTTTCCAGATGGCAGTCGTATTCCTGCAGTTTGTCCCTGTGTTCTTCCAGTTCCTTCAGCTGTTTGCGTTTCTTTTTCAGTTCAGTCTTTTCCTCTTTCGCGGATGGCTCGGAAACCTGTTCCAATGCATGACGCAATTCTCCTGCCATTTCAGTCAGCATGGCCGGAGTGAACTCAACCTCCTCATTGTTCTCTGATGACTTCTCCCGGGCAATGACATCGTCTATCTGCCCTAACAGGACATGTATCTTCTTCATCAGGCGTTCAC
>OGLX01001330.1_pt1 | contig 12605 bp, 8 predicted proteins | sample 1572821 | NCBI WGS metagenome assembly OGLX01 (sample SAMEA2581908, study PRJEB24529) | metagenome | biome: Human gut stool | place: China | collected 2011 | reverse complement strand
GCACCTACGTTACCTGCGCCTACTACGGTTACTTTTGACATAATACTTATATTTTAATAAAGTTGATAATTAGTTCGTATCGTTTTCGTGACGACAAAAGTACAACGATAATCGAAATTAAAGAAATTTTTCCATAATAATTTTAGTTAAAGAAAAGTGAATAGACTGTGTTACTCTGTATTGAAATGATTACTTTTGCAGCGTTTTATCATTCAACCTTATAGAATATGAATAAAAAGAATCTGCTGATCATTGCCGTATCTGTTCTGGTGCTTGCACTCATCGGTCTTACCTATCTGTTATTCTCTGAAAAACAGACTAACCGTGAACTGGTTCAGGAATTCCAACTGGATAAAGAAGACCTTGAAAATGAATACACTCGCTTCGCACAGCAATATGACGAATTAAAACTGACCGTATCGAACGACTCTCTGGCAGACTTGCTGGCCCAGGAACAGGTCAAAACGCAACGCCTTCTTGAAGAGCTCCGTACGGTAAAGAGCAGCAATGCCACAGAGATAAGACGCCTGAAAAAAGAATTGGCAACACTAAGAAAAGTAATGATCGGTTACATCAATCAGATTGACTCACTAAACAAACTGACTGCCCAGCAAAAGCAAGTAATAGCCGAAGTAACGCAAAAATACAATGCCGCTTCACGACAGATCAACAATTTGTCTGAAGAAAAGAAAAACCTCAATCAAAAAGTTACGTTAGCCGCCCAACTGGACGCAACTAATATCTGGATTGAACCTCGTAACAAACGTGGCAAAAAGGCTAAAAAAGTAAAGGATATCGTGAAACTGGCCATCGGCTTCACCATCGTAAAGAATATCACAGCCGAAACCGGAGAGCGTACACTTTATATCCGAATCACCAAGCCTGATAATGATGCGCTTACCAAGAGCCCGTCAAACACATTCCCTTACGAAAACCGTACGCTGACCTACTCCATCAAAAAATATATCGAATACAACGGAGAAGAACAGAATATCAATGTATTCTGGGATGTAGAAGAGTTCTTGTATGCCGGTGCCTACCGGGTAGATATTTTTGCTGACGGAACGATGATTGGGTCGCAGAAATTCACATTGGACTAAAATTTTAAAAACATATACTTTAAAGAGGATGTGCCAGAAGCCGGTCACTTAATAACCGGTTTCTGGCACATCCTCTTTATTACTTCAATTCTATCTCATTGAATGCTTTCCATTTCAACAACTCAGGATAGTGGTGATACGACTATTTTATCCCCTTCCACTATGAATCTCGCAATTTGCAAATCATTCAAAACATTTAATATTTCCCCGACAGGAAGGTGACGACTGGCAGAAAAATAAATCCGTTCCTCCAGCAAAGAATGGGAACGGAAAACAATATTTGTGTTATACCAAGCCCCGATTTCCTGCATAACATATCTCAGAGTGACATTATCAAAGATAAACAGACCTTCTGTCCAACTCTTTTGCATACAGATATCAGCCTGAGAAATACAGATATCACCTACTCTATCCAGATAAACCTGTTCACCCGGCTTTATCTTACAGGCTTTCGTATTGGCTTTATCACTGACTTGCACCGAACCTTCATACAGCACAACTTTAGAAGTCGTACCACATCCATAGGAATCAACATCAAATACCGTGCCCAATACACGCGTTTGTAAACTCCCGGTTTCTACAATAAAGGGATGTAAAGTATCTCTTTGAACATTAAATCTCGCAGCACCTTCCAACATTACCCGCCGAAGATCACCGGTAAACGCTTTCGGGTATTCCAAGCGGCTATTGGCGTTCAACAGCACTTCAGTACTGTCAGGCAAATGAATAGTAATAGTGGTAGCGGGTGGCGTTCTGACTGCAATGATCCCTTTATCCTCTGTCATCACCAATTTATCAGGCGAATTTACAGAAGCAAACACTTCGACTTCTTGGGATAGAAAGTTTTCCTGAGAAAAGCCCCAAAACAAAAGTAATGCCACGGAAGCAACTGCTGCAAAGCCGAATACTAAAGTTTGGACTCTTTCCTGCCGTCGGCGAGAGGCAAATGCCTGCCAAGCGGTTTCCGTCTCTTCAACAGAAGACAGGTCACCAAGAGCCTCTCCGAAAAGATTTTTGAGCCTACGGGAGGCTATATCGTTTTTATTATCCTCTCTCTGTTCCATTTGTTTCCTCCTTTCCGTTCATTTCATTACGTAAAATCCGTAAAGCTTTCGAAATATGTTTCTTCACCGTATCCGGACTTATTTCCAACCGTTCTGCAACTTGCCGATAGGTCAGTTTCTCCCAATAACAAAGTCTCAAAATGGTACGCGTCGGTTCCGACAGACTGCAAGCAATCGTTTCCGCTTGCTGCAACTGTGCCTCATGCTGCCGATATCCGGTATTCACATCCATCCGGGTCACCTCACGTAAAGTATCCAAATGCTGCTGTTCCACACGCAGGTGCTTTAACCGATTCAGGCACGTATTACGTGTAGCTGTATAGAAATAAGCGTTCTGCGTTTCCGCCTCCAGTCTATCAAAACATTTCCAAGCCTCTTCCATCACTTCGCCAACAATATCCTTCGCTTCTTCCCGATCGCTCATTAGCTGAATGGCATAACGCAACAGGCGGGGATATATCTCCACAAACAATTGCCTGAAGCGTTCTTCCCGTGAAATATGTCCACGAAACCGGAATATCGTTAATTTTGCCATAAGCCGACAAAATTAGCGATAATTCTTTTATCAGGCAGACTAAAGGCGCTGCTTTTCACTCTGTCCCGCACCGGTACCTTTATACTTACTCTTAGTTGCATTAAATTTATAAGATATCTGAATACCAAAACGTTGATTATCATTATATGAACGGGTCAGTATATGACTTCTGACTCCATATCCATCCATATAATGATAACGGGTATGAAAAATATCATCGGCTGTAAGTGTTATCATCAGAGCATCTTCCAGAAATGATTTCGACAGGCGGGCATTTACCGTACCCTCCCTGTGTATCAAAGAATAACTTTGTTTGGCGGCTGTCGAGATATTCCCGTTCACATTCAAAAACCAACCATCAGGAAAAGTAAAACTATTATCAAGTTCAAAATAAAACTGAGGTTCATTCCAATGCCGGGTTATCCCTAAAGAACGAACATCGGCATCATAAAAATACATGCCTCCATTCAATTGCGGTTGCCAGCACCCGATTTTAGGAGAAACATTAAGATTCATCCCATAAGTATCTGTAGTAGGTATGGAAGCCATGGTAAACAACAACACTCCCGGATGGGTTTCATCATTATAAGGTTTGAGGAACCTCGTATATAAATCCAATGTTCTATCAAAAAAGAGATTTACAAATGCCCATCTTGATCCGGCATCCAATATAAAGACATGGTGTTTTTGTGGAACCAGTAGGGGATCTCCGCTACGATACATATATTTACTTGAATATGTAATTGAGCTTGAAAGCATGTGATAGTCAGGATTATTCCTTATTAAGCGATAAGAAAGGGATGCATGCCAACCTTTATCTTCATATCCTACTAAAGCGACAGGAACTATATCATTATACACCGGACTTTGTTCATCTTGGTGAACCCCATATTCATAATAATCCGTTTTTTGATGTTCATAACGCAGCCCCACAGCAACATTGAATTTATCCAAATGCAGCGAATAATCGGCAAACACAGAATAAATAGACTGTTTGATATGATCATCGGCGTTGTCAGAAAAGCCACTTTGAACAAATACGTCGTGCCTGTTCGTAAACGTTTCCTCGGTACCAAACGACAATGTCCCTTTTCTGAAAGATCGTTTTACAACCATACGCATAGCATACAGATAGTTCCGGACTTCATTTTCAGATTGAGCGGCTTTATCATCATTGTTGAAAACTTCATTCGTGGAATTATTCTTTCCCAATAAATAATCAGCATTGAAATCCACATTCCATTGGCCGAACACCCCATTATAGTATCCATTCACCGAATGAGTCCAGGTAGGATAAGTATGTGCATGCTGCAAAGAAGATATTTCTTCTATCTTTTCACCATCCTTATACACAAAATTATTGCCAAGGTTAGTCCGATTCACAGAACCGACATTTGCACCCGGCATATATCGAGCACCCAAAGAATTCTTGTCATCCAACTCATAGTTGAAACCTACCTCACCGGAGAAATAAACAGCTTTATGAAAACTGGTAGCTCCTCCTTTGACCTCCCATCGGGAAGAAGCGTCAGTTTCCTGATTTAAGATTGATTCCTGATAATAATTTCCATGTTTCAAGTCACCTTTCACAAATAAATCCAATCCACCCGTACGGTAATTCAAGTATAGATTCTCACTGGCATTATAGTCATGTCCCTGAGAAAAAACACCTCGAAAGCCACTGCTTATCCCTTGTCCTCGCCGACGGATCGTGCGGATACGAATGACTGAAGATACATCCGAACCATATTCCACTCCTGGTGTAGTAATCACTTCCGCCGATAAAATATCATCGGCACGCAAACGTTCCAATTCCCCCTGATCACGTATCTTACGGCCATTGATGTAGATAACAGGGACCCCGTGTCCCAGAACCATGTATTCCCCTACCCCTCCCGTTACAAAAGGAAGATGGGATATCATTTCTGCAGCAGAACCCATTTTAGCTAAAGGAGTACCAACGACATTAGCCAATAAGCCATTATCTTTATGTACTATTAAAGGATGATCGACACTAATAACCACTTCTTTCATTAATTGGGTATCGGAAAACAGACATACTTTATTCATTGCACCGCAAGGTTGGATTTTAGTCTGATAACCGATGTAGGACGTTTTCAAAAGATAATCTCTCCCTTCTTCACCCGGTATCCGGAACGAACCATCCTGATTCGTAACCACTCCATTCACAAAAGCAGAGTCTGCTTTGTCCAGCAATAGTACATTGGCGCAAACTAACGGTTCATTGTTTTCATCAATCACACTTCCTCGAATAGTTATCAAGCGTTTGTCAATGTTCCCTTTCTGAATGACAAAATAGTTTTCTCGTTCTTTATAAATGAACGGGGTACTTTTCAGAACGATGGAAAGTGCTTCCGATTCGTTTCTTTGATGGATAGAGGCAGTGACATGGTAAGTCTCAGTCTCGTTATAGGAAAAAATGATATGCTTCTCCCCCGCTTTCTCAATCAGTTTCAAAACAGCAGGCAGTGGCTTGTTTCTAAGTTCCAACGTGATTTGACCGGTATTCTGAGCCGAAAAAGGACATGCGCACAATAATAATACCACAGCCATCCAGCCTCTTCTGTCGTGTATTCCCCAATTCATTGTTTTTCTATTTTTTAATTAGTTGTTTATTATACTACAACCAAAGTATGCAATCGGGTACGCAATATTACAAAAAAAATAATCCGGAAAGACATGATCAATCCGTAGTTGATAAATAAGCAAGTATACAGGCTTTCAGCCTGCTAAGTCTTATTGGATAGAGAAAAGGCATGATAACACTTAAACGTATGAAAAACAAGATATTCAAAGCACTAAATTCTTGTAGGGAGAAGATTTGCTTTAACACAGTGTTAAAGCTTATGTTTTGAATCTAGACAACAAGTCATTTACATGCAAAAGGTTTGTTATTTACATTCGAAAAAGGAGAGACCTCAAGATGACGTTAACAATGTTAATTGAAAAGCAAGAATACATCACCCGGAATTCAAACACAGCACTATATAACAAAAAAAATTAAATCGTTTTGCTTTTTAAGATTAACCCTTTATATTTGCATCGTTGTTTATGCAATTATTGTTTCTTGTCCTAACAAGGATAACAAGAACAAAACCGGATAAACAAACAGCTCGCAAGCATTGTTCTTTTAAATGAAGTATCACCTTTATAATGTATAAGATGCGATGAAAAAATTACTGTTTCTGTTTTTTCTCCTAACAACTCCCTTTTCCCTGAAATCACAGGGGATTCTATCCTTAGATAGTTGCCGTGCATTGGCCATTGCCAACAATAAAGAGTTGCTGATAAGCGGAGAGAAAATAAATGCTGCACACTACCAAAAGAAAGCAGCCTTTACCAACTACCTGCCTAACTTCTCCGCCACAGGAGCTTACATGCGTAACCAAAAGGAATTCTCATTGCTTAACAATGACCAGAAAGCGGCTCTATCCGGCTTGGGTACAAGTGTGAGCGGTCCGTTGCAACAAGCCGCCCAAGTCATCGGACAGCTGCATCCGGAACTGGCCCCCATGCTTTCACAATTGGGAGGAGCCATTGTCCCGGCGCTCAACGAAGCCGGAACTGCAATTGTAGACGCATTCCGCACCGATACCCGAAATGTATATGCAGGAGCCATCACCCTCACCCAACCGCTATATATGGGTGGCAAGATACGTGCATACAATAAAATCACCAAATACGCCGAAGAACTGGCTCGTCAGCAACATAACTCGGGTATGCAGGAAGTGATTCTCAGCACAGACCAGGCTTACTGGCAGGTTATTTCCTTAGTCAACAAGAAAAAACTTGCGGAAAGTTACCTGAAGCTATTACAAAAACTGGACAGTGATGTAGAAAAGATGATTGCCGAAGGAGTAGCCACCAAAGCGGACGGCCTGTCGGTTCGGGTAAAAGTAAACGAAGCCGAGATGACACTGACAAAGGTAGAAGACGGATTAAGCCTTTCCCGCATGCTGCTGTGTCAACTGTGTGGCATCGACCTAAGCACTCCGATTGTTCTGGCTGACGAACAAGTAGACGATCTTCCGCTGATTCCGGCTACTACCAACTTTGAGATAGAAACAGCCTACGCCAACCGCCCCGAGATCCGCAGTCTGGAACTGGCTGCCAAAATCTATCAACAGAAAATAAACGTGACCCGTTCGGAACATTTGCCTTCCGTGGCACTAATGGGAAATTACATGGTCACCAACCCGTCTGTATTCAACAGTTTTGAAAACAAGTTTAAAGGCATGTGGAATGTAGGCGTTATGGTTCAGTTGCCTATCTGGCATTGGGGAGAAGGCATTTACAAAGTGAAAGCGGCCAAAGCCGAAGCACGTATCGCCCAATACCAACTGGAAGATGCCAAAGAGAAAATCGAGTTGCAAGTCAATCAATCGGCTTTCAAAGTAAACGAAGCCGCAAAGAAACTGGCTATGGCCAAAAAGAACCTTGAAAAAGCGGATGAAAATCTGCGTTATGCAACTATCGGATTCGAAGAAGGTGTGATCGCTCCCAGTAATGTACTTGAAGCACATACCGCCTGGCTGTCGGCCCAATCGGAAAAGATAGATGCACAGATTGATGTAAAATTGACAGAAATCTACTTGCAAAAGTCACTGGGAACGCTCAAATAAGGTCAACGACCGAGTGCAAACATTCCTGAAAAGCTAATCTCAATAGTAATTTGTAAATCGTAAAAACCGTAAATAAAATGACATCACAAAAATCACAGAACAGCAATATGCTGCTTGCATTCCTCACCCTGCTGGGAGTTATTGTACTGGTTGCAGTTGTCGGTTTCTTCATGCTCCGCAAAGGTCCGGAAATCATTCAGGGACAAGCTGAGGTAACTGAATACCGCGTCTCAAGCAAAGTGCCGGGACGTATCCTGGAGTTCCGTGTAAAAGAGGGACAAAAAGTCCAGGCAGGAGATACACTCGCCATCCTGGAGGCTCCCGACGTAATGGCCAAAATGGAACAGGCTCGCGCCGCCGAAGCGGCTGCACAGGCACAGAACGAAAAAGCCATCAAAGGAGCGCGTCAGGAACAAATTCAAGCGGCTTATGAAATGTGGCAGAAAGCAATCGCCGGTGTCGATATAGCTGAAAAATCATATAAACGTGTCAAAAACTTATTCGACCAAGGAGTTATGCCGGCACAGAAACTGGACGAAGTCACCGCACAACGTAATGCAGCCATCGCAACCGAAAAAGCAGCAAAGGCCCAATACACGATGGCAAAGAACGGTGCCGAACGTGAAGATAAAATGGCTGCAGCAGCTTTGGTGGACCGTGCCAAGGGAGCTGTTGCCGAAGTGGAGTCATACCTCAAAGAAACTTATTTGATTGCCCAGGCAGCCGGAGAGGTTTCCGAGATATTTCCCAAAGTGGGCGAATTGGTAGGTACCGGCGCCCCCATTATGAATATCGCCATAATGGACGATATGTGGGTGACTTTCAATGTACGTGAGGATCTGCTAAAAAATTTGACCATGGGATCAGAATTCGATGCTATCGTACCCGCATTGGACAATCAGACCATTCGCCTGAAAGTGCATTATATGAAAGATCTTGGTACATACGCTGCCTGGAAAGCAACCAAGACCACCGGCCAGTTCGACTTGAAAACATTCGAAGTAAAAGCGACTCCGCTTGAAAAAGTAACTAATCTGCGTCCTGGAATGTCAGTCATCATCAAGAAATGAAAGAAAGAGAAAAGAAATATATAGCCCTGTGGTTAGTCATGAAACGCGAATGCCACCGTCTCGTGTCTCGCCCGCTCTATCTCTTCTGCATGGTGATAGCTCCGCTGTTTTGCTATATTTTCTTCACCACGCTGATGGACTCGGGGTTACCGACCAATATGCCCGTTGGCGCTGTAGACCTGGACAATTCTGCCAGCTCACGAAACATTCTCCGCAATCTGGACGCATTCGGGCAAACAGCTGTCGTGGCGCGTTATAGCAGTGTTAACGAAGCACGTACAGCTATGCAGGAAGGCAAAATCTACGGATTTTTTTATATACCCAAAGGAATGTCGGCCGATGCCCAGAGTCAACGCCAACCTAAATTATCTTTTTATACCAACAACTCCTACCTGATTGCCGGCTCATTATTGTTCAAGGATATGAAGATGATGTCCGAACTTGCCTCACGAGCTGCCGCCCGTTCAGTTTTATATGCCAAGGGAGCAACGGAAGAGCAGGCGATGGGATATTTACAACCCATTGTCATCGATACACATCCGATACAAAATCCTTGGTTAAATTATTCGGTCTATCTATGCAATACACTTGTTCCGGGGGTACTGATGTTGTTGATATTCATGGTAACAGTATTTTCCATCGGTGTGGAAATCAAGGACCGCACGGCCCGGGAGTGGCTGCGACTGAGCAACAACTCCATCTACATCGCATTGGCCGGTAAGTTGCTTCCACAAACCGTGGTATTCTTTATCATGGGTATATTTTACAATGTCTATCTGTATGGATATCTACACTTCCCATGTAACAGCGGAATTCTTCCGATGCTATTGGCAACCCTCTGCCTGGTATTGGCATCGCAATGTTGCGGTATCCTGATGATAGGCACACTGCCTACCCTTCGCCTCGGTCTGAGCTTCGCTTCGTTATGGGGAGTCATTTCTTTCTCCATTTCAGGCTTCTCTTTTCCGGTGATGGCCATGAATCCGGTATTGCAGGCACTCAGTAACCTGTTCCCATTGCGCCACTATTTCCTGATCTATGTAGACCAGGCACTCAACGGATACAGCATGGCTTATTCCTGGTCAAACTATATGGCATTACTGATTTTCATGTTACTTCCGTTCTTCGTGGTACATCGGTTGAAGGAAGCTTTGATATATTATAAATACGTGCCCTAATGAAAGATATAAGTTTAAAAGATAAGATAACACAAGGCATCAATGACCTGTTTTATATCTGGAAGCGGGAATTTCGTACTACATTCCGCGACCAGGGGGTATTGATCTTTTTCGTACTCGTTCCATTGGTATATCCATTGATCTACAGTTTTATTTATACCAACGAAGTGGTTCGTGAAGTGCCTGCCGTGGTAGTAGATGACTCGCGTTCATCACTCAGCCGCGAATATCTGCGTAAAGTAGATGCCACCCCCGATATACAGATTGTGGCTTATTGTGCCGATATGGAAGAAGCCAAACAAATGCTCAAAGACCGGCTGGCATATGGCATCATTTACATTCCGAAAGATTTCAGTTCGGACATAGCTCAAGGCAAACAGACACAAGTCAGCATCTACTGTGATATGAGTGGACTGCTGTACTATAAAAGTATGCTTTTGGCCAATACTGCCGTGTCTTTGGATATGAACGAAGATATCAAAATAGCCCGCTCGGGCAATACGACCGACCGACAGGACGAAATCACTGCCTACCCTATCGAATATGAAGACGTAGCGATGTTCAATCCGACCAATGGCTTTGCCGCTTTCCTGATACCCGCCGTGTTGATCCTGATCGTTCAGCAAACCTTATTATTGGGTATCGGACTTTCGGCCGGCACGGCACGCGAGAACAACCGCTTTAAAGATTTGGTACCCATTAACCGCCATTATAACGGTACTTTGCGCATTGTATTGGGTAAAGGATTAAGTTATTTCATGGTATATGCCTTGGTATCTGTCTATGTACTATGCGCCGTCCCCCGTATGTTCAGCCTCAACCAGATAGGACAACCCGGCACACTGGCCCTGTTCATACTCCCCTATCTGATGGCCTGCATCTTTTTTGCCATGACTGCATCTATCGCTATCCGTAACCGGGAGACATGCATGCTGATATTCGTATTCACCTCTGTGCCTCTATTATTCATCTCAGGTATTTCCTGGCCGGGAGCTGCCATACCTCCATTCTGGAAATACTTCTCTTACATATTTCCATCAACTTTCGGTATCAACGGATTTGTGAGAATCAACAACATGGGAGCAACACTGAGTGAGATTCCATTTGAATACAAAGCGTTATGGATACAGACCGGCTTCTATTTTCTGACCACTTGCTGGGTATACCGCTGGCAGATTATCAAGAGCCGTAAACACGTCATAGACAAATACAAAGAAATGAAAAATAGAGGGAAAGAATTCTTTTCATAATCACATACGTGTGCATATTTATTCCGGATTTACCCGGAAATGTCTGCTATGACAGTTCTGCATAAAAATATATCGAATAGCTTTTGCTTGAAACAAAGATAATTAGTACATTCGAAGCGTCTATATCTTCATGCAGAAGATGTAAACAGAGCACATACAATAATAAAACACATGTTATGAAAAGAAAAATGATGTCCCTATTACTCGCATTGGCGGTAATAAGCGGAAGTAGCGTGTACGCTAAAGTGATTGACGTAATGTCTCCCAACGGAGCCATTAAAGTATCGGTAGACATCAAGGACCGGATTTATTATTCGGTGTCCTATGATAATGACCAGTTATTAAAAGATTGCTATCTCAACCTGCAACTGCAGAATGAGACGTTAGGTACGAATCCCCACTTACGGAGCACCAAACGTGGAACCATTGACGAAAGTGTAAAACGTGAAATACCTTTCAAGAATGCGATCGTAAGAAATCACTGTAATACCCTGAGAATGAATTTCAGCGGAAATTATGCCGTTGAATTCCGCGTATTCGACAATGGTATCGCTTACCGTTTTGTGACAGATAAAAAAGGAGATAACATCGTAATGGGGGAAGACTTCGCTATTAACTTTCCAGCCAATTATAAAGCTCATCTCTCCCAACCGGATGGCTTTAAAACCTCATACGAATGCCCATATACTCATGTAGATACCGAAAAGTATGCTGCTACCGACCGCATGAGTTACCTGCCTGTATTGATAGAAACGGATAAAGCATATAAAATACTGATATCTGAAGCCGACTTATCCGATTATCCCTGTATGTTCCTTAAAAGTACCGGTAAGAACGGAATGCAGTCTATTTTTCCCAAAGCACCTTTAGCCTTCGGAGAAGACGGTGACCGTAGCCTCAAGATTACCGAAGAAGCCGATTACATTGCCAAGACGGACGGCAAACGTTCATTCCCCTGGCGCATGATGGTGATTTCGAAAGAAGACAAAGAACTGATTGAAAACGAAATGGTGTATAACCTGTCTGCTCCTTGTGTTCTTGAAGACTACAGTTGGATCAAACCGGGACAAGTGAGTTGGGAATGGTGGCACGACGCACGCCTCTATGGGGTAGATTTCCGTTCGGGTTTCAATATGGATTCCTATAAGTACTACATTGACTTCGCATCCAAGTTCGGTATTCCTTATATCATCATGGACGAAGGATGGGCGAAAAACACACGTGATCCGTTTACCCCCAATCCCACCATCAATCTTACCGAACTGATAAAATACGGAAAGGACCGCAACGTAAAAATCGTACTTTGGCTGCCATGGCTGACTGTCGAGAATCATTTCGACCTCTTTAAAACATTTGCCGATTGGGGCATCGCAGGAGTGAAGATCGACTTCATGGACCGCAGTGACCAGTGGATGGTAAACTATTATGAACGTGTAGCCAAAGAAGCCGCCAAGCATAAACTGTTTGTAGATTTTCATGGTGCTTTTAAACCAGCCGGACTTGAACGCAAATATCCGAATGTGCTTTCCTATGAAGGCGTATTGGGCATGGAACAAGGTGGTAATTGCAAACCTGAAAACAGCATTTATCTGCCCTTTATGCGTAATGCCGTGGGACCGATGGATTTCACTCCGGGTTCAATGATCTCTGCACAGCCGGAAGACAACCGTTCCACCCGGGCCAATGCCATGGGCTCAGGAACACGTGCTGTCCAAATGAAACCGCTACCTCCATTACCACCAATGGTCTTGTTCCAATCCTTCTC
>OGLX01001322.1_pt1 | contig 12622 bp, 10 predicted proteins | sample 1572821 | NCBI WGS metagenome assembly OGLX01 (sample SAMEA2581908, study PRJEB24529) | metagenome | biome: Human gut stool | place: China | collected 2011 | reverse complement strand
ACAGCCATAACGATTTACCTCCTGTTTATGCCCTATAAGTGGGCGAACGATTTCTGACTTTCATGTTGATCTCTCTCTATCGGCAAGGCGCCGCGCGGTGGGCGGCAGTTCTTGCCATCAGGTTGTTTTTTGCCATATCAGCGTAATCTCCATTCTCAATGCCGGGCGGCAAGTCCAGCACACGGTAGCGGTCAGCATAGATTTTCTGAATGTGGGCGCTTGCCATACGGCCCGGACTGTCGTTATCGAGCCGCAGCTCTATTGTCCTGATTCCCGGGTGCTGCTGCAAAAACTCCTGCAAGGCCACCGGCTCCTTTTCGGAGGCCGAAATACCGCCAAGCGACAGCCGCCATTTGTTGGCCATGCTGCCGCAGAGCGTCATCTCCGCCATCGCATCAATGGCCGCCTCGAACACAGCCACCGTACTGCTGTTTTTGCGCGGCGGGATACAAAATCCGTATGCCTTATTGCTGCCGGGCGCCTCGCGCTTGAAGGTCTTGCCGTAGTCATAGATACCGCGCAGAGCAGCATATTTCGGCACGCCCTGCGCGTCCTTTCCCAGAAAGACACAGTTGTGGTATTCTGCACTTTCGTACAGAATTTTTCTCTCAATACAATATTGAATTACTGCATTAGAGATACCTCTCCCCAGCAGATACCGCGTGATTCTGTCGCAGTTTTCTGCTATGGGCGGCAGCCTGAACGGCGGGCGCTTTCGCTCCACCTGTTCATGCGGGGTCGGGACATAGCCGGGGCTTTCCTCGCATAGAAGCCGGACGGCCTCCACAAATGGAACACCCTCCACATAAATCAGGTAATTCAATGCAGACTTTCCGCCAATGTCCCGGCTTTTCCAGTGCCAGACGCTGGACTCTCCGTTGATTTTGAAGCTGTCATGCTCTACCAACTGATACTCGCCACGGGCACTGCTTTTTACCAGGGAATTCGGACGGTATTTTCGTAAAAATTCAATCGCCGTCATTTTCCGGGCGGCGGCAATCTGTTCTTGTGTTACGCCCGGCATTACTTAATGTAAGAGATAAAGTCGCTCATGTTATCGACCTTTTCCCACGGGAAGCCATCCCGGCCAAAATGCCCGCCTGCCGCCGTGTATTTATAGATGGGATTTGTCAGGTTCAGCTGCCGGATGATTCCCGCAGGCGTCAGGTCATACGCCTTGCGCACAGCGGCAGCCAGACAGTCATCTTCACAGGCTTTGCAAGTACCAAAGGTGTTCACATCCACCATGACCGGCTCAGCCTGCCCGATGGCATACGCCAGCGTCACCTGACAGCGCGCGGCAAGGTGGGTGGCCACAATATTCTTGGCAATGTACCGCGCGATATAGGCGCCGCTGCGGTCTACCTTGGTGGCATCCTTGCCGCTGAACGCACCGCCGCCGTGGGGCGCAAATGTGCCATAGCTGTCCACCATGAGCTTGCGCCCGGTCAAGCCGGTATCGGCATCCGGGCCGCCCTGCACAAACTTGCCGCTGGGGTTCAGGATGATTTCCGCATCATCGGCGGGCATACCGTCAAAGGCCAGCGGGAACACATACTCGTCCAGCAGATCCGCCAGCTTATTGATGTCGGTATCCTCTTTGTGCTGAACTGACACGACCACCGTGGTGATGCGCACAGGCGTGTCGCCGTTGTATTCCATCGTGACCTGCACCTTGCCGTCCGGACCGATGTCGGGGATAACGCCGGTCATGCGGGAGATTTCCAACAGCGTTACAAGGCGCTGGGCGGCAACCACCGGCATGGGCAGATATTCGGGCGTTTCGTTGCAGGCGTAGCCGACCATAACGCCCTGATCGCCCGCACCGAGGGTGTCCTCGTCCTCTCCCTCAGCCAATTCCGGCTCGACAGCGCCCGCAATGTCGGGGCTTTGGTCGTGGATGTAGCAGTCGATTTGGTAGGCTTTCGGGTCATAGCCGACATCCCGCAGCACATCCCGGACGATGTTGAACACATCGGGCTTTGCCGAGGTCGTGATTTCGCCCGCCACAATGATGTGACCGTGGGTTGCCATGACCTCACAAGCCACGCGGCTGGCGGGATCATGCTGCAGACAGGCGTCCAGCACGCTGTCGGCAATAAGGTCGCACAGCTTGTCGGGATGCCCGCGCATGACGGATTCTGCGGTGTAAAAACGGGGATGCTCGTTTTCCTGCATGGTTTCGGTGTTTGCAAAAATGTCGTTCATAGGTACTTTATCCTTATCTTTCGTGGCTTTCTTTTGTGTTCGGCGGCGGGGTCATAACACGGGCGTATTCTTCCGGCGTAGTGTGTTCCACACACAGGGTCTTGCCCAGCAGAAAAAACAGCTGCGGATCGTGGTACAGTTCCTCGTAGCGCTTCATCTGCTGCGGGGTAAGGTCAGTAAAATCGTTGCTGGTCAGCCCGCAGACGAAAAATGTGCCATGAATGATGTCATAGTCGCCCAGCATACGGTTCAGCGGCAGGTTTTCTGCAATGCCGTTATCGTTGCAGACGATGCAGGCGCTATCCCGCCAAGGGTACACTGCCTCGATGGTGCCGCCGACAACTGCCTGCTCGGCTTCAAGGGTGTGTTCAATGTCGGCTTCGCGGGGGTACTTTCCGGGTTCAACGATCAGAACTTTCATCGGTATCCTCCTCATCAGAAGTTTCTTTCGGCGCATTTTTTTGCTTAACGGTCAGCAGCACGATACCTGTCGCAGACGCAAGAGACACGACCACAATAGCCAGCAGTGGGAAACCATCTCCCGTCTGCGGGAGGGTCTGCACCTTATGCGGCGTAGGCGCAGGAGTAGGCGCCGGGGTTGCAGCGGGCGTCGGCTGCGGTGTGGGCGCCGGAGTCGGTGTGGGCGTGTCCTCGCGGGGTGTGGCTTCGTCTATCATCTGAATGAATCGTTTGTCAGCGCGTACCCATTCGGCATCGGCGTTTTCGCGGACGAACAGAGAAATCACATCATCCACAAATTCCAACTTAAACAGCACCGATTCGGCAATTTCAAAGCCAGCCGGGGCGGCATCCTCGGTCAGGGTGTAGATGTACTCCTTGTTGCCATCCGACAGCTTGATAAATTCATCCGAGATGGGAACACTATGCGTTTTGTAGTCGGTTGTCCAAGTGTCGACGACCTCATCATTCGCATCACGGATCGTCAGCGTAGCGCCCGGCAGCAGATTGCCTGCAATGTCTGTTTTGTCGATATCCAGTACTGGCGCGTCCTGCATAATGACGGTGGCATCGTCGAGTTTTACCCAACCATCGTTGGATTTTACATATACCTCATTGACCTGCTCTGTACCGTTCTTCACCAGCTTGAACACGATACTTTCGGCTTCGGCGTAGCCGTCCGGGGCGCGCTTTTCCGTCAGCGTGTACTTATTTTCCAGTTCCAAACCACGGACAGTGTGCGGCGTTTTTGTGGAAGTCCAGCCCTCCACCAAATTGCCGTCTGCATCGCGGATTTCCAGCTTCGCACCGGGCAGTTCCTTGCTGTTGGTGATGTCCTGCTTAGAGATATCCACGGTGGTGCGCAGATTGGTATTTGTTCCGTCCACGATCTGCCAAGGGGTCTGCTGGCCATCATAGGTGAACTCCACATCTACCGGTGTGCTGTCCAACAAATACCCGGCTGGGGCTTTTACCTCAACAATCTGGTATCTGCCGCTGTTGCCGGAATCCGGATAAGTTTCTGCGCGGATGGGAATATCCATAGCAAACCAAGTAAAGCCGCTTTCATTGGTGGGGCTGCTTTCTGCCAGCTTGGTACCGGCGTCCAGCAGCTTCGTACCGTCTGCGGAGAAAATGTCATCCACGGTGTAGAGTTCATACACCGCACCGGGCAGATAGGTCAGCGCCTCGCGTTCCTTCTTGTAAATGCCTACACCGATTTTGCTGACTTTATCACCGGGCTTTTCGGGCGTGGGCAGCACCCGCGCATTTTCAAACACGAGCGTCTGCCCGTTCTTGTGGGCATCCGAGGCATCCTTTACATTCACAATGCTGTACGAACATTTCTTGTCGCCGTCCTGCTCGTGGCTGACAATGGTTTTTGCCAGCACAATGTCATTTTTCTGGTTGTCCCAGCCAAATTCCACCGTGTAGCTCTGGTTTGTCAGGATAAAGCCGTAAGGTGCTTTTACCTCGGTAACAGTATACTTGCCCAGCGGCAGGGTCACAGTCACTTCGCCCTTGGTGCCATCATGGCTGACAGTGAGGAAATCGTAGGTGGCCTGTGTGCGGGTGGGGCTGAATTTTACTTCGTCCACTTGCCCCTCCGCACCAGTGGTAACAGTTGCCACCAAATCGCCGGATTTGTACCAGAAGGTGCCTTGGCGGTCGGGCGTGGCAATATCTCCGTCTGCGTGAATTTCGTACACCGCGCCTGCAAGGTTGTCCTGCGTGTAGATGAACTGTCCATCTTGGTAGTCGGTCAGCACATTGCCCAGCTTACGAATGGTAAGCTGACCGAGCGTCTCGTGGTTGAAATATTTTTCTTCTACGATATACTCGTCCATGTCGTTGGTGGCATTGCCCACGACCTGCCAGACGCGGTCGGACTTGATTTCAAACTCCACCGAGTAGGCAGGATCGTTATAGTACCCCTCCGGGCCTTGCAGTTCTTCAATCAAATATTTGCCCAGCGGCAGTTTTTCGGGTGTTTTCATAAGACCGTCTGCATCGGTGTAGAACACATCCGTTTTCTTGGTGGCGCTGCCGCTGGCGGGGTCGATCATGGAAATGCGGGTCTTATTACCCTTGTCATCTAATTTGTACAAAGCAAAAGAGGTGTTGGCGATTTTGACCGCCTTGCCGGTTTCGGTGTCGTTCTTGATAAGCTGTAAATAGCCCTCCAGTTCCTCGTCCAGCACGTTGTAGGTCATATAGTTATTGGTGGCTGTAGTGACACAGCCCGCCGGAACCGTGAATCGGCTTTGCGGGCTGTTGGCGTCCACTGTCACGATGAACGGATCACACTGGAACACATCCTTGGGGATGGTGGTTTCCACGACAAGGTATTGCCCATAGGGCAGCCCCTCCACGCGGAAGATGCCCTCATCGTTCGTGAACATTTCTCCCAGCCTATATTCAGCGGGCTGATCCGTGGGCATCCAGCCGTTACCCTTGCCGTTGGCGTAGTCGCCGTCTGCGGTCAAGGTCGCGTTATAGGCGTTGACCGTATCGGTGCTGCTCTCGAACATATTGGCGATGGCTTGTCCCTCGGCGGTGAAATCGTACTTTAGTGTTGCGTTATCGTAATTGTCCTTGCGATAGGCAGACAGGATGCTGACGGCATCATAGCTGCCATCCGGGTTCTGCTTGAACTGCGCCGCCTTGCTCAGTTTAGAGATGCGATAAACGGTAAAGCCCGCACCTTCCAACTTCAGCGCCGGAGAGGGCTGACCGGTGGTCGAAACCAACTTCTGCAAACTAAAGCCGGATTTCAGCACTGCGTCTTGACTTTCCTGCTCGGCGTGGATGTGGTAGATCGATTCATCTGCATAGGTCAGCGTTTTGTAGTGGTTGACCTCGTCACAAAGATAACCCTTGGCATAGGACAGATAGTAGCCATCCCACGCCTTGCTGCCGTCCAGCTTGCGGCTCTCAGCCACAGCAGAATACTGATTTTTGTAGATGTAATCGGTATATTCATTATTCTTCCGAGCCAAATTGCTATACTTGCCGGTGCGTTCCAGCTTCTTGTTTAGCTGTGGATACTTCCCGGTAACATACAGCTTGCCGTTTCCGTCGATGGGCAGCACCAGCCCGGTGGCACGCTCGACCAGATAGTAGCGGCCCATGTACAGGTTGGCAAAAGCCAGCTTTCCGTCTGTAATCTTGGCAGAGGCTACCAGTCGGTCTTTCTGCAAAATGGGCAGGTAATCGGTATCCCAACCGCCGTTGGTGAGAACCGTAGTGTGCCAAAGGGGCGTGCCGTTGGCATCGGTAATTTTGGAATAATCTACGATGCCAGAAACACCGTCCGGGTGTTCAATCGTGTCAGCGGCATACAGATCGTACACCGCCCCCTCCAGCGTGGTGTCACCGTTGCTGCCCGCAGCCAGATACCGCGCGGCGTCCAAGTCTACTTTTGTCAGCAGAATATTGCCGAGGACACGGTCATTCTGCATCTTGTCGGCATTGGCGTGCATGGTGTAGGAATCTTCGTTGTTGGCGATTCCGGTGGGGTCTGTGGCGTAGGTCTTATCTGCATTGCGGATGCCAAAGGTGATAGTTACGATGCCCTCGCCGGTGTCGATGAGGGTACCGCCGCTGTTGGCCGTGGTAATGTCGGCGTTATAATCGGCGTTTCCCAGCCAAATCGTCTGGGCGTCCAATGATTTGGCAATTTCAAAGGCATACGCCCGCTTGCCCAGCACGGAACCAGCTGTGCCGGGAGCGTTTACATCCGACCAGTCACCATAGTACCCACTGGGTGCGCGGCTCTCCACGATGACAAACTTGCCCTCGTTGCGCTGAGTATAGTAAAGATTATCCGAGCCGTTGGCATAATCGCTGTGGTTGATAACCTTGTAAGTGCCGTCGCTCTGGCGTTTAACCTTGTATTGGTTATACCCACCATTGGGGATATAGCACTGCCGAACTATATCCCACTCAAAAATCTTAAACTCGGCGTCGCCCTTGATGCACTGCTTAGTTTCGCTGTCGATTTTGTCGATGCTGACCTTTACCGACCATTCATCGTTCTGCATTTTATAGTCATTGGAACTATTAGCCGGAACAGTAATAGTCTGGTGGCTGCCCAACGCACCGGGCGTTGAATCAAAGCCATGAGGGATAGTGATTTCATCGTAGCTGAATGTAATATTGGCAAGCTGCGCCCGCGCCGCGGCAATAGCGGCATCTACCATGCCCTGCGCTTCGTTCTGCAGCTGCCCGATGGCTGCATTCTTGGCGGCTTCGGCAGCGGCATCCGCTTCGGCTTGGCTGGCGAACGGTCCTTCCTGCCCGGAAAGCGTACTGGTGCTGGTCTTGGACACCTCGTAGTGCACCGTCCATGTGGCAGAACCATCGCCGCCGTTGAGGTGAAAACTATCATCCTGTATGTGACCGCTTGTGGTAATGGTCTGCGCTCCGGCAGGACTCATCTGCCAGCTGCCGCCGTCCACGCTGCCGCTTGTCCGGCTGGGCGTGACGGTAATGACCGCACCGTCCACCTTTTCCGCCGTATTCAGCTGAACCTTGTCGGTGTTGACGGTGAATGTCAAATCAAAGCTGCCGCCGGCAGTCTGGGCGGGAGCTGTCCATGCAGCGGAATAGTACTTCGGTTCCGGAACACTCGGCACATCCGGAATCTCAGTGCCGCCCGCAATTTCTTCACCGACCAGCGCCACAACCTGCCACGCATACCCTGCGGGCGGGTTATAGATGTAGGTGTAGTAACCGTTTTCCCCGGACTGTGCATCTGTACCGTTTACCAGTTCATCTGCAGCAGCAATATAGGTCTGCGCCGCGTAGCTGTCGGGATAGTTTTCCATGATCCACTGCTGGGTTTCATCGTAAAGACTGCCAAGGATGTCCGGCTGTTCTTCACAGCCTTCAGGATCATCTTCAAGGCTTGCCACAACAGGACGGTCATCCAGCATATCCAGACTCAGCTGACCAAGACCTCCCCAGATATTGACCTGGTTTGCATAGTGGTTACCGGGGGTATACTGGCCGGGTTCAAGGCGAGACACATGAGAGAAGCTGTAGGTGGGGCAGCCCTTGGGCTGGCCGTTCAGACCGTGGCTGCAGCAGTAGGCTTCCTGACCGTTGAACCAAATCAGCCATGTGCCGCCTTCTTTGGCAATACTGGTGATTTTGCCGGTGGTATACGGCGGAGTCGGCCCTGCAGCATAGGCGGCAATGCCGTCATCGCCGGTGTCGGCATACATCTGTGTGGGTGCGGCATCCTCGCTAATCTGTACATGGATAAGTTTTGACTGCGAACTGCCGTCCGAATCCGTATAGACCAGCTGCGCCGTAAAATCGGCAGAGGCTTTCACATACAGGCCCGTTGCTGCCGCCGACTGCTCCGAGTATGTCTGGTGCAGGATTTCAGCCTGCTCCTGCTCGTCTGCCGGGATAGGCTCATAATCGGTGGAGCGGTAGCTTAAAAGATCTACACCGTCCGGCAGTATGATTTCGGATACCGCACCATCTGCCGGGTATTCGACCTGCGCCAGCAGTGGAACAATGGCATAGTCTGTACCGGGAGTTTTGCCGATTGTGACCGTGTTCTCATCTGCGTTCAGCGCATCGGCATCCATATGGGCATCTACGCCGTCATACAGGTCAGAAACCCACGCGGAGATACCGATTTTTGTCTCGCCGGTTGCCACGGGCAGACCCATGCTGCCAAGGTAACTGCCGGTAGGCGCGTCCGGCAGATCGTTGTAAAGATTCTCGGTAATCTGCACAAGGTTTGGTGCGGTGGTGTCCGCTTCGGCAGTTTCGGGGGTGACCGCTTCGGCACTCTCCGGCGTGGCGGGGGCATCCTCTGCAAAAGCGGGCAGCGCTGCGCCCAGATTTGTGAGCGCAATCCCTCCCGCCAGCAGCAGCGACAAGCCCTGCTTTATTCTGTGTTTGTTTTTCATACTGGTTCTCCTTTTGTTGCAAAAGAAAAAGCCCGCTGCGGGGTGCAGCGGGCTTGGTTAGCGTTCGGGAGCGTGTTTCTTAGGGACCGGCGCGGCTCTGGCCTTGTAGGCTTTTCTGTATTTTTCGTCAGCATCATAGAACTGCTGCGGAGAGATGCCCGCATCGTGGCAGCCCTGCAAAACAACCGCATTGTAACGGCTGCTGACCGGGAGCAACTGGTCGCGGTACGGTGCGTTCATCGTGTAAACCATGATTTTGTGCGGTGTGCCGTCGGCATCCGTGACCGTCAGGGTCTCCTTGTCATAGAATGTCGGGTAGCCTTCATAACAGTCAAGCTGTGATTCGTCGTGGTCAGTGACAGACCAGATCAAACCCTCGACGCTTGCGCCCTCTTTGGGCAAAATCGTCAAGTAGCCGCGCCGGAATGCCAGCTCATAGCCGTCCAGCTTGGCGATACCCACGGCGGTTGCCTCCGGGCAGCGGTAGGCCATCTGCTCAAAATTCAGATTGGAGCCATAGGCAAAGTATTCTTTTTTCGACATTTCCTCTCCTATCTGGCCTCGTCCGTGCGGGGCCGTGGTTGATTGCTGGGATACAGCGACTTGTCGTGCCGCCACGCCTTGTCACCGGGCAGATTCTTCAGCAGGTGCATCCGCACATTTTTGTACTCCGGACCGATGAGTCCCAGCCGCAGCAGAAAGGTGCGGAAGGTGAACGCCGGATTATCCCCGATGGGCGTTTTCCGGAACTGCGTGTACTTCTGGTTGATGCCCTGCGCCGAGATCGCCATAGCCAGAATGATGTTTGCTTTGGCTTCACCCGCATGGAGCGTGGAATTGAACAGGCGCCATTCGATTGTACCGTGATAGAATACAGAATGCATATTGCAAGCCCTGTACCGTGACGAATGGTAGTGATAATCACTCCCATCCCGCCCTTGATACCAGCGATCTTTCAGTTGATCCATACTCGCGCCGCTGGGCAGCTTGCGGATTTCTTCCAGTATCGGCTCATCCACCGCCTGACAGTAGCTGTCGATGCGAGCAGGGTTGACTTTAAGTGCTGCAAATAAAATGTCCTCTTTTGAGTACATAATGGACAGCACATTTTTGAGGCTCTGCGGGGTGTGCTTGCTTGCATCCACATGGACGTGCATACCGCAGGACGAATTAACCTTTCCGCCCGCACGGCGCAGGGTGCGGATAACCTCCTGCAGCTTTTCCATCTCAGCGTATTCCAGCTTGGGGGAGTTCAGCTCAACTTTATACTCGCCCGAAGTAGAGGCGCGCACATACCCTTCCGGGTGAATGCTTGCGTCCCGCACAATTTTCCACTCTTTACCGTCTAAATCTTTGACACGATAGGCATCGTAGCCACCGCCGGAATGCTCGGCGCGGGTTCCAAACAGATTTGCCAGCGCATGGGCTGCCGTGGCGCGGGTTATTCCGGTCAGTTCAATTTCACAGCCGAAATACTGGTCTTTGAAATCAAGGGGAATCCGGCTCACCCCGCAGTTCTGCATCCATGGCGGCAATGCGGCGACCGATGGCCTCAATGACATTGACCGTGACGCCGTTTCCAGCTTGCTTGTAGGCTTGGTTATCGCTCTGGATGGTCAGCACCGTGTCGATGCGGTCATCCGTCCAGCCCTGCAGCCGCAGGCATTCGCGCGGTGTCAGGCGGCGGATGCGCCCCTCACACAGAACGCCGTGCCGGTCCTTGGTTGTCAGGGTGTGCATGGGTGCACCGGGCTTGCCTGTCCGGGCCGCGTTTCGCGCCGGGTCTGATTTGACGGGATTTTTGACCGGGCAAACGTCAACAGTACCTTGTTGGCAGCCCGTTGTAAGTGTATGCGCAATCTCTTTACCAACCCGTCCGCGCCGACTGTTGACTGTGGCGTAACTCAGGTCGATGCTGTCACCAACCTGTGCCAACTGGTAACCTGTCTTGGTCGCACATTTGATTGGTACGCCCACCTCATACAACCCGGTCTTGCCACCGAACCCGCCCGGATTGGCCGCCAATGTGCAGCTTAGTCCTTCTGGGAAGTAGACGCGTTCTCCTTGGTGACCGCCGTGGGTTTGAATAAGAGAACCTCCTGTTGTTTCGGTGAAAGGAAATACTTTTCCTCTACATCGCTCATCAAGATATCCGATAATGTACACGCGGTTTCTTGATTGGGGGACGCCGAAATCCTTGCTGTTAAGACATTGCCATTCCACACCATACCCCAGTCGGTCCAGCGTGTTGAGGATCGTCGCAAACGTCCTGCAGTGGTCATGATTGATGAGACCCACCACGTTCTCAAAAAGCAAATACGGAGGCTTCCTGGCTTCAGCCAATCGGGCCAGTTCAAAGAAGAGAGTGCCGCGTGGATCTCCGAATCCTTTTCGGGATCCTGCAATGCTGAAAGTCTGGCAAGGAAATCCGCCGCAGAGCAGCTGGAAGTCGGGCATAGTACCGGGATCGGCTTTTCGGGCATCTTCAATGAACCACTCTCCCTTCGTGTCAAACAGAGCGTTGTAACTGCGGTTGGCGTATTTGTCGATTTCGCAGTGTCCTACGCATTCAAATCCTCCGGCACGGGTCAGTCCCTCGCAGAAACCGCCGATGCCGGAGAACATATCTATAAATCGAATCACCGATTCGATAACGAAAAAAGAGGCAACCTATGCTGGCTGCCCTTGCTGGTTAAGTATGTGATTTTCAGTATTGTGCATCCACCTCAATTTCGGTGCCATCTGGTTCGCCGGAGTCGACATCAGCGTTTTCCTCCGCAGCTTGCTCGGTCGTAATTCTTTCGTAGTCCTTTTCGGCTTCATCCAATTCTCTTTCAATGATGCGTACCAGAAATTCTTTCTGGCGCAGTTTGTGGTGATAGATTTGCTCGTACCTTGCAAGAAAGGTCTTGATGCGCTGGAGAAGTTCCTCGGATACCTGAAATGCTAACGTGCGTGTTGCCATGTTGCTGACTCCCTTCGGTTTCTCAAAAAATGTGGTTATGGCTTGCTCGATGAATTGCGATGTGGTGATGCCCTGTCGTTCCAGTTCATCTCTGATTTGCTGGTGCAGGTCGTCCGGAATGGTGACGGTCAATTTGCTCATTTCAGCTTTCTCCTTTTATGCACCTAGTTTGTTGTTATAGTAAGCGGCCAGTTTTCCAAGATTGATGTACCACTTCACCCCGGACTGGAATGCGATGTCCGGATTTTCACGACATACTCGGCGAAGATAGTAAGGCGGAAGCTTCATGATTTCACTTGCCTGTTTGATGCTGACAATTTGTGGCAGGACAATTTTTTCTACAACGCAACCCGCCGTCTGACGATCAAGCATACATTCATTCATCTTACATTCTCCTGTTCTTAAACTGAATTTGCAATCTCTTTTTGTCATTGATAAGTTGTTTTTCGATTGCAAAGCAAGCATATCACAAGTGCGATGACAAAGCTATTCACGAGAACCAACGATAATGAGATGCATAACTCGGCAATTATGCCCATAACCAACAATTTGTGATTTTATGTTTATTACCACATGGTAATCACCACCTTAAAGTGAAGCTAAAAAGTCGATTGCGGTAGCCGGAATTATATCTGTTGCTTGGGTGCGTGGAATTGCCTCCGTCAAAGTGACTACCTGCAATTCCTCGCGCACCACCTTGCGGATGCTTTTCTCCAGCCTATCTGTCTGCTCCGTCGCAAGAATGGCTTGTACCAGAAACTCTTTGCGTTTGGCTGACGGCACTTGCTGCCGCAGCTCCCATGCGCGGCGGTGCTGTGGGTCATTAAAGTTCGGGCGGAAAACGTACTGCGGTCGTTTCATGCCTCGCTTTTACGGCGTGACACGGCGGTCAACGCGCGTTCGAACCCGACAGCGTTCACTTTGTCGTCCAGCAGGAAAATCGTCTTACAAAGGCCGTCCTTGGGGCTGAGGTGGCGGCTCACCACGGATGCGCCGCCGCCCAATAGCACGGCGGGGATGGCGTGCAGATCGAAGCCGGCTTCCATCGTGGCAGACAGCA
>OGLX01001318.1_pt1 | contig 12667 bp, 3 predicted proteins | sample 1572821 | NCBI WGS metagenome assembly OGLX01 (sample SAMEA2581908, study PRJEB24529) | metagenome | biome: Human gut stool | place: China | collected 2011 | reverse complement strand
CCCTCCGGCCCTGCGGGGCCACCTCCCTCGCAGAGGGAGGCAAGGAGTATCACAAAAACGCGCAGTACCATTCCAAAACGGGCCCGCCAAACAGCATCGCGATCACGATGCCCGCACACAGAAACGGGCCGAAGGCGAAGTGGTCCTTCTTCCCTGCCTTTTTGGAGGCCAGCAGGTATATGCCGTACATACCGCCAAAAACAATGCCGAAAAACATCGCCAGCAGCGTATTCTGCCAGCCCAGGAACAGCCCGGCGGCTGCCATCAGCTTGATGTCGCCGCCGCCGAACGCGCCGTCGATGACAAGGCAGAGCAGAAACATCGGCACACTGACGCAGAGCGCACCGATGACGTGCGGCAGCCAGTCGGCAGGGGAGAGCAGCACGCTCACCGCGCCGCAGACCGCCAGCGCCAGATTCAGCCGGTCCGGGATGGTCTGCGTCTCGGCATCAATGAGTGAAACGCTCAGCAAGATCCCGCAGACCGCCAGCGCCAGCAGCGCGGCCCAGCTCATGCCGAACAGCCCGCCCGGCAGGGCGTAGGCAGCGCCGTACCGCCAAGTGCAGCCCAGCGCCAGCACGCCGCCCAGAAGCTCCACCAGCAGGTACCGCGCCGGAATGTGCGCACCGCAGTGGCGGCACCGCCCGCGCAAGAATAACCAGCTGAACACAGGCACTAAGTCCGGTGCACCCAGCGTGTGGCCGCACTGCGGGCATACGCTGCGGCCCTTCAGCGGGTCCATGCCCCGCGGCAGCCGCCACGCGACGACGTTCATAAAGCTGAACAGCGCCGCGCCCAGCAGAAAACGAATGAGTCCCAGCAGAAGCTCAAGCAGCAGCATGGCCCACCCCCGCGCCGTATTGCAGCCGGTCCTCCGCGCGGAAAACGCGGTAACCGCCGTCGGCATCATAGATGGCGTACATGCCGTTCTCTTGATACAGGAGCCGCTGCACGGTGTAGCCGTTCGGGTCGATCTGCAAAAGCGTCACGGTGCCGGGCAGTGAGCCCAGCGTGCGGATTTCCTCGGCGATGCCGTCCGCAAAGCCGTCCGCGCTTGTCTGGTCGGCGAAGGTCTGCCCGGCGGAGTAGCACTGGGCAGACACGGCGCTGGCCGCCAGCCGCGCAGCCTTGACCTGAGCCAGAGCCTCCCGCGCACGGGCCTGATAGCGCAGCTCCGCCGCGCCGGTCACAATAGTATACAGGACAGCGCCCAGCGCCAGCAGTACGGCGAGCTTTTCCGCAAACGCAGCTTTGGCCCAGCGTTCCCCGGTATGGCGCAGCCATGCGCCCAGTCGTGCTGCCAGCATTGTTACACATCCTCTACCATATAATAACGCACTATTTAGTATAGCGTGCCGGGCCTGTATTTGCAAGAAATTTCGCGAAAAAAACTCTGCTTTTTGTTCAAAGCTAACGGAAATCATGGCGAAATCGTGCACAACTTGCCGCTGACCCACTATATTTGGTGTAAATTTGCTGAAATCTCGCGGAGTTTCTTGCGAAAACGTCACATTCCGAGTATAATGGCAATATATATAATCTGATATTGTGTCTAATTGTAACCTTTCACCGGAGAAACGACGGGAGCATCTATGGTGCAGTACAATAAAAATATAAAAAACAAAAAGAAAGGCTTTACGCTGGTGGAGCTGATGGTCGTTCTGGCTATCACGGCCATTCTGGCGGCGCTGGTCGGCGGCGGGCTGATCGCCTACACGCGGCTGGCCCGGTTTGAAAAGAACGAGGCCAACGCCCGCACGCTGTTCCAGACGGCGCAGATCTCCCTGACCCGGATGGAGACGGCGGGGGAGTTGGATGCGTTCCGACGGCAGGTCATGGAGGAGGGCGACACGGGCGACCACTTCCAGAACGACGTCACTGTGACCGACGCGGGCGGCAATACCCTTGTGAGCCGCACCAAGACCGAACTGAACCAGAACGTGGCCGCGCTCTACTATGACCGCACGGGCGCTGCCGCGGGCAACCATAACGCGCTGGTGGAGCGGCTGCTGGGCGATTACATCTACGACGCCTCGCTGCTGAATGCCTCGATCTGCGTCGAGATCGACGTGCAGAGCGGGCAGGTCTACTCGGTCTTTTACGATACCAAATCCGATAAGCTCCGCTTCAATCAGGACGGTGCTACGAATATTTATGACCGCAGCTATGACCACCGCCGCAAGGACACCCTTGTCGGCTACTACTCTGCCGAGGACCGCGTCAACGTTGTGCAGCTGGTGCAGACGAAGCTGAAGGTCAAGAATCCCCGCCTGACGAACGGCGAGACGCTGACCCTGAGCTGGAGCGGCAACTCCAGCCTCGGCGATCTGGACACCTCCTACACGGCCACGGCCTACGCCGCCGGGGACACCGGCGACAATCGGAAGCCGCTGTTTACCATCACGATCAAGCGCGACACCGCGGGTGCGGCGGATGATAACAAGCAGGTCATCACCAAGATGCCTGTTGTTATCTACCAATACGACGCCGCGGGCCAGCAGACCGGCACCGAGGAGAAAGAACTCTACTTCCCACTAAGCTACAACAAGGGCAGCTTTGTGCTGACGCTGGACGCCATGGCGGACGCGGCGCTGCTGCGCGCGTGTGAGAACGACGAGGTTGCCGCCACGAGCCTGTACAGCATCACCCGCCTGCTGAACGACCCGAAGGACATCTACATTGCCATGCGCGCCGAGCCGCGGGAGAACTACAGCGATACCTACACAGCTAGCAAAGAGGAAACGACGAACGAGGAAAACACCCTGCTGGCCAAGGGCGGCACGGCGGATAAAGCAGAACTGAAATATTTCCGCCATCTGTACAACCTGCGCTGGTCTGCCGATTGGAAGATTGCCGGCGAGGGCACCTACACGCTGACCCCCCAGGCCAGCAACAGCACCGGCCTGAACTGGACGGGCGGCGGCGTCACGGTCTACTGCGCCGCGGGCGCATGGCCTCCTGTGGCCAAGGTGCCGTCCCTCAATGACCCTGTCGCCTGGCCGACGATCCCGGAGCTGGGTGAAAAAATCGAACTTACGAGCAAAACAACGGGCCTTGCAACCAAGACGACCAGTGTGCCCATCCTCAATCTGCAATTGAGCAGCAAGTCCGTTGCAAAAACCGGCAGGGAAGGGCAGAAAGAGCTGACCGACCACTATGTCGGCCTTATCGGCCAGAACAAGGGCAAAATTTCTTACATTACACTGCGCGACCCGGACATTCAGGTCAACGTCAAGACCGAGACCTTCGCCGCCGGTGCGCTGCCGAACGAAGACCAGCTCAAGCTGACCGCAACCAAATTCGTTACGGCGCTGGCGAAGGACGACGAGAACTGGCGCGATGTGCGTGCTGTCGGCGCACTCTGCGGCGTCAACATCGGCACGCTGGAAAACTGCGCCCTGACCCGCGGCACGAACTCCTCGACGAGTGCGCTGGTGGCCGCGGCGCTGGCGTTTGACAATAAAACCACCGCAACGCAGCGCAAAGCGCAGACGCAAAACGCTGGCAGCAAAAGCTATACCTATTATACAGACGAGCCGCGCGGCATTGGCGGTCTCGTCGGCGTTGCCATACCCAAAGCCGAGTCCGTCATGCAGGATCTGACCGTCGCGTCGGACGTGACGGTGGCGGGTCTGCTTGTGGACAAGGACACGCAAACCGTTACAGACACAGCGGCAGACCAGAAGGCCGAGAAGGCCCGCTACGCTGCCGCGGCAGCCGGGCCGGATGGCGAGAGCTCCCTATGGCGCAGCGTCGGCGTGGGCGGCGTGTTCGGCACGGTGGACGCCGCCCAGATGAAAACAGACAGTAAAACGAACATCGTCAACAACGGCTTTGTGACCGGCAACGGCTTTACAGGCGGCATCGTCGGCAACCTGTTTGCGACAGGCGCAAATACCAGCACGCCGAGCCTGACGGGCCTGAGGAACAACGGCACGGTCAGCGCGGGCGCCAACTATAAGGGCGATACCGCGGGCGATGCGCGCAGCCTGGTGCTGGGGCAGTTCTTCGGCGGCATTGCGGGCTACGGCAGGGGCGTGACCCTGCAAGGCTGCGAAAGCGTGACCCGCAGCGACCTGACCGAGACCCAGCTCAAGGAGCAGGTCAAGGCGGGCTTCGACGAAACCGGCACATTGACCGACGCCAGCCCCCTCAAGGGTGATTTCGTCGGCGGCCTTGTCGGCTACGGCAAGGATATTGTGCTGGAGGACTGCAAGACCGGCAAGGGCTACGTGCTCGGCAGCCGGTTTGTGGGCGGTCTGGCCGGTGGCTTTACCGGCAGCGGCGTAAAACAGAACGATACGAACAGCAGTGACGTCTTTGGCAGCCGCTACGTCGGCGGCATCGTGTCGGTCAACGGCAGCAACAGCATAATCAACGGCATGACCAATACGGGTCTGGTCGCGGCCTTTGGAAAGAACGCGGCCTACGTCGGCGGCATCGTCGGCGTCAATGATGCCGGCTGGGGCGGCAGTCAAGACCCGAATGCCAAAGCCACCGTGCAGAACTGCGCCAACCGTATGTCCGGCGACAACGCCACCGACACCCGCCGCATCAACCTGCTAAAGGAGCTGAACGGCTACGCCGACTACGTCGGCGGCATCGCGGGCAGCAACGGCAAAAACGGCGTTGTGACGTGGGATAAGAGCGGCACCCCGACGCTGGGTGCCATCCTGTACGGCAACAACTACGTGGGCGGCGTGGCCGGTTATAACGATGAAAATGCGACGATCTCCAACTCCTCCGGTCAGAACCTGACCATCAGCGGCCAGATCGTGGCGGCGGGCAAGGCTGTCGGCGGCATGATCGGCCTGAACTGCGCCTCCACGCTGCCCTCCGCCACTGTGAAGGTCAGCCGCGTGGCAGGTCAGCAGCTTGTCGGCGGCGTCATCGGCGCCAACCTGCCGGTGGGCGGCTTCACCGTGAAGGGCGGCGCGTTTAACACAGATGTGGCCTCGGGTCGCGTCGAGGCCGACGCCGTCGCGGGCGGCATCATCGGCTACAACCGTCTGCTGGCGGTCAAGCGCGCGGGCGTCACGCTGGCGGCGCTGCTGCCGAAGATTGACAAGAGCACCGGCGTGCTGACCGACAGCACCGACGCGGAAACGAAAACGGATACCCCAATCATCCTGACCGGTTTCTGGAACAAGCTCAACCTGCAGGCTGACATCTACGTCGGCGGCATCGTCGGCGCAAACGACGCTAAAACGAAGCTGACGATTCAAAAGGCAACCAACGGCGCAAAGCAGAACGCCCTGTCCGTCGGCGGCCTGAACCCGTCCAACGGCGCGTTTAAAGGCGGCGTTTTGTTGAGCGAACTGGCCGGTGACCGCTATGACTTTGGCCCCGTGCACGGCGCACTGGCGGGCGGTATCATCGGCTATGCCACACCCAACACAACGCTGGAAAACTGCACAAACTACGGCACAGTGGCTCACAAGTGCGCCGCGGGCGGCTTTGCGGGCTGGAACGAGGGCACGATCACCGGCGGCAACATGGCGGCGTCCCTCGGCAACCGTGAAGCCGGGTATACCTATCTGGGCGGCGTTGCGGGCGTCAACGGCGGTCGTATTCAGTCTGCCTACCCGGCTAAAGACTGCGCCGTGCGCGGCGACAGCTGTGTCGGCGGCATTGCGGGCGTCAACCTGGGCGGTGACACTGCGGCAAGCATCTGCACGGGGGACAACAGCAGCACTGGCACGGTGGAGGCCAACCAGTACGCGGGCGGCGTGGCCGGTGCCAACGTCGGCAATATCTCGCTGTCCGGCCAGCTGCAAAGCAGTGTCACCGCCACCGGCTATGCGGGCGGCGTGGCCGGTATCAATACGGATAAGGGCCGCATCTACGGCGCTGAAAACGCCAACGGCGCGGTCAGCGGCAGCGTCACTGCCGCCAACTACGCGGGCGGCGTGGCCGGTACGAACAGCGCCGAAATCACCCGTGTGGATAACTACGCCTCGGTGCGCGCCAGCACAAAATATGCGGGCGGTATTGCGGGTGTGAACGCCGCGGGCGGCAAAATCAGCGCCTGCGTCCATGCCAAGAATCAGGTCTACGCCACCAACGGCGAGGCGGGCGGCATCGCGGGCAATAATAATAAAGACGCGCTGATTGAGAATGTGCAGGTCAGCGCCGACGTCACCGCGGCCAACGGCACGGCGGGCGGCGTCACGGCCACGAACTTCGGCACCATCGGCCAAGACAGCGGGCTGGAAAACAACAGCAGCGTAAGCAACTGCACGATCACCGGCACATCGGAGAGCATCGGCGCTGTTGCGGCGTACAACGGCAAGGGCGCGACCATCCGCAATGTGAAGCTGGCGGAGAACGCCAACGTGCGGTTCAGCACCCCGGCGGTCACGATTGGCGGCCTTGCGGGCATGAACGATGGCACCGTAACCGGCTGTCAGGTCGAAAACGGCGCGCTGGCGCTGGACGACGGCCTGCGCGCGGGCACCAACACCGTCACGCTGGGCGGCGCGGTGGGTCGCACCACGAAGAACGGCACGGTCAGCAGCACCGACGTTCTGCTGGACCTTACACAAAATCTTGATAAATATACAAATTTGGGCGGCGTCGCAGGCCAGAACGACGGTACCCTGGATCAGTGTACCTATTCCGGCACGATGGGCGGCAACGCGGACACGGACGGCCTTGTCTCCGACGGTGCACGCAGCACCGGCAGCACGGTGGGCGGCATTGCCGGTCTGAACAACAGCACAATCACCGGCTGTGAGGTCAAATACATCAAACTGCAGGTCAGCGGTATCAGCAACATCACCACGACCCAGACCGCAGACGAAAAGCTCGCCAGTGCCAGCCATGTGGGCGGCATTGCGGGCCGCAACAATGACGAAATCGCCAACAGCTATGTCGCCACCGAGAGCAGCAGCAACGGCGCGGGCAGCATCATCACGGCGCGTTACGGCTTTGTGGGCGGCGTTGCGGGCTCCAACAACGGCACTATCAAGGGCAGCGGCAGCAAAAAAGCGCTGGTCAGCGGCGACACAACAAAACTCGCCCTTGTTGCACAGGTTGAAAAATGGCTGGCTGCGGCAGATGCCAATGCCGGCATCAACAGCATGGCGGCAGAGCTGACCACAGGCAAGACCTACGCGGGCCTCAAGGGCGTTGACACTGTGTCTGTACAAGGCTATGGGTACGTCTACAGCCAAAGCGGTCTTGCCGCCAATGATCTGCTTGTCGCTCTGCGCGGCAGCAACAACAGCGAGACCGTCCGTGCCGCCGGTTATCTGGGCGGTCTGGCAGGCTTTAACTCTCTCCACGGTACAATCGACACTTCCGCCACCGGTAAGTGGTTTGTCTATTCTGACAATGCGACAACGGCATCCACCGTCGGCGGTATTGTCGGCCAGAACGAATCCAACGTCACAGGCAAAAGCGTGCTGGACACTGTGGTAAACTGTGCCGCCGTGCGCCGGTTTACGCGCGTGAATAACAAGAATGATACAGACGATGAAAATATTTACAAGAGCAAAAATCGTGTTGTCGTCCATGTGGGCGGTGTCATTGGCCAGCAGCAGAACCGCAGCGATGACCGGTGGTCTGTCAGCAAGGTAGTCAACTGCGGCAGTGTGTTCAACAGCCGCTCGGCCAATGTGGGCGGCGTGATCGCCTATTGGCTGGACTACGGCGGAACCGTGCAGAAATGCTTCAATTTTGGCAAAATGACAACAAACACGAACGACCATGACCAGCAATTAGGCGGTTACGGTGCAGTCGGCGGTGTTGTCGGCTTTATTGACCAGCCTATTTCCGGCGGCACCACAAATGTGCTTTCCTGCCGTAACTACGGTCAGATTTGGTATGAACGAAACGGCGCGAATGACTGCGCGGGCATTATCGGTAAAATCGAGATGAAGAAGGTCACCGATATTATGACGCTGAACATCATCGACTGCGTCAATAGCGGTGCAATCAAGGCAGAATCGCAGGCAGTCGGCATTCTGGCATGGATCGGCCCGTGGAATGGAGGAAAAATTGACAACGTTACGGTAAATATTGACCGCTGCCGAAACCTTAATACAGACTTTACGTGTGGCAGAAAAATCGGAATTGTCGGCAGCCGCGGCGACGGTAGAGGGTCGAATAAAGCAACCAACGTCACGAACTGCTTTGCGACGGTTGGTACAAATTGGTTCCCGATTGCCTATTTGCGCCAGAGTTACGAGAATGTCACCGGCCACGGCAACTATTATATTGAAAATTCCGAAAGTGCAGGCAAGAGCTTCTTTAAGAAAGATTCCCGTAAACTGACCACGACAAAACCAGCCCAAAAAACAGGTAACTGGAATAATCCTAACTATGAATCGGCCTACAAGGAAACAGAGTGGAATCCGTCCTCGGAAAAAGTAAAAGCACACCGTCTGTACATAGGCTATAACGTCGATAGTCAGACAGATCCTTATATTGCGTTCCTGCCCACTTTGGCAGAGGATGGGAACGGCGCAGCGTACAGTCTGTGGTGGATTAGCGGTCTTACATCTGCGGGCAGGCCTGCCAAACCAAACTCTGCCTATATCAAGACCGACGGTAACAAAGCCTACATTTTCGATGACACCGGCGCGGGCAATGATACCAATCCCGGCAACCAGAGAGCGACTGTGATGCTGCAATTCGGCGAAGCCGCGAACAGTAAGGTCACAAAAGACGTTGATATTACCGACATCACCGACGAGGTCATCCAGAACTACTATAAGTACGTGCTGGACAGCACCAAGCCCGCCAAGCCGGGAGAAATCGACGTCAAGGCCAGCCAGGTGCAGGACGCGGACAACAACGTCTATGGCCGTTATGAAGTGACGTGGGGCGAGCCGAGCGACAGCGACAAGAATGCCAGCCCCGCCGCTTACTACCGTGTTGAAATTCTGCCCTACGATGCTGCGGGGAATGTCGCAGCGGGTGCGCCCTATCTGAAAGCGGACGTCTACCAGCGCAGCTATACCTTTGTGGCTGATAAAGCGTGGACGGGTAACTTCGTCGTGCGTGTAACGCCCTACAACACCAACAACGACCCGAATCAGCCTGATAACCCCAACACCAGCGGCGTGCAGACCTTTATGCACGCCCTGCCGACACCGGAGATTGAGTTCCGGCTGGTAAAGCGAACGGGCGGCGGCTTTGACTGGAATCAGTGCCAGACGCCGGATGAAAAATGGAGAGAATTCAAGTATGAGGTTGTCGCGGTGCTGAAAAACTACACCGAATACCCGACAGACGAGGCTTGGACCGTCAAGCTGACCGATGGAAAGTATAATTATTATTTTACAAAGAATGGCAAGCAGTACATCCGCCTGACCAATAATTTGGAACGCACTTTGACGCTTACGGCGTTGGCAACCCCGGACAACAGCAGCAGTACAAAGTATCTGCGCTCGGCCCAGTACAAGTCAGAGACCTATCTCCCGTCCCAGTGGCGAGACCACAACGGTGACTCCGGCAAGGACGAGGACGGTCTGCCGCTGGGCACGCTGAACAAGGACGGCGACACGGAGTATGTGACCTACACCGGCCAGACAGCGGAGAGCTTTGAAGCAACCGTGAAGTTTAGCTTTACCCCGAAGGTCAAGAACGGCAGCGAGCACGGCAGCCCGACCTACCGCGTCATGCTGCTGGCAAAATATCTGGGCAATGACACGGTCAACGGGCAGTCCCTGAACGGCCAGTACATCACGCTGGCCGCGCGGGAGGGCATCGTCACCGAGACACCCGTCACCTTCAATCTGAACAGCCTGCCGTCGGATGCTATGTCCAACTACACCGACTTCCTTGTCATTGCGGTGCCCATCACCAGCGGTAAAGGCGATGTGACCACACGCTGGGATGCCACGGCGGACGAAGTGTCCGCAGCCATCGCCAGCCATGCGAACGAGACAAACGACACCAACAAAGAAATCTGGTGGAAGAACGGCTATGAGATCGTCCGCACGGGCGAGCACAGCTATACCTATGCCCATCTGACGCCGCTCTGCTTCTCCGACGTGAACCGCGCCGATGACAAGAGTTGGGCTATACAGGCCACGCAGACGACCCCGCAGATCATCTTCAAGCAGCTGAACCTGAATGTCCTGAAAGCCCAGACGCTGGCCGAAGATACCGACGGCGGCAAGGTGAACCCGGACAACAATCAGCTGACCTATACGTTCAACTGGACGCAAGAGGACATGGACGCGAAAACGCCGACCTACAGCATCAAGCTCTACGGCCTGTTGACGGACGAGGACGGCAATGTGACCGGTCAGGAGCAAATTGCGCTGAAGGACACCCTGACGCCGACACAAAATGGCAACAACTTTACCCTGCCTGTCAACGTGGATACCATGCTGGCCAACGGCAGCGACAGCTGGCGCTATGACAAGGTCCGGCTCGAGGTCACCCGTGTGGCGGCAGCCGGCACCACCGAAATCGGCGCGTCCGCTGTGGCGGATTACAGCGTTAAGCAGCGCCTGCCCGGCATCAGCGCGCCGAGCTCCATCACCCGCGTCAACGGCGAGACCGACAACGCGGATGCCCTGCTCTACACGGTCAGCTGGTCGCCGTCCGACGACGAGCGCATTGACCACTATGAGCTGTGCGTCGTCGATGACGGCGGCAATACTGTGCTGACGCTGCCCACCACGGGCAATGTCGGCAGCCTGACGCTGGATCTGGAGCAGTATCAGGGCAAGGCATTGCGCTTCCGCGTCATTGCCCGCGGCAAGGACGACAGCTGCTTTGACGGCCCGGACGGCGCGTTGAGCCAGTCCGAGACCATCGTCCGCCGCGCCGCTGCGCCCACGGTTACGGCCAGCAGCTTTGCGCCCGACAGCCCGAATCAGGAGACGTTCCTGAACGACCTCAAGCTCAACATGACGCTGGCGGAAGCCGCACAGGGCAATGTCTACTTTACCGGCTATATCTTCAGCAACAAGGACAATTACAATACAATTGCTGATCTGGCCAGGACATGGCAGAATACCCCCACCGGACAGGACAAGTACAAGGCCCAGCAGAAGTTGACCAAAGCACTGGACGAGATGCTGAAAAGTCGCGACGCCGAGCTGGTCATCCCGAAGGACAGCCGCACGGTGGGCGGGAGCGCCAGCGCCGACGGCACCAACGCCAGCTATACCTTTGTGCCCGACGGCAACGGCTTTACGCTGACGCCCGACCATGCAAAACAATACCTGCTGCCCGCGGTGCGCGTTATGCCCACCGACGGCAAGACAGCGTCGAACTGGTTCTACTTCTTGCAGCAGGATGCCGCAAAGGCACAGCTGCCGGCCATCACGCTGGACGCCCCCGTGGACGCTGCCGAACCGGAACGCGCACTTGGCAATGCCGTTTACACGCAGGAGGTCAACCTGTACAACGACCCCGAGTTTAAGAGCAATCGCGGTACGGCCCCGCTGGAACTGCGCCGCTTTACGGTGGAGTGGACCGCGGTGAACAAGTACACCCAGGCCGACGGCACGGTGCGCAACCTGACCGACAGCTATACCTTTACCGTCACGCCGCTGGATAGTAAGACGAAACAGCCCTACAGCATTACGGTGACGACCTACGACAGGGACGTGAAGGACGCAGACGGCAATATCACGCATAAGCGCGGGGAAATCGAAACCGTTACCAAGACTATTGGTGATAAAAAAACCAACATCGACCCGACCAACGACGTAAATAAGGCTGGCGAAGTCACCCGCATCTGGTACGACCTGAGCGTTGAGCCTGTGTACGACGAGAACGGCAACGTGACAGACTGGAATTATGGAAAAACGGAACATTATCCGGGAAACCGAAGCTTACCCTGGAAAATCATGCCATGCCCGTATTTTACCGGGAAGTGATGTACAGAGAAGCAGGCGAGACAGAGAATGCAGCGTATCTGAAGCTGTATGACGGCCATGACTGGAAATGGTTCCGTGTTAGACTGCTTCACACGGATATGGAATACCTGCGAAAACACTGGATGGGAAAAAAGGCTTCGGCCCCGACCCTAGAAAAGCGGCACCATAAATATTTTCTGCGGTTTACCTATACAGAAGAGACGAAGCTGTCAAGAACAGCGGTAAAAGACCAGACCATTTGCAGTGTGGATATGGGAATCAATACCGATGCGGTCTGTACCATTATGCGGGCAGACGGAACTGTCCTGGGAAGAAAATTTATCGATCATCCCAGTGAAAAAGACCGGATGTACCGCACACTGGGACGGATCCGCAGATCCCAGAGGGAACATGGCTCTGCGCAGACACAGGGAAGATGGGCATATACGAAACGTCTGAACACAGAACTGGGTAAAAAGATTGCGGGTGCGATTGTAAGATATGCGGAAGAAAACCATGCAGATGTGATCGTGTTCGAGTATCTGGAGATGCAGGGGAAGATATCGGGAAAGAAAAAGCAGAAACTGCACCTGTGGAGAAAAAGAGATATCCAGAAGTGTTGTGAACATCAGGCACACAGGAAAGGGATGCGGGTATCCAGGATCTGCGCATGGAATACCAGCAGATTGGCTTATGATGGTTCCGGGGCGGTAACACGTGACTGGGAAGATTACAGCCTCTGTACTTTCCAGACAGGAAAACGATATAATTGTGACCTGTCAGCATCCTATAATATCGGAGCGAGATATTTTATAAGGGAACTTTTAAAACCCCTTCCGGCA
>OGLX01001311.1_pt1 | contig 12723 bp, 10 predicted proteins | sample 1572821 | NCBI WGS metagenome assembly OGLX01 (sample SAMEA2581908, study PRJEB24529) | metagenome | biome: Human gut stool | place: China | collected 2011 | reverse complement strand
TCTACCGTCCCTTCTCGGTGAAATACCTCGGCGCCGTGCTGCCCGAGACTGTGAAGCGCATCTGCGTGTTGGATCGTACCAAGGAGCCGGGAGCCAACGGCGATCCGCTCTACCTCGACGTGGTGGAGGCTTTCGCCACCTGCCCGTGCAAGAACAAGCCGCTCATCATCGGCGGCCGTTACGGTCTTTCGTCGAAGGACACCACGCCGGCGCAGATGCTGGCCGTGTTCGAGAACCTGAAGATGAACGAGCCGAAGAACCAGTTCACGGTGGGTATCGTCGACGACGTGACGTTCCGTTCACTGCCCGTCGGCGAGGAGATTTCGCTCGCGAAGCCCGGCACGTTCGAGGGCCTCTTCTTCGGTCTGGGCGCCGACGGTACGGTGGGCGCCAACAAGAACTCGATCAAGATCATCGGCGGCACGACCGACAAGTATTGCCAGGCCTATTTCTCCTACGACTCGAAGAAATCGGGCGGTTACACCTCGTCGCACCTGCGTTTCGGCGACCTGCCCATCACGTCGCCCTATCTGGTGACCACCCCCGACTTCGTGGCTTGCCACGTGCCTTCGTACGTCGACAAGTACGATGTGCTGAAGGGGCTGAAGACCGGCGGTTCGTTCCTGCTGAACTCGGTGCACGACGCCGAGACGACCTGCGCGACGCTGCCCGACCACATGAAGGTCTACCTGGCCAAGAACAAGATCAACTTCTATATCATCAACGCCACGAAGATCGCCGCCGAGCTGGGACTGGGTTCGCGCACGAATACGATCATGCAGTCGGCGTTCTTCAAGATCGCCGGCGTGATTCCCTTCGACAAGGCCGTCGAGGAGATGAAGAAGGCCATTGCGAAGACCTACGGCAAGAAGGGCGAGGATATCGTCAACATGAACTATGCGGCCGTCGACGCCGGCGGCAAGCTGGTCGAGAAGGTCGAAGTGCCCGCCGAGTGGGCAGGGATCGAGGTGAAGGAGGCGTCGCACGGCGTGGACATGAAGCGTCCCGAGTTTGTGCGCAGCATCGTCGATCCGATCAACGCACTCAAAGGCGACCTGCTGCCCGTTTCGGCCTTCAACGGCCGTGAGGACGGTACGTGGGACAACGGTACGGCGGCGTGGGAGAAACGCGGCATCGCCGTGAACGTGCCGGAGTGGCAGATCGACAACTGTATCCAGTGCAACCAGTGCGCCTACGTCTGCCCGCATGCCGTGATCCGTCCGTTCCTGGCCACCGACGAGGAGGCCGCCGCATCGGGCGTAGCATGGAAGCAGGGCCTGGGCGAGACGAAGGAGTACAAATTCCGCATCCAGATTTCGCCGCTCGACTGTACGGGCTGCGGCAACTGCGCGAACGTCTGCCCGGCCCCGACCAAGGCTCTGCTGATGAAGCCGCTCGAAAGCCAGCTCGACAAGGGCGAGGCCGAGCGCTGGGAATACATGCACAACCAGGTCGGCTACAAGGATACCGTGGTCGACAAAACGAAAACCGTCAAGAACAGCCAGTTCTCCCGGCCGCTGTTCGAGTTCTCCGGAGCGTGCGCCGGCTGCGGCGAAACGCCATACATCAAGGCGATCACGCAGCTCTACGGCGACCGCATGGTGGTCGCCAACGCGACGGGCTGCTCGTCGATCTACGGCGGATCGGCTCCCTCGTCGCCCTACTGCGCCAACGAGAAAGGCTTCGGGCCGGCATGGGCCAACTCGCTGTTCGAGGACAACGCCGAGTTCGGCTTGGGCATTCACGTCGGCATCGAGAAACTGCGCGAACGACTGATCGTGCTGATGAAGGAAGCCATCGAAGGCAATACCGGATGTTCCGACGAGCTGAAAGGCGTAATGCGGGAATGGCTCGACAAGATGAACGACGCCGAGGCGACCAAGGAGGTAGCATCCCGCCTGATCCCGATGATGGAAGCCTGCGGTTGCGACGTCTGCAAGCAGATCCTCGCGATGAAGCACTACCTGATCAAAAAATCGACTTGGATCTTCGGAGGCGACGGCTGGGCGTACGACATCGGTTTCGGCGGTCTGGACCATGTGATCGCATCGGGGATGAATGTCAATATCCTCGTACTGGATACGGAGGTCTACTCGAATACGGGCGGACAGTCGTCCAAGAGCACGCCGATCGGCGCGGTCGCCAAGTTCGCATCGGCCGGCAAGCGCGTCCGCAAGAAAGATCTCGGCGCAATGGCAATGACCTACGGCTACGTCTACGTCGCACAGGTGGCGATGGGGGCCAACCACAACCAGTACCTCAACGCGATCAAGGAGGCCGAGGCTTATGACGGTCCGTCGCTGATCATCGCCTACGCTCCGTGTATCAATCACGGCATCAAGGGCGGCATGGGCAAATCCCAGCTGACCGAGAAGGAAGCCGTCGAATGCGGTTACTGGCACTTGTGGCGCTTCAATCCGGCACTGGAGGCTCAGGGCAAGAATCCGTTCTCGCTCGACTCGAAAGAGCCCGACTGGAGCAAGTTCCAGCAGTTCATCCACAGCGAAGTACGCTACACTTCCCTGCTCAAGTCGTTCCCCGACGAGGCCAAAGAGCTGTTCGCCGCTTCGGAAAAGAACGCGCAGTGGCGCTACGAGACTTACAAGCGCTACGCCGCGATGGACTACTCGGATACGGTCGAGGAGAAGTAGTCCGAACGACGATTTTATTCCTGCCGGGGCGCGTCCGAAAACGACGCGCCCCGGTTTCGTTTCCGGCGGAGGAAACGGTCTCTCCGGATTCCCGCCGATCGCGCTCCCGGAGACCGACACGTCAGCCGGTTTTCCTCCCATACAACCGATTCCGTCGTCCGAGAGCGTTCTCAGGGAGCATATTCTCCACCCGAATCATACTGCAACATAAAAATTTTGAATCCCAACGCGACACGATCGGAAGCTCCGGCCCCGAAGTCCGGAGCGGGCGACCGCCGGACAGGATTCCCGTCTTGCCGAACCGACCAAAAGACAGGCGGCCCGCGCCAAGTGGAATTTTTTTGTCGGTTCATTGCACCAATCGATTAAAAGACATATATTTATGGAACCGAATCGACCCCAACGCATATTCATTACCCGTCCCTTATGACCCGGACATCCATACTTTCCGTTATCCCGACTCTCGAGTCCGGACCCGGTTCGCAGCGGCTCCGCAGTCCGAATTGCGTTCCGGGGGCGGACCGGTCGCCCGCCCCCGAAGGGTCGCGGAACGGAGTACGGCGGTCCCGACCGCACGCAGCGGGCGGAAAGCTTCCGAAACGACGGGGAAATCCTGCCGCTATGCCGATACGCGTCAAAGCACCCGGAGAGACCGAGCCGTCCGACTCGGACGGAGGGTCCGATCCCGGCGGGCCGCACCCGTCCCTGCCCGACGGCATCCGAAAACACGAACCCGAAACCTAAAATACCGCATCATGAAACATCTGCTTCTTCTGCTCGCGTTGCTGTGCCTCGCCCAACGCAGTGCGGCGCAAGGCGGCAAAATCTACCGAAGCCTGGACGACTACCGGAACGACCGGTACGAGACCGTGCCCGACCTGTATCTGAAACCGCCCGTCGACGAAGCCGTATTCGGACGCTTCGGATACAAGCTCGCCTGCACGGACCGGGAAACGAAAAAAACGCTCAAGGAAACGGTGTTCGCCGTCGTCGGCGATACGCTCTACGTGAGCCTGACCTATTTGAATGACAAGATAATTCGAAGCAGTCCCTTTGAATGTATTCCGGCAGAACGGGTTGGCGAATACATATTATTTCGGAATTTTTCTAATGAACAGAAAATTACGGTCGGTTTCAACTGGGCCATGTTCGGCTTGGCAGGAGCCGCAGCCTCTTACGACAGACAGCGGGATAAAGTACCCTACTTTTGCTTGGACCTGCAAACCGAAAAAGTAGAACTGATCGACCGCGAGGTCATGACCCGAATTATCGGCGGCTATCCGGACCTGCTGAAAAGCTATCTGAGCTTGCAGGAGCCCGAATCCCGTGCGACGATAGACGATTATCTGAACCTTTACAGACAGCGGAAGCTCCGGGGCGAGCCGGAACTTCCGATACCTGAGCGGCCGATCGCAACGGCCGGCCATACGGAAGACTCGATTCCCTCCATGACCGATTTTTCGGTCATTTATGCGACGGCCGAAGACTATCTGTGTAAGCGCGGCGAGATCGCTCCGGACATTCGCTTCGAACCGTTCGAAAGTCTGCATACGCGCGACGTGCGGAGCCTTTTGCTCTGGCCCGTACCGGTGACCGAGGACTTCGACCTGATCGCCAAACTGAAAAACAAAACGTTACTCATCGAACGGAACGACTCGCTCTATGTCAACTGTCGCCGCTTTCCGGCCCGCGGCTCGGGCTATGCTCCGGGACAGCGTATCGGCGACAGGATATTCTGCCGGTTGATACCCAGCTACCTGGCCAAGCTGCCCGAAGAGACGATTCGCGCCGAGAACGGCACGGCGTCGAACGAACTGCCGGACGAGAATTTGCCTTACTGGTTCCATATGGACCTGCGGACCGGCGAAGTCCGGGCGCTCGACAGCGGCTGCCTGTACGACCTGCTGGAGGAATATCCCGACCTATACGAGAACTACCTGGCCGAACCGGAGCCGAACAGGAAAGAAACGCTCGACGGTTATTTCGATGCCTATCTCGGACGGACGAGCGGACGGCCTTGATTTTCGTCCGGCAACCGACGCCCGGACGATCTTTTCGAGAAACAGTCTTTCCGGAAAAGGGACCGCACCAAGTAACCCATGCCTCGGCATGCCGTATTCCGTCCACAGCCATTATTGCTTCCAAGCATCTGACGAGGACGAGCCGGCCACCCGTGCGCAAAGGCTCCCCGAACGGTCGAGCGAACGGACCGACAATCGAGGGGGACGGGCTTCCGAAGCGGAAATCGCAGAAGCGACATACCACACGAAACGTTATGAAAAAGCTCATCGTACTGATACTTTGCCTTACGGCATGCCGGACCGCCGACGCGCAGTCCGTCCGGTTCTTCGCCACGGCCGACGATTATCTGAACGGACGCTTCGACACGCTTCCCCGGTCGAGCCTGAAAGTTCGGCGACCATTCATCGCCATAAGGAAAACCCGCATACCGAAAGGCGAGTTACGACACAGGCTGAGGGCCATGGGCCCGAATCTTCTGGTCGTGGGCGACTCGGTATATTCCAATCTGACAACGGTAGGCGTAGGAAAACCAAGCAAACGGTTCAGACGGGTCGAACGGTTCGGCGATCGGATTTTTTTCCTTACATGGACGGAAAGCCAATATATGAATGCCATGTTGGCCGGATACATGTTCGGAATCATCGGCAACACGCTCTATTCCGGCCTGGCAAGACCTTATTGTTGCTATTGGAATCTGCAAACCGGCGAATTCAGGCTTCTCGACAGCGGCTGCCTGTACGATCTGCTGGAGAAATATCCCGATTTATACGAGAATTACCTGGCCGAGCCGGAGCCGAACCGGAGAAAAACGCTCGAAGACTATTTCATCAAATACTTGGAGCGGGAAAAACCGGAGCTGCTGAGATCCGCTTCCTCAGAGAAGGCCTCGGTTACCGAAGACACGACCGATCAACGTTCTGACTGAAACACTGTCCAAACGAAGCGAACTTCGACCACAACGGACAGCCATGCAACGCATACGTGCGAAACGAGTCACCGACCAGGCCTTTGCTGTCGGAAAAGTAAGTTCTCATAATACCGGAGCATCCTGCCCCGCTTCCGGCCGGTATGCATATTTTTCGGACCACATTGCTGATCTGCCTTTCGCTAAATCCCGATCCGGACGTACGCCGGACAGAACCGGGAAACTCGGCCATTCTCTAATGAAGCAACTATCGCAGCCCGGAAGCAGAACCCAGAACCGTTTTCCTTACGCTCCGGCTTTCCTCTCCCACAGCTTGGCGACCGTGGCGAACTTGTAGAATGCGTTCAGCACGGCATAGGCGAATCCTGCCTTGCCATCGCGGAAACCGCCTTTGACCATGTAAAAGCGCACGAAGCGCCATGTGCACTTGAGCCAGGCCGAGCCGACCGAGAAATCCTGCCCCTCGCGGCGAATCATCTCCTTGTCGGTATACTGATTCGTCTTGGCGATCCGCGCGGCGACGCTTTCGTTGGCCAGGTGCTCCATAGCCAGCTCACGGCGACGGGCGGGAATCGTGAAGACACGGCCCTCGATGACCGGACGGGCATGAATCCGTTCGGGCCAGAAAGTCTTCGAACGGCGGATCAGACGGATGATATAGTCGGGGTAGTCGCCGTGCATGAAACGGCCCATGAAGTAGTTCTTCCGCGCCATTTTGAGCGCCGCGTATCCCCGGGCCTCGGCCGTCTCGGCAAAGCGATAGAGATAGTCTTTCAGCGCGGCGGGGATCACCTCGTCCGAATCGAGCACGAGCACCCACTCGTTGGCGGCCTGCGAAATCGCATAGTTGCGCGCCGGCTCGACAAAGCCGGTCCGCTCGTGATAGACGATCCGGCAACCGTGACGTTCGGCGATCGAGATCGTGGAATCGGTGCTGTGCATGTCGCACAGCACGATCTCGTCGAAACCGTCGACCGAGCTCAGGCACCGATCCAGAAAACGCTCCGAATTGAACGTATTGACGACAACGGAAATCTTCATAGAAGCCGGGTATTTAGGAAAGTACAATAGTAGTAAAAATCCTTCAAAAATCCTCTTTCCGGAACAAAGATCCGGACGCAGGAACGCCCCCGGTCATAATACGCCTATGAAAAGCGGCCTCGGCCCGCGCGCGCGCCGGCTCTTCCCGCCGGAGCACCCGGTCCGGTCTGCGGGAGTCCTTGTCTTCAAAAGCCTGCCCCGAGCCAGGTTAGCGGGGATGTCTTCGTAACTTTTCGTGCGTTGCGGCGGCCCGGGCCGCGTTCCATACCCGACGACCCGGCCTGAAAACTTCATAAAAAACGAATACCGGTGCAAGTACGGAAGCGACCGGGCGGGAGCTTGCCGCCTTCCTCCAGAAACGGCCGACGAAAGGACAGAAAAGCAACCGACGGAGCGGAACGGTTGCCGAACCGGACCGGGCAGGGCGACGCCCTACCGGGAACCGCCCCGATCGGGTCCGTCGCAGGAGGCGACCGTACAGGACGAGCAGCTTCCGCCGGAGCACGCCCCGTCGTCCGCCGAGGAATCGCCGCGCAACGCGGCCTCCTCCTCGCGCAGTTGCTGCGAAGCGCAACGGATGCCGCGCGCTTTCATGTGCCGGTTCTCGCCGATCTCGGACTCCATGTAATGTCCCTTGAAAATAATCGTCAGAGACATCCCTACGACGAAAAAGGCGACGACCCCGACGGCGATCAGAAATATGAGCCAGCCCGATGACATGGTCGATTTGCGGTTTACAAAGGTTTTTCGCAAATTTCGTACAAAATTCCGGTAAAGCCAACGATATTCCGCCGGCGGTCACGAAAAGAGATTTTATCTTATATTTGTGAATCGGATTTTCACTCCGTTACGGTCACAAAATGGAAAAGACGACAAAACTCGCCCGGGCGGTTCCGCCGGCCACCGCGTTGTGCGTACTCTGCGCCTATGCCGCCGTAGCGAACGATTCCGCCGTCCCGATCGCCGGGAAACGGAACCGCAAGCCCGGCTCCGGCAGCATAAGCGCCGAAGGGAAGCGACCCGGGCGGCAGTTGCCCGAAACGGCCGTGCCGAACCGCGCGCCGTCGAATCCTCGTCCGGCCGAACAAGCGGCCGGATACGACGAGCGGAACCGCAAGCCGGGTTCGGTTTTTGAGAAAAAAACGGCAAAACGGCCGACCGGTGCGACAGGTTCCGACATCGATGTGGCAAAACGGCCGGCCACGGGTCGGATACGAGGCGCGTCGCCGGACCGTACGGCGAGCAAACGGCCCGATCTCCCGGTCCGGATCGTTTGTCGCGGAGAAGGAGCGCATGCCGGTTTCCGAAAACGAAAACTAACGTACAAGACATGAAAATCGTAATTGCCGGAGCGGGCGAGGTGGGCAGCCATCTGGCCAAGATGCTGAGCGGGGAATATCACGACATCACGGTCGTGGACGACGACCCCAAGCGGCTCGAGTCGATCGCCGGCATGGCCGACGTAATCGTCATCGAGGGAGACTGCACGACGTTCTCGGTACTGAAGAAAGCCTCGGTACGCAAGGCGGATCTGTTCATCGCCGTGCGGCCCGAGGAGACGTCGAACATCATCTCGGCCATACTGGCTAAGCAGCTCGGCGCGCGTAAGTCGATCGCCCGGATCGACAACAACGAGTATCTGGAACCGAACAACAAGGAGATGTTCATCGACATGGGCATCGACTACCTGTTCTACCCCGAGCAGGTGGCGGCCGACGAGGTGATCAACCTGCTCGGCCACACGAGCACGACCGAATACGTCGACTTCTCGGGCGGCAAGCTGTCGCTCGTCGTGTTCAAGATCGACGCCTCGTCGCCGCTGGTCAACAAGACGCTGCTCGAAATTACCGACGACCGCGAGTCGCAGCCCTACCGCACGGTCGCCATCTCGCGCGACGGAGAAACGATCATCCCGCGCGGCAGCGACCAGTTCAAGGTCGGCGACAACATCTACGTGATCGCGAACCAGCATGCGGTCAAAGACGTCATGATATTCTCGGGCAAGGCCAATATCGACATCAAGAACATGATGATTCTGGGCGGCAGCCGCATCGGCGCGCGCGTGGCGGCCGAACTGCAGGACGAAGTCAATATCAAGCTGGTCGACTATACGCCCGAAAAGGCCTACAAACTGGCCGAGCAGCTCGAAAAAACACTGATTATCAACGAAGACGGGCGCAATACCGAAGCGATGATCGAAGAGGGACTGAGCAATATGGACGCCTTCGTGGCCGTGACGGGCCGCGCCGAGACGAACATTCTGGCCGCGATGCTGGCCAAACGGCTCGGCGTGAAGAAAGTGATCGCCGAGGTCGAGAACCTGAACTTCATCAACCTGGCCGAGAGCATGGGCATCGACACGATCGTCAACAAGAAGCTGATCACGGCGAGCAACATCTTCCGCTTCACGATGTCGACCGACGTACAGGCGATCAAGTGCCTGACGGGCTGCGACGCCGAGGTGCTCGAATTCATCGTCAAGCCCAACTCGCCGGCCACGAAAGTCAAGATACGCGACCTGAACTTCCCGCACGACGCGACGATCGGCGGCATCGTACGCGGCGACAGGACGTTCATCGCCGTAGGCAATACCGAGATCAACGCCTACGACCGGGTCGTCGTCTTCTCGCTCCCGTCGGCCATTTCGAAAATCGGAAAATTCTTCAATTAGTTTCCCGGAACCTTCGCCCCGAAGGCCCCGGCCGTAACACGACAAGCCTATGGCGCTCAAGACACGACTGATCCGCTTACTCTCCGCTCCCCGCCTGCGCGAGATCGACCGCTTTATGAAGCATCCGGCTCAGGTGCAGCAGAGACAGCTCCGCCGGCTGCTGGACCGGGCCGCTCCGACGCTTTTCGGCACGGAGCACGGCTTTCACGCAATCCGAACCGCGGAGCAATTCGCCTCGCGGGTACCGGTAACCGACTACGACGGTTTCACGCCGTACATCGAGCGGATGCGCCGGGGCGAAGCGGACGTCTGCTGGCCCGGCGAGGTCCGCTGGTTCGCCAAATCGTCGGGCACGACCTCGGCCAAGAGCAAGTTTATCCCGGTGAGCCGCGAAGGATTGCGCGGATGCCACATGCGGGGCCCGCTCGACATCGTCTGCCTGACCGGCTCGCTATGGCCCGACACGGACGTATTCTCGGGCAAAACGCTGACGCTCGGAGGCAGCCGGCGTCTCGAAACGACCGGAGGCCGCGCTCAGGAAGGCGACCTGTCGGCCATTCTGATCGAAAACACGCCCCGGCTGGCCGGCCGGATGCGCGTTCCGAAGCCCGAGACGGCACTGATTCCCGATTTCGAGAAGAAAGTCGAGGCGATTTGCCGCGAGACGGTCGGACAGAACGTAACGGCTTTCGCCGGGGTTCCGTCGTGGAATCTGGTCATGCTGCGCAAGGTGCTCGAATTTACGGGCAAAAGCAACCTGCTCGAAGTGTGGCCCCGCCTGGAGCTGTTCACGCACGGCGGCATGAACTTCAAGCCCTACCGGGAGCAGTACCGGCAGCTCATTCCGTCCGACAGGATGAAATACATGGAAACCTACAACGCATCGGAGGGCTTCTTCGCCATACAGAACGATCCGGCGTCGGACGACCTGCTGCTGATGCTCGACTACGGCGTGTACTACGAGTTCCTGCCGGTGCGCGATCTGGACGATCCGTCCCGGGCAGTGCCGCTCGAGGGGGTCGCCAAGGGGATCAACTACGCGATGATCATCACGACCTGCAACGGCCTGTGGCGCTACCAGATCGGCGACACGGTCGAGTTCACGTCGCTCGCTCCGTACAAGATCCGGATCACCGGGCGCACGCGCCACTATATCAACGCTTTCGGCGAGGAGGTCATCGTCGATAACGCCGAAACGGCGCTCAAGGCCGCCTGCGACGCGACCGGCGCGCGCATCAGCGACTACACGGCCGGCCCCGTCTACATGAACGGACGAAGCAAAGGATCGCACCAGTGGGTCGTCGAATTCGACACGCCGCCCGACGATGCGGAGCGCTTCACCGACACGCTGGACCGCGCGCTGCAAAGCGTCAACTCCGACTACGAGGCCAAGCGCTTCAAGGATACGACGCTGATGCGCCCGACGCTGACCGTCGTGCCGCCGGGCACGTTCTACCGCTGGATGAAAAGCCGCGGCAAGGCGGGCGGGCAGAACAAGGTTCCCCGCCTGTTCAACGACCGTACCTACATCGACCAACTGATCGCCGACGAACATTCGAACGACCCGAAATGAAAAGACCGACGAATGCCGTGCTGCTCGGCCCCGCCCACCCGTATCGGGGAGGACTGGCCGACTTCGACCATCTGCTGGCCCGCGCGCTGAACCGGGCGAGAATACCCTGCCGGCTCTATACGTTCACGCTGCAATACCCGTCCTTCCTGTTTCCGGGCAAGAGCCAGTTTACCGACGCGCCAGCCCCGGAAGGGCTCGACATCACGCGCGTACTGAACTCGGTGAATCCGCTGAACTGGGTTCGTACCGGACTGCGCATCCGGCGCGAGCGGCCCGACCTGCTGATCGTCCGCTACTGGATTCCGCAAATGGCCCCGGCGCTAGGTACCGTCTGCCGGATCGCCCGGCGCGGAGGCACGCGGACGGTGGGGATCATGGACAACGTACTCCCGCACGAAAGCCGTCCGATGGACCGGCTGCTGACGCGCTATATGACCGGCTCGCTCGACGGCTTCGTCTACATGTCGCGCGAGATACGGGCCCAGCTCGACCTCTTCGACCGCACCAAACCGTCGGTCTTCTCGCCCCATCCGATGTATACGGGCTACGGCGATCCTCTGCCCCGGGAACAGGCGTGCGGCGAACTGGGACTCGACCCGTCGTGCCGCTACGCGATGTTCTTCGGCTACATACGCGACTATAAGGGACTCGACCTGCTGCTCGACGCATGGGCCCTGCTCCGCCGTCGCGGAGGGCTCGACGGGCGGCACAAGCTGATCGTAGCCGGAGAGTATTACAGCGGCCGCGAGCGCTATGCCGAACAGATCGACCGGCTCGGCATCCGCGACAGCCTGGTGATGATGGATCGTTTCATCGCCGAGGACGAAGTGGGCAAACTGTTTTCGGCCAGCGACCTGATCGTTCAGCCTTACCGCAGCGCGACGCAGAGCGGAGTCACGCAGATCGCCTACTGGTTCGACGTGCCGACTCTGGTCACGGATGTCGGAGGTTTGGGCGAGATCGTTCCCGACGGCGAGACCGGTCTGGTCGTCCGGCCCGACGCGGAGGCGATCGCGGAAGCGATCGGCCGTTTTTTCAGCGACGGGCTTTTGGAACGTTTCCGCACGAATATCCGCGAGTACAAGAAGCGATTCACATGGGAGCGGATGGTCGAAAACCTCGGAACGCTTTACGAATGGATCGAAGCGGGAAAGAACGAAGCGAACCGCTGAGCGGCATCCGTATCTTCCACCCGCCGGCCAAACGGACAATCGAAAGAAGCGAACGCCGCACAAAGGCGTCCGCGTCGTTTTGGTATGTCGCCGGCACGAATCCGCGCTCGGATCGGGCGGCCCGAAAACGCCCGTTCCGTCCCGGTCGGAACGATGCCTCCCGGGTTACCTCTCCGACGGGAACGATCTTACGCCGGATCCGGGGAAAAAACGGAGGCGGCCGCCTCTCCGAAACAAACCGTTCGCGCAAGCCGTAACCGAGACGCCCGCTGCCGGCAGACACGGCCAAACAATTGCCCGTCGGACGAAATGCCGATCGGACAGTCATCGGAAAGCGGGAAGACTGCATGGAATCCCGTATCGGGCCATACTCCGGAACTTGCTCTTTTTCAAGACGGGAATCGCCGGTGCGCTTTCTGCGAAGCGGACGGAAACGGGCGCCCCGAACGCTCCGCAAAATGCCGGACGAACGGTTCGGACAATAGGCCGGAAAGACCCGAATTGATATTATCCGGAAAAAGCGCTAAATTTGTATTCACCCTATCCGTCGCGGCGTTACCATTCCACCTGGGGAATTGATATATAAATGAATGTCTTTTCCAGGATCCTCGGACTCTAAGAAAAGTAACTGTGCAACAACAAGGCTTGCTGTTGTCTCATTCACTTCT
>OGLX01001310.1_pt1 | contig 12730 bp, 10 predicted proteins | sample 1572821 | NCBI WGS metagenome assembly OGLX01 (sample SAMEA2581908, study PRJEB24529) | metagenome | biome: Human gut stool | place: China | collected 2011 | reverse complement strand
GATGGTTTCTACAGCTTCGCTGATCTGGTCGATAAATCCTCCGTTGTAGGTTGGCCACGAACGCCACTGGTATCCATATATATGTCCCAGATCTCCTGTTTCGTCCGCCCATTCGTTCCAGATGCGTACGCCGTGGTCCTGCAGATATTTCACATTCGTGTCTCCTTTGAGGAACCACAGTAGTTCGTAAATGATTGATTTCAGATGAAGTTTCTTGGTAGTCAGGCAAGGGAATCCCTCGTCCAGGTTGAAACGCATCTGGTGTCCGAAGACACTGATGGTTCCCGTTCCGGTACGGTCACCTTTTTCTATTCCCTCCGTCAACACTCGGTCGAGCAGGTCTAAATATTGTTTCATGCGAATGGTATACTTCTTGGGTTACTAAAAATTCCTGCCAAAGTTACAAAAACAGCCTGAATAACTTACAGGAATGGTGTGAATAAGTTCGCAAACCAGCACTTAAACTTCTTCCAGGCTGATTTTTGTTTCCACATTTCCGGGGTCAGGCGGGTGCAGTGCAGCATGTCGGCTTCGAAAACGTCATTCAGTTGTTGCGTAATGTCCTTGTCGAAGATGAACGCATTCGTTTCGTAATCATATCGCAGGCTGCGGCTGTTCAGGTTGGCGGTGCCGACGGTGCAGAACAAGTCGTCGATCATCATTATTTTAGAATGGTGGAATCCTCCGTTGTACATATAAACTGTTGCCCCCCGTTTCATCAACTTATGCAACTTGTAAAGTGCGGCATCCGGCGTGAAAGGGATGTCGGAGGCGGACGAAACCATAATTGTTACGTTCACTCCCCGGTCGATTGTCCGGTTGAGCGCTTTTTTGATAGAAGAAGTCGGCACGAAATAAGGATTGACGATATGTACGTTTTTTTGTGCCGAGTAGATCGACATGGCGTATGCATGGCTCAGCATACGGCTGTTTTTCTTCGGAGTGCGGTCTACGATAGCGACAACGATATTTGTACTGTCTTCATGTTGAGGGAAATAAATTTCCCCACCGATGTTCTGCTTGGTTTCCTTGTTCCAGATTGTAAGGAAAATCTCCTGCAAATCGTTCACCGCATCGCCTTCAATGCGCATGTGCATATCGCGCCATGTACCGATTTTGGGTAGTCCATTGATGTAATAGTCGGCGATGTTCATGCCGCCGGTATAAGCAATTTCTCCGTCGATTACGACAATCTTCCGGTGGTCGCGGTGGGCGGCGTGGTTGATATAAGGGAAAGTGAACGGGTCGAACTTGACGATTTCAATCCCTTGTTCACGGATTTTCTTGAGATGTCTTTTTTTGAGCGGCTGGTTGTTCGACCAGTTGCCGAAAGCGTCGAACATTGCCCGCACTTCGACACCTTCTTTTACTTTTTCGGCGAGAAGGGCGAATAAGGCGTTGGCGATAGAGTCGTTTCGGAAGTTGAAATATTCCAGATGCACGTGGTGCTTGGCCTGACGGATTGCTTCAAACAAGTCGATAAACTTTTCCCGCCCGCTTTTCAGCAGTTTCACTTTATTATTATCGGAGATAGGTATACCCGATTCCTCTAAAAAATGCAGTACAAGGGAATCACTCGTGAGTCCGATAGAATCCCGGGGGTGGGTCATCAAACTGTCGATGACGCTTGCCTGGGCACGCAATAAAGGCAGGAACAGGAATAAAATGAATATACGTAATTTCAAAACTTTTCTCTCTATTTTAGTTTACAGAGCAACAAAGATACAACATCTATGTTTGGGCTAATCGGGGACAAAGGGTAGATTTATTATTGTTTAACACTCGGATAGCTTTATTAGTAAGGGAAAAATTAAGAGGAAAATAATGGGGACTGATTAAACAGTCGATAGTATCATCTTAACATTTCCGTACCGCCTATGCCAATGAAGCTACTTTTCTCGCAGCCATAAACAGTAACACTACACTTGCGATAATGATTGATTTCGGGTCGAGACTTGTTGTTCCATGATTAATCATGCCGATGAATACCTCCCGAATCGTTCCCCATGCAGCTTCCGGTCCGCCTAAGGAGACGAAAAGTACGGCTCCCACAACCATAACGAAGGCGTTCCAAATGCGTGCCAGCCGATTGCTGCGGTCGGGTAGGTGGTGCATGACACGGCGGCTGAATCCCCTGTCCGCTATCTCCTGCCTGTTTTCGGTAAAGAAGTCGCGCAAGAGTTTATCATTGTCTATTTCTGTCATAACCATTTTGTTTTAAGTACGTTGCTAATTTATCTTTTCCACGCGACAGGTGGCTTTTCACCGTTCCTGCCGGTATTCCGGTAATACCTGCGATCTTGTCAATGCTTAAATCTTCCATATAAAACAAGGTGATGCAGGTTCGTTCCACGTCTTTTAGCGTTTTGAGCGACTGGTAGACATCCATTTTCTGCCCGACGTTTTCTTGTTCGGTACTGTTAATGGCATCTATTTCCGTTGTGTCCAAGCCGGCCATTTCTTTCCGGCTGCGAATATAATCATAAAAAATATTATAAGAAATACGGTATAGCCATGTGGAGAAACTCGACAAGTTACGGAAAGAGGCCAGATTGGTATATGCCTTGATGAATGTATCCTGCGCCAAATCGTCACTCAATTCGCTGTCGCCGCAAGTCAGGTTGAGAAAGAACCGCCGCACGGGCGACTGGTATTTCTTCACTAACTGGTCGAAGGCCCTAGTGTTTTTGAACACTACGACCTGTGCGACTAGCGATATATCGTTGATTTGGCTCATTTATTTTCGTCGCTCTTTTCTCCGTTTCTTTCTTCCTGCTGCGTTGCCGAAGGGGCGGCTGCATCGAAATTGTTTCCGGTGGGGGGATCGTTTCGGGTACCGAAATTGTTTCCGGCAGCAGAATTGTTCCGGGTGTCGATGTCTCTTTTCCGGGAAACGTTCATCCGGAAAGGATCAATATCATCTGTTTTCTGTTGTTTGCTGCCTATTATCCATTGGCCGATGCCCATAAACATGATAAGCAGTCCGATTGCTCCGATTCCGAACTCTCCGGTGATCGCCCAGAGGAAGATGAAAAGTCCGATCCCTGTAAAGGTGTTTTTGATGCCTTGTGAGCGTTGGTCGGCCGGCCGGTTTTCGCGGATAAAGTTTTCCGGCAGCGGTTGTCCGGCTGCAATGGCCTGTTCGGCAAGGCGGTAACGGGCTTTCCGGTTCTTGTAGCGGAAGAAAAAGATTACAAACAAGATAAATACGGGCAGTCCGAAGACGGCGACGATTGCGATAATAGAGATCAGGATCCCTCCGCTGATCGTGTCGCTGAGGTTGCCGAAGGGAAGGTCGTTGTCATCCTTGCCCGCCGTCGTATCCATGTCCGTTGTATCTACGCCGATCACCGTCACTGTTGTGTTGGATTCATCCGCCTTGGTGTCTGTCTTTTTCGAAAGGGTCACTTTCACATTTTCGGTAGAATCCTTCTCAATGCTACTCTGTTTTTGTGCATTAATTACTGTCGAAGTGGTGAATGCGAGCAATAATGCTATTAGAATTTGTTTCATATTTGTTATTTTTTAATTTGTTTCTTTGTCTGTTAGACGCAGTTAGTATCCGAGAAAGTTGCAAAGAGACGAAATATTTTTGATATTTGCGCAAATTAATAAATGAAAATGAATTTACCCGCTTCTTTTACAGAATATACCCGCGCTTTGTTGGGCGTCGAAGAATACGAAAAACTGGTTTCCGCCTTGCAGCAGGAACCTCCCGTGAGCATTAGACTGAATCGGTTGAAAGTTCATCGGTTGAAAGTGGAAAATGCTCTATCGGTTCAACCTCCCTGGTCTTCGGAGGGAATCTACCTCGACGAACGGCTCACTTTTACATTCGACCCGTTGTTTCATGCAGGGTGTTATTATGTGCAGGAGGCTTCTTCGATGTTCGTGGAACAGGTGCTCCGGCAGCATGTCACGAAGCCGGTGGTGATGCTCGACCTTTGTGCCGCTCCGGGAGGGAAATCGACCCATGCTCGTAGTGTGTTGCCCGAAGGTAGTTTGCTGGTTGCCAACGAGGTAATCCGGAACCGGTCGCAGATTTTGGCGGAGAACCTGACGAAATGGGGACATCCGGATGTGGTGGTTACGAATAACGACCCGGCTGATTTTTCGGCTTTGCCTTCTTTCTTTGACGTTATTCTGACAGATGTGCCTTGCTCCGGCGAAGGGATGTTCCGTAAAGATCCGGTGGCCGTTGAAGAATGGAGTCCGGAGAATGTGGAAATTTGCTGGCAACGGCAACGGAGGATTATTGCGGACGTTTGGCCGAGTCTGAAGCCCGGAGGCATTCTTATATACAGTACCTGTACATATAACACGAAAGAGGACGAAGAAAATGTCCGTTGGATTCAGCAGGAATTTGGGGCGGAATCGTTGGCGGTAGATATTCGGGAAGAGTGGAATATCACAGGAAATCTGCTGTGCGGCGAATCGGCTTCCGTATATCACTTTTTCCCGCATAAGACGAAGGGTGAAGGCTTTTTCTTGTCCGTACTCCGCAAACCGGAAACGGCAGGGGAGGACAGTTATGCCGATTATTATTCGTTTCCGAAAGGAAAATCCGCCGGAAAAAAAGGTAAGAAAGGTGGGGGAGCCTCTTCTTCGCCTGTCTCCAAGGAAAACATGGCAACGGCCGGAAAATGGCTGAATGATGAGTGTGCCGGAAAGTACGTCTTGTCGGCAGAAGGTGCTGAAATACACGCGTTTCCTCAGCAATGCGTAGCCGAACTGGCTGCCATGAAACAACATTTGCGGGTGGTGCAGGCAGGCGTTTCGGTTGGCGAGGTGAAAGGAAAAGATCTGATTCCCGCCCATGCCTTGGCCATGAGTGCCCTTCTTCTGCGGCAGGATGTTTTTGCAACCGAGGCGGTGAGTTATGAACAAGCAATCGCTTATTTGCGGAAAGAGGCTGTCACTTTGCCGGCGACAGCCCCTCGCGGGTATGTTTTGCTCACTTATCGAAATATTCCTCTGGGTTTTGTGAAGAATATCGGCAACCGGGCTAATAATCTTTATCCGCAGGAATGGCGTATCCGTAGCGGGTATTTGCCGGAAAAGATCCGCGTGTTGTAAAGGCCGGATAAGGTCTACAACTTACTTTTGTAAATCCGTGCCATTGCTTTCTGATATTGGTTTTCGAGTTGCAGATAGTTCTGGTGGCTCTGGTAGATGACGGATACTTCTACGAAATACTCTATCATGCTGATTTGTCCTCCGGTGAGTGCCTGTTTCAGCAATGCCAAGTCCTGTTGCGACCGGAACGTCTTTTTATATTCTTCCATGGAGTTATGCAGTGCTTTGGCTTCACGATAGAGCTGTGACAATTCGGATTCAACTTGCAACGTGGCATTTTCTTTTTGCAGGTCGATGTTCAAAGCTTGTGCTTTCGCAATCTTCACCTTGTTCCGGTTTTCGAAAAGAGGGAAAGAGAAGCCGACTACTACCCCGTTGAAAGGTGTGCCCGTTTCTGTGTTCCGGCGATATCCCAGTTCCAGTTTCGGCAACCACTGCGATTTGTTGACCGCTATTTGTTTCCGGGCAACGAGGCTTTCGTTGCCGAGCGCCATGAGGGTACGGTCGGCAGAGAGCACTTCCGATTTCAAGATCTGGTAATCGGAGGGAAAAGGAGTGAGGGGATACCGGCTTTCTTCAAAGACCACCGGGATATTGCCGTTCAGCGTATTCAGTTCCTGCATTTTGTTGCGGAGCGCCGTTTCGTTGAGTGAGGCTTCTGTGCGGACGTTCAGTAATTCCAGATTGATTTTGTTCGTCTCAAGGGCGTTGGCGTCTCCGGTTTGGAGACGTTTGGCATACATTTCAGCGAGTACTTCCGCGTTGCGGAGCCTTTCTTCGAGAATTTGTTTCTGCTGGCGGAGCATGATAATGTCCAGACAGACTTCTTTCGCCTGCAACAGTTTGTCCTGACGGAATACGTCCGCCTGGCTGTCGTAAGCCCCTGCCTTCAACCGGTTCAGTTTATTGCGCGTGGCATACAGGCTGGGGAAGTCGAAACTCTGCGAAACGACGAGTTCGCCGATTGTTTCGTTTTTGTCCTTTGCTCCCCAGAGGTGAGCGTAGGACAAGGTAGGATCGGGCAGGTTGTTGTCCGTTTTGGATTCCAGTTTCTGCGAGGTAATCAGTTGGGCGTTCGCCTGCAACTCCTTGTTGTTCGTTTCTATATTTTTTAATACCTGTTCTATGCTGTTCTGTGCCTGCACACCCCCCGTCAGGGTGAAGAGTGCAGTGGCAGCAAAAGAACTTATAATGATAATCCGTTTCATACTTTTTCTTTTATTTGTTTCTTCTATTACGTCTGGCTGATGATTAGCAGGGTGTCGCGAGGGATTCTTGCTCCGGTGCAGCGTCGGTAGGCCGGTGGTGCATCATCAGGTAAACAATCGGAACGATGAAACCGTTCAGGAACGTAGAGGTTAAAAGTCCGCCCAAGATAACTTTGGCCATTGGACTTTGAATTTCGTTTCCGGGCAAGTCGCCGCCGAGCGCCAGCGGGATCAGTGCCAGTGCCGACGAAAGCGCTGTCATAAGAATCGGGTTCAGACGGTCGAGCGAGCCTTGCATGACACTGTCGTATACGTTCAGTCCTTCCTCTTTTTGGAGGTGGTTATAGTGGCTGATAAGCAACATACCGTTTCTGGTCGCAATGCCGAACAGGGAGATAAACCCGATAATTGCCGGAATGCTGACCTCACCCGTCGTGATGACCAGTGCGAAAACACCGCCGATCAGTGCAAGCGGCAGGTTCAACAAGATAACGCCGGATTCCTTCACGCTGCGGAACTCGTTGTAAAGCAGCAGGAAGATGACAACAATGCTGATGAATGACGTCAGCGCCAATGTCCGGCTGGCGGCTTGTTCGCTTTCAAACTGTCCGCCGTATTCGATGTGATAGCCTTCGGGGAGCTGTATAGACGTATCGATACGCTTTTGGATGTCGTTTACCACACTTCGGAGGTCACGGTCCGCCACGTTGGCGGAAATCACGATTTTGCGCTTCACGTTTTCGCGGTTGATCGTGTTCGGTCCCATGGCCGAAACCACTTCCGCCACATAGTTCAGAGGCACTTTGCGGCCGTCGTTGGTGTCTACCATTAAGTTGCGGATTTTCTCCATTTCGTCCCGTGCGTCATCCTTCACTTTTACGATGAGATCGAAGCTCTTTCCCTGTTCATAAACCTGCGAGATCACTTTTCCTGCAAGGGCAACGTTGACATATTCCGAGAATTCCGGCAAGGTAATCCCGAACTTGGCAAGCATCTCCCGTTTCGGTTGAATCTTCAATTGCGGACGCTCGATCTGCTGCTCCACGTTGAGGTCGGCAATGCCCGGTATATCTCCGATAGCGTCCTTTATCCGGTTGCCGAGTGAGAACATCTTGTTCAAGTCGTCGCCGAAAAGTTTGATGGCGATGTTTGCCTTTGTACCGGACAACATGGCATCGATTCGGTGGCTGATAGGCTGACCGATTTCTATATTTGCACCGGTGATCGTTCCTAGTTTCTCGCGCACTTCGGCAACGAGCTCGTTGCGCGGACGGTCTTTCAGCTCGAACGGAGCTTCGATTTCCGAGACGTTCACGCCAAGCGCGTGCTCGTCCAGTTCGGCACGCCCCGTCTTACGGGCTACCGTCTGTATCTCTGGAATTGTCAGCAGCAGTTCCTCGGCACGATGTCCCATTTTGTTGCTTTCTTCCAACGAAATGCCCGGCAGCGAACTGATGTTGATTGTGAACGAACCCTCATTGAAAGAAGGCAGGAAGCTGCGTCCGAGAGTGAAGAACACACCGAGAGCGACCACAAACAGTCCGATTGTACTTCCCAAAGTCACCCGTTTGTGGGCCAGTACCCAAGTCAGTGCCTTCCCGTAAATCCCTTTCATCCAACGGGCTACGAATGACTCTTTCAGTTCCTTGTTCGTCTTGTTACTGCCCAGCAGATACGAGCAAAGTACCGGGGTCAGCGTCAGCGCAACAACCGTCGAAGCGAACAACGCCACGATAAACGCAATGCCCAGCGGGACCAACATTCTTCCTTCCATTCCGCTCAGGAAGAACAGGGGGACAAAACTGACTACAATAATCAACGTCGAATTAAGGATAGGCATACGAACTTCCTTCGAGGCGTTGAATACCACCTCCAGTGTACTGAGCCGTTCGGCCTCCGGTTTCTGCAGGTTCTCCCGCAGGCGCTTGTACACGTTTTCGACGTCCACGATCGCGTCGTCCACCAGTGAACCGATAGCAATGGCCATACCACCGAGACTCATTGTGTTGATAGTCAATCCCATATAGTGCAGCGTAAGAATGGAGACGAGCAGTGAGATAGGCAGTGTCACCAGCGAGATCACCGTTGTACGTACATTTGCCAGGAACAGGAACAGGACGATCACCACGAAAATACCGCCTTCAAAAAGCGACTTCTTCACGTTGCCGATCGAACTTTCGATGAAACGGCTTTGGCGGAAAATGTCAGTAGACACTTTCACGTCGGCAGGCAGGTTCTTTTGGAGGTCTTTCAGAGAGGCTTCCAGTTTGTCGGTCAGTTCGAGGGTACTAGTGGCAGGCTGTTTGGTGACTGTCATTAGTACGGCAGGTTTGCCGCGTTCGGAAGCGGTTCCCAGTTTCGGAGCTTTGGGGCCGATTTTCACGTCGGCGATGTCCTCCAGTGTGACGGGGAAAGTGTTTACAGTTTTTACGACTGCTTTGCCTAGCTCCTCGACCTTCGGGGTAGAAAGTACCCCACGCACGATATATTCATTTCCGAACTCGTAAAGTACGCCACCGTTGGCGTTTAAGTTCATGTCTTGGGTGACAGCCATTATTTCACCCATTGAAACGCTGTAGTGGCGCATCCGTTCCGGGTCCAGTTGAATCTGGTATTCTTTGATATCTCCGCCCAACACGGCTACCTGTGCCACCCCTCCGGTGGACAGCAGGCGCGGGCGAATCGTCCAGTCCGCAATCGTGCGGAGGTCGAGCATGGAGGTCGAGTCGGCGGTCAGACCGACAATCAGCATTTCGCCCAGGATAGAAGATTGCGGGCCCAGCGTCGGCTTGCCCACGTTGACGGGGAGGGATTCACTGACTACCGCCAGTTTCTCGCTGACAATCTGGCGGGCGAGGTAGATGTCTGTTCCCCAGTCAAATTCCACCCAGACAACGGAGAAGCCGTTGGTGGACGAAGAACGGACACGGCGTACACCGGTAGCACCGTTTACGGCTGTTTCGACAGGAAAGGTAACGAGTTGTTCCACTTCCTCGGCTGCCATACCGTTGGCTTCGGTCATGATAACCACCGTCGGGGCGTTGAGGTCGGGGAAGACGTCAACTTCGGTATTCATGGCAGTGTAGGTGCCCGCGATGAGCAGGAGGAAAGCCGCGCAGAGTACGACCAACCTGTTATGCAGGGAGTAATGTATAATTTTGTTAAGCATGATAATTCATCAATTGAGTGATAAAAAATGAGATAGATGCACCGCAAAGCAATCCGGCTGCGGCGCCTTGCCGCTTAGTGTTCGTGGCTGTGTGCGGGAATTGCGTTGCTGGCGCTTGCCAGACGAACCTGATAAGCTCCTTCCGTCACTACGCGGTCGCCCGGTTTTATTCCGGTGAGGATTTGCACATTTTTGCCGTTGTCGGCGCCTAAAGTCACTTCTTGCTTTTTGTATCCCTCTTCGTCAAGTTGCAGATATACAAAGTAGATTCCCTGTTCCTCGGTCAGTGCCGTGCGGGGAAGAGAAAGGACATTCTCCAGTTGGGAGGAAAGCAGGTAGACCTCTACGAACGAACCGGCTATGATGTCGCCTTTGTTGTCAAATTCAAAAGTTACGGGGACATAGAAAGAGTTGTCTCCCGCTGTTTTGCCGAACGAGAGAAGCCGGCCGTTCAATGCTCCCAATTCATATACCTTATTATTATATGGTGTCCGGAAATTGGCGGAATTAATTGTACGGAGATACGGGTAATACTTTTCCGACACTTCGGCACGGAGGAACAGGCGGCGGTTCTGTGTCACGCTGACCAATGGCTGGCCAATTGTGACATAATCCCCTTCTTTCACCAGAATACTTTTCACGTAGCCGGCGATAGGAGCGGTAATGTTCTGTCCGATTGCCGAATGGTTCTTTGCGAGCGCCTCATAGCTGATGCGGGCATTCTCGTAATTTTGCTCTGCCTGTGCAAAATCCTTGTCGGATACGATTTTGTTTTTGACAAGCGCTTTCATCCGTTCGTATTCTTTCTTCGACACTTCGTAAGCGATGCGGGCACGTTGCACCGGGTCGCCGTCTGCGATGTTGTGCGAGGAAATGGTCACTAGCGGAGTGCCGCTGCCTACACTCATACCTTCCGTCACCTTTCCGCGGAATGAGACAACACCTGCCACAGTGGCTACCGCGACGGATTCGTCGCCTTGTGCAGCCAATACCTGTCCGCTGGTCTTGATTACTTGTTGGAAAGGGGCGGGTTCTACAATGCTTACTTTCACTCCGGCAGCATCGGCTTTCGCTTTCGGGAGGATGATTTCGTCGCTGTGGGCGGCTTCGGCAGTTTCATCGTGTCCGGCAGCAGTGCCTTGGTGATTGTCGGCCGCATCATGTTTATGGTCGCCGTTGCATTCTCCTTCTGTTCCATGGGTATGTCCTTCTGCTTCATGGTCGTGACCTTCCGCTTCATGGTTGTGTTCATCGTTGTTGTGTGTGACGGTACTATGGCCATGTCCTTCATGACCTTGTGTATTCTTGTTATTGCAGGCTCCTAAAGCGAATAAGCCCAGGATTCCCATAAAAATAAGTTTTTTCATAAATGATATTTTCCTACTAAAATTTACTGTTTTTACGTTACAAAGATAGGGTGACGCAGATGCAACAAGTTTGCATTCACGTTGGTCTTACGCGAAAACAGAATAGGGAGGGGCGCGGAGAGAGGTGGTACGGGGGATGTTCGTCCCGTGCAGCGAGTCTCGGTAGACGTAATAGTTCTTGACCCGTCTCTCTTGTGGTTTTAGCAGATGTTCGATGATTCCGTCCGTGAACAGGGTGGCGATGAACACGTAGTCCGGTCCGCTATCTGTGTGGAAGGAAGGAATGGGAGAGTGGAAGCGCGTCATACATTCGCTGCTGCAACATGAGTCACTTGCCGGATGATGATGATGTTTGGGACATTGCTGTTCTACGGGCAAGTCCTGTTTCATGCAAATCGCTCCGTTGGGGTGGTGATGATGAGGAATAACGGCTGCCGTCAACATAATAATGTTGATAAAAAGCAGCAATGTTACTATATATCGTTTCTTCCTTTTCATCCTTTCTTTTGGATATGTATCGGCTTCAGCTTGATTATTTGAACGTTACAAAGATACAAAAACTTTTTCTCCGTTAAAAGCCGATAACATCTTTTATTATTTGTTCTTCTTCAAATTTGGTGGCAATTTAACCAGTCGGTGGTATCTCCATTCTCCTCCTTCGGGAAGGAGGAGTCCCCGTAGGGGGAGGTGGTAGGTGAATGCATAACTCTGTTATTTACAATAGAATAGGAATAAACCTTGTTTTACCTACCACCCCGGCTTTCAGCCACCCCTCCTTCCCAAAGGGAGGGGAATTGAGATACTATTGACTTCTTAGTCAGTTTCAATTGGGAGGGCTGCTCCAGTGTTTTGTACTGCTCTTTCCCAAAAAAGTCCTGTTAAACTGTCGGGTCCGGAGCTTCTTCATCGCCTCCGCTGTTTCCTCCGCCTCCGCTATTTCCTCCGCCTCCGGTGTTTCCTCCGCCGGCATTTCCGCCTTCCGTGTCCCCTTTGCTTGCTAGTACGAATTCCACGTTGTTTTCGCTTCGTGTGCTGGTGTGACTTGCGTTCACCAGATGCAGTGCTTTATCCGCTACAAACCGGACATTCACCTTGCGGATGCTTCGGACCGTGCAATCTTTTTCCTTCTCTGTCCCCTCGCTGCACAGTGTGATGTGAAACGTACCCAGACCGTCGATCTTCACTTTGTCACCTTGGGTGAGTGACAGGCGGAGTTGCTCTACAAAAGCTTCGATGGCATGTTTTACATCTCCTGCTGTGAGTGAAGAGTTGGCTTCGATGGCATCTGCCAGTTTTTCGACGTCCATCACTCTTACTGTACCCGATTTCTGACGTACGTAATACAGCATCGGGGAATTCTCCTGACTTACGTACTTTCTTCGCTGATAGCGTTCTACTGAAACATTCATAAATTTAAAAAGTTAAGGTTTAAGTAATAATTATTTTGTTTCTCTATGACATTACAAATATACGAAATATAAGAGGCGAAGTCAAGCATTATGCCATTTATTTCATTGTAAATATGAAATAAAATCGGAAAATATTAGAAATAATATTATGTAATATAATATTGTTTTGATTCTGTTTTTATTTTGCTTGTTTCAGTAATACTTCCAATGGTGGTGTATAGTCCGTAATTTTCGTTAGAGAAGGATTGTGGCTGAAGTATGCGTTCCCTGTCTCTCCATTGCGTTGTTTGGCTACGATGACTACCCCCAGTCCTTCGGTCGGATAACCGCTTTCCCGGTCGGTAGTGAGCCGTGCCAGTGCAGGGCGGTAGAGCAGCATTACTACATCCGCGTCTTGCTCAATGGCGCCGCTTTCGCGTAGATGGAACAGTTCCGGCCGACCACCGGGACGGCCTTCCGATTCGCGGTTTAGCTGGCAAAGCAATACGACGGGAACGTTCA
>OGLX01001309.1_pt1 | contig 12754 bp, 6 predicted proteins | sample 1572821 | NCBI WGS metagenome assembly OGLX01 (sample SAMEA2581908, study PRJEB24529) | metagenome | biome: Human gut stool | place: China | collected 2011 | reverse complement strand
GACCGTTTAGTGATCAAGGCAAATTATGCCGTAGCAATGAGATCGATGTTCATAATAGTATCGACCCTTTCTATATTGAAGATGATGGTAAAAAATATCTTTTCTGGGGAAGCTGGTATGGTATTTGGGGTGTTGAATTGACTGAAGACGGTCTTGGGCTGAAAGGAGGTATTGAAAATGCAAAAGCGACAAAAATACAGGTTGCTGCCAATACTGGAGGTACCAATGCTTATGAAGGATCATATATCTTGAAAAGAGGTAAATACTATTATTTGTTCTGCTCTACAGGCACTTGCTGTGACGGTGCAAATAGTACATACCAGACAGTTGTGTGTCGTTCCACCGAGCTTTTTGGTCCTTATTTGAATAAATCAGGTGACAACATGAATGATAATAAACATGAGGTACTGATACACAGAAATGATGCGTTCCTAGGGACAGGGCACAATGCTGAAATAGTGCAGGATGATGAAGGTAAAGATTGGATTATCTATCATGCTTACCGGACTGCCGATCCATCTTTAGGGCGTGTAGTATTGCTTGATAGAGTTTATTGGGATGACGATGATTGGCCGTATCTCGTAGGGGACGGACCGGTTGTGAAGGCGGAAGCTCCGACTTTCAAGAAGAGTAAGTAGTTGACATAGGGTGGTTGTAGCTATGATAACTGCAACGACCCTATTTTATTCTCGAATTATAAATTTATTGCTTTTAAATGTTATCATGAAAAGAGGATCATTGCTTTTACTCTGTGTCATGCAGAGTTTTATATTTGTATTGCATGCGCAAAACACACAGCGAAATATTGCTTATACAGATGATAATGTAAGATTTACAGTCATTTCTGATGGAGCAATCCGTCTGGAATATGCACCGGATGGGAAATTCGTAGACGATAGATCTCACATCGTTGTGAATCGTAACTATCCCCAAGTAGATTACAAGCTAAAAACAAGAGGGGGATGGGTTGAAATAACGACTTCCAAAATGAAGATGCGTTATAAGAAAAACAGTGGACAGTTTACAGATAAGAACTTGGTTATCACTGCCTCTAAAGAAATATTACCTTTTACTTGGAAACCCGGTATGCAACAGAAGGGCAACTTGAAAGGAACCTATCGTACATTGGATGGTATGGATGGTGATACACAGACACAAACATGGGTGGCTGATACAAAGAAAGGTGATAAACTGAAACTGGAAGATGGTCTGTTGGCTACTGACGGTTGGACTCTGATTGATGATTCTCAGGGACTTTTGTTTGATGATAATAAAGATTGGGATTGGGTGAAAGAGCGTCCGGCTAATGGCGGACAGGATTGGTATTTCATGGCATATGGACATGACTATAAAGCTGCCTTGAAAGATTATACCCTCTTTGCGGGAAGAGTACCATTACCTCCCCGGTATGCATTTGGTTATTGGTGGTCACGCTATTGGTTATATTCTGACAGGGAGTTCCGTAATCTGATTGATAATTTCCATACTTATCAGATTCCTTTGGATGTATTGGTGGTAGATATGGACTGGCATTATACAGAACAAGGAAAAGGTGGTTGGACCGGTTGGACATGGAATCGTGATTTATTCCCGAACCCAAAGGAGTTTTTGGGATACTTGAAACAGAATGATGTGAAAATCACCCTTAACTTACATCCGGCGGATGGAGTAGCTTCTTATGAAGAAAAATATCCTGGATTAGCAAAAGATATGGGAGTCGATCCTCAGTCCAAACAGACTATTCCATGGATAAATTCAGATAAGAAGTTTATTAAAAATATGTTTAAGAATGTATTGACGCCAATGGAGAAAGATGGTGTTGATTTTTGGTGGCTGGACTGGCAACAAGGGATATATGATCCGAAGGTGAAGAATTTGAGCAACACTTGGTGGATTAATTATGCTTTCTTTAGTAATATGGAAAAGAACAGGGACACACGTCCGATGCTATATCACCGTTGGGGAGGTTTGGGTAATCATCGCTATCAGGTGGGTTTCTCCGGTGATGCAGTTGTTTCATGGAAATCATTAGATTTTCAGCCTTACTTCAACTCGACAGCTTCCAATGTATTATATGGTTATTGGAGCCATGACCTGGGAGGACATATCGGTGAAAGTATAGATCCGGAAATGTACACTCGTTGGTTGCAATTCGGAGCCTTAAGCCCGATTATGCGTACACATTCTCAAAAAAGTGCCGGTTTGAATAAGGAACCATGGGTATTCAACAAAGAATATTGTGATGTTCTTCGTAAGACAATCCAGCAACGTTATGAGATGGCGCCTTATATTTATACAATGGCTCGTAAAGGTTATGATGAAGGATTATCACTTTGCCGTCCGATGTATTATGATTATCCGGATAATAAGGAAGCATATGAATTCCGTAATGAATATATGTTTGGAGATGATATTCTGGTTGCTCCTGCCACAGCTCCTGCAAAAGATGGTTATGTACAAGTGCGTGTGTGGCTGCCCGAAGGTGAATGGTATGAGTTGCATACAGGCACCTTACTGAAAGGAGGACAAATAGTGGAACGTCCTTTTGCTATTGATGAATATCCGATTTATGTAAAAGCGGGAGCGGTATTACCGATGTATACAAGAAAGGTGATGAACCTGAACGGTAATGATGAGGAGGTTGTTGTTACCGTATTCCCTGGTGGAAATGGAATTTCGTCCTTTAATTTCTATGAAGATAATGGAAACGATAAGAACTATGCTTCGGAATATGCTGTGACTAAATTAACATCTTCCAGCCAAGGGCAGGAACGAACGATTGTTATCGGTAAACGTGATGGTCAATATAAAGATATGCCTGAATCTCGTTCATTCAAAGTGAAAGTGCTCTCATCACTTGTTCCTCAGTCTGTCACTGTAAATGGTCAACCTGCCAAATATGAATATTTGGGTGAAGAGTTTGCTCTTTCGGTTGATTTGTCTGTTTTGTCGTGTGATCAGGAAAAGGTTATTAAAATAGTTTATCCTACGGAAACAGCTGATATGAACGGCTTGTTGGGAGTATCTAGACGAATTGCTAAATCTATGGAGCAGTTAAAATACCGTGATTCATATATTTGCTTCAAGGAAGAATTTGGTAAAATGGGAAGTCTGAGTGAAGCGGTAATCTATGCACCGGAGAAGATCTCTTCTTTAGTTTCCGATTTTTGGAAAAGTTATACTGACCTCCCGGAGGTTTTGAAGCGTCAAGGTTTGAATGACGAAAATAAAGCTTGGTTTTTGCAATCTATTTGCTGGAGCAAGCAATAGTATGAGAAATGTAATAGTGGGGTGATAAAAGCTCCCACTATTTTTTTATATAAGTAATGAAGGGAATTTATGTGTCTGAAAGAAGTGGAAAAGGGCCAACATTTTGTGATTTCGTTAAGAAATGGGTATAAACATTTTTTTTATAAGTAATGAAGGGCAAGCCAGATACTGTAGTTGATATTTTCTGATGTTGCTCCGTTTTAGAAAATGTTTGTATTTTTATGACCATTTATATAACTATGCTATATGTAACATCACTTTCGGGGGGGGAGATATAGGCTGGATGATAATAGAGGAAAGCACACAACATAATAAAATAGTAAAAGTGCTCCAAAACATACTTGGATAGTCGTTTTATAGGTTTTTGACCTGTTTTTGTCATTTATTGAACCGTTATTTTTATTCTATTAATAGGATAGCGTTTTATTTTGCATTTCGTTAATAGTGCGCATTGGAATAATGTATAGTTATTTTTTCTTTTGATTTTTATATTTATTGTTTAACGAATAATTAAATACAATGAAAAACCTTTTTAAAACAAAAAAAGGAGGGAAACAGGTTAGGTTTGTATTGTTTTCCTTGATTTGCCTGGGTGGATTGGGTAGTTGCATGGACAAAAATGTGGAAGTAAATCTTCCGTCTTATGTAGCTTCTGACCCTAATGTTGAAGTTGTTTTTACTGACTATTCTCCCTTAGAAGGTGCTGTGCGCACGAACATGTTTATCAATGGTAGTAATTTTGGGACTGATCCTTCACTGATACGAGTGGTTGTTGGTGGTAAGGAAGCGAAAGTTGTTAGCTCTTCCGGTACACAGATTTATTGTATTGTTCCTTCCCGTGCGGATGGAGGATTTGTGCAGGTGGATATATTGAATAAGGATAAAAGCTTGAATGCCACCTATACATTTGAACAAAAGTTTTCTTATCAGTATAATGTAGTTGTCGGCACGTTGTGCGGTGTAGTAGATAGTGAAGGTAATACTTCTATTACGGATGGTAATTTTGATAAAGCAGGAACTCAAACTCCTCTTGCCATGTACTATGACGAATCATCAGGCGAACGTTGCATTTATTTTTTCGAGAATGAACATAGTTTACGTAAAATCTATCTAGATAAAGATTCCATAGCTACTGTGATTACCAATGGTGCTGCTGGTTGGAGTAGTGCTCCGAGTGGGCTTGGCTGGAGTGTGGGCAGGGATACTATGTTTGTGAACTGTCCGCAGGGGAATGTAGAACGTGCAGGAGCTTATTATCTACTTCGTAAAGAAAATTTTAAAAATTCTTATCCGGCTTTAAATGGGGATGATTTCAATACATTATTCACACATCCTATAGATGGTACTATCTTTTTGTGCCGTGGTCGTGATGCTACGCTTCATAAAGCGGTTTGGAATGAGAAGACACAAATGTGGGATCCGAAGCAGATTGCCAAGATGGGACCAAGCGGCTGGTTTCAATGTGTTACTTTTCATCCAAGTGGAAACTTTGCTTATTTAATAGCACGTGATAAGCAATGTGTGATGAAAGCAGAATATAATTGGGCTGGTAAATATCTGGAAACTCCTATTACTTTTGCTGGAGAGTTCGGATCATATGGTTACAAGGACGCATCCCAGAATTCTGCCCGTTTTGATAATCCAATGCAAGGGTGTTTTGTGTTGAACGAAGAATATGTGGCAGAGCAACGTTCAGATGTATATGATTTTTATCTTACTGATGCTGCCAATCATTGTATTCGTAAGATCACTCCTGATGGTATTGTTACAACGTTTGCTGGTCGTGGAAGTTATTCGACAGATCAGATCGTCTCAGGATATATTGACGGTGATCCTCGTGAAACAGCACGTTTCAACTATCCTTTAGGACTTTGTTATGAAGAGTCTACAGGTACTTTCTATGTTGGTGACAACGGTAATCACCGTGTTCGTACCATTGCATTGCAGTAAATTGATGATTAATACACAATTCTTATTTTATGAAGAAATTTTTATTTATGATATTATTACTGACAACAGGTTGCGTCATTGATATGTATGCCCAGAGTCAGACGATAGAGGTAACCGGTATGGTCAGAGATGCCGAAAAGATACCTTTGGCTGGAGTCAATATTTCGGTAAAGAATGTTGCAGGTTTGGGAGTTATCACTAATATTGATGGTGAGTATAAGATCAAAATAGCTCCTTACAGTACGCTGATCTTTTCTTATATAGGATTTGAAACACAAGAAGTCCTGATAAAGGATAATATGAGTAAGGTTGATGTCACATTGCGCGAATCTTCTGCGAGTGTGATCGATGAAGTGGTTATCACTGGTACAGGTGCTCAAAAGAAGATAACAATGACAGGTGCAGTTTCTACGGTAGATGTGGATGTGTTGAAGTCATCTCCTACTTCAAGTCTGGTAAATGCATTGGCAGGAAATGTTCCTGGTGTGTTAGCGAGGCAGACTTCCGGTAGACCGGGAGCCAATATGTCGGAATTCTGGATTCGTGGTATTTCTACTTTTGGGGCAGGCTCCGGAGCATTGGTTTTGGTAGATGGATTTGAACGTAGCCTGAATGAAGTCAATGTGGAAGATATTGAGTCGTTCTCCGTATTGAAGGATGCTTCGGCTACAGCAATTTATGGTAGTCGTGGTGCGAATGGCGTAGTGTTGATTACTACTAAGAGAGGTAAGGCTGGTAAAATTAATATCAATGCGAAAGTGGAAACTTCTTATAATACACGTACCATGACTCCTGACTTTGTAGATGGTTATACTTACGCTACCATGCTGAACGAATCACGTACAACTCGTTCTCAACAGCCGATGTATTCCCAAGATGAGTTGAGACTGATTCAGACAGGACTGGATCCAGATTTGTATCCGAATGTGGACTGGATGGATGTATTGTTAAGAGACGGTGCAATGACTTATCGTGCTAATCTTGATATAAGTGGCGGTGGTTCTGTGGCACGCTACTTTGTGTCAGCAAGCTATGTTAGCGAGGGAGGTATGTATAAGACAGACGATAAGTTGAAAGATTATAATACAAATGCCAATTATCAGCGTTGGAACTATCGTATGAATGTAGATTTTGACGTTACAAAGACCACCATGGTGACGGTGGGTGTTTCAGGCTGGCTTTCTACTCAAAATGATCCGGGACTTGGTTCTGATGCATTGTGGAAGTCTGTAATGGGACAGACACCTATTAATATGCCAGTGATTTTTTCGAACGGAAGAATTCCGGCCGCTGGAACAAGTGAGCGTACTAATCCATGGGTAATTGCTACACAAACTGGTTATTATGAGGAGTGGCAGAACGTAATTCAAACGAATGCAACTTTGGACCAGAAATTGGATTTTATAACGAAAGGTTTGAAGTTTACCGGACGTTTTGGATTTGATACTTATAACAATAACTATCGTAATCATAAGCAGTGGCCTGAACAATGGCAAGCCGAACGTCAGCGAGATTCTAACGGTGAAATCGTTTTCAAAAAAGTGGCAGAGAAACAGTTGATGTTTCATGAGTCTTCTGCTTCAGGTAACCGCAGGCAGTTTTTGGAGGCTATTCTGCAATATGATCGTAGATTCGGCGATCATTCGGTGGGCGGTACGTTGAAATATACTCAGGATGAATATGTCAACACACAAAGTACAGCCGGCTATGATTGGCTACCTAATAGACACATGGGACTTGCTGGTCGTGTTACCTATGGATGGAAATATCGCTATATGGTTGATTTCAACTTTGGTTACAATGGTTCAGAAAATTTTGCCCCAGGTAACCAATTTGGTTTCTTTCCTGCATATTCAGTAGCATGGAATATTGCGGAAGAACCTATTATTAAGAAGAATCTGAAATGGATGAATATGTTTAAGCTTCGTTATTCTTATGGTAAGGTAGGTAGTGACAATATTGGAACTCGTTTCCCTTATCTGGAGCTTTTTGAAAGTAGAAATCCTTATAATTGGGGAGATTACAATACTCCTAATGTGGATAATGGACAGATTTATAAGCAGATATCTTCTTCTGGTGTGACATGGGAGATTGCTACTAAGCATGATATAGGTGTTGACTTCTCTCTATGGGATGACAGGTTTACTGGTACTGTAGATTACTTTCATGAAACACGTGATGGAATCTTTATGCAGCGTCAAAGTTTACCAGGAACTTTAGGTCTGAGTTATCTTACCCCTAGTGCGAATGTAGGTAAGGTACGTTCTACCGGTTTTGATGGAAATGTTGCTTTCAAACAGGATATCGGCAATGTCAGTCTGACTGTACGCGGTAATTTCACTTATAGTAATAATAAGATTCTGGCTGCTGACGAGGCAAATAGCGCATATCCTTATATACGTGATACTGGGTATCGCGTCAATCAGGCGAAAGGTTTGATAGCTCTTGGCTTATTTAAGGATTATGATGATATACGTAACAGCCCTCAGCAAACAGAATGGGGAACAGTAATGCCTGGTGATATTAAGTATAAAGATGTGAACAGTGATGGCGTGATTAATGATAGTGATAGGGTGCCTATTGGTTCTACAACCCGTCCGAATTTGATTTATGGTTTTGGTATGTCTGCTACATGGAAAGGGTTTGATGTGAATCTGCATTTCCAGGGTGCTGGTAAATCCTCTTTCTTTATTGATGGGTTCGGAGTCAGGCCGTTTAGTGGTGGTGATTGGGGTAACATTCTTACGGATGTAGTAGGAAACTACTGGAGTCTTGGCACGAATGAGAATCCTGATGCCAAATATCCTCGTTTGACTTGGCAGAATAACAGTAACAATAACCGTGAATCGACATATTGGTTGCGTGATGGTTCATATTTACGTCTGAAAACGGTAGAGGTGGGTTATACACTTCCAAAGAACATCAGCCGTGCCATCTTGATGAATAATGTACGCATCTTCTTTATCGGGACAAATCTGTTAACATTCTCTAAGTTCAAATTATGGGATCCTGAAATGGGGAGCTCTAACGGGCAGCAGTATCCATTGTCTAAAATACTCACTTTAGGTTTAACTGTTAATATATAATACGAAATATGAAAAAGAAACATATATTGTTTTCCACCATTATCAGTATGGGAATGATGGTTTCCTCTTGTTCTGATTATTTGAGCGTGGAGGGGAAATTGGGAGAAAATACCCAGAGTTTGGAAAATATATTTGAAAATAAAGAATGGTCGGAACAATGGTTGGCGACTGCGTACGCTTGGCTGACATGGAGTAACATCGATATTGGTTCGAAAGATAACTGTATCACTAACTTTTCTGACGATATGTGTTATAGCGACCGTAATCTTGAATATCGTGTATTCAAATATTGTGAATATGATGAGAATTGGAAACAAGACTCTTGGGCACAAGCTTATGATGGTATTCGTCATGCCTCGATTTTTATTCAGAATATTGACCGAAATAAAGAAATGACTCCGGATGAAATTGTTGATTATAAAGCACAGGCCCGTTTTGTACGCGCTTATTTCTATTGGAAGTTGTTGCAAAAGTACGGTCCTATACCAATTATACCTAATGATGGTGTGATGGACTATAATGCTGCTTATGAGGATCTTTATATCCCACGTAGCACGTATGACGATTGTGTCAACTATATTGCAGAGGAAATGAAGCTTGCAGCGAAAGACCTACCATTGAAACGTGATACACGTAATATGGCACGTCCTACTCGTGGAGCAGCTTTGGCAACTCGCGCAAAAGCATTGCTTTATGCTGCCAGCCCTCTCAATAATCCGCGTCCAACCGATACTGAACGTTTCACGGATTTGGTGGATGATGAAGGACGCTATCTGATGGCTCAAGAATACAATGAAGAAAAGTGGGCAAAGGCGGCAGCAGCTGCTCGTGATGTGGTAGAACTTGGTCGTAAGGGTGTGTATGAGCTACATACGGTCTCAGCTCACTCTACTGGTACAATTGATAATCCGGCAACGATTGCTCCTCCTACGCATGCGGTATATTCTCATGCGGATTTTCCTGCAGGATGGCGGAATATTGACCCGTTACAGTCTTACGAGACACTTTTTAATGGAGTGATTTTTCCTTCGGAAAACAAAGAGATGATTTTTACAACCGGACAGAACAACGGAGATATCAATACGATGATTCAACATCAGATGCCAATAGCATTCGGAGGTTATAATTGTCATGCTATGACAGGTAAGCAATGCGATGCCTATCAGATGAATACCGGAAAACCTTTTGATAAGACGAAAGACTGGACGGGTGATGAAAATTATGTGAGTGCCGAGGAAGCAGCTAGTGGTGATTGGGCACCATTGGTGGAAGGTGTGAATAAACAATATGGACATCGTGAACCACGTTTTTATGCTACGGTAGCATACAATGGTTGCTTATGGAATGGTACTAATGCTGTACAGTCGTATGACCGGAATCTAATCATATGGTATTATCGTGGTGAAGAGAGTGGCTGGAGTAATTCAGGTGATCGTTGGTTGGCTACTGGTATTGGGATCAGGAAATTTGTTAGTTCTCGTGACAACTTTAAGACAGAGGGAGGGGTTATCTCAAAGCCTGTGATTGGTATTCGTTATGCTGACGTGTTGTTATGGTATGCAGAGGCATTAAATGAATTAGGTGCGAGTACTTATCAGATTCCTTCATGGGATGGAACTCAGTCTTATGATATTTCACGTGATAAGAATGAAATGAGTTATGCTATTTCCAGAGTTCGTATTCGTGGAGGAGTTCCCGATTTTGGATCAGATGTTTATGAGAATGCTGATGAGTTCCGCAAGCATTTGAAGCATGAGCGCCAGATAGAGTTATTTGCAGAAAACAGTCGTTACTTTGATCTGCGCCGTTGGAAGGATGCCGAATATGAGGAGTCGCAGCAGATGTATGGTTGCAATGCATATATGAGTAAAACAGAAAGAGACTTATTTCATACTCAAGTGATCAATTCGAACTTGCCGACTACTTTTAGCCGTAAAATGTATTTCTGGCCGATTTCCCATGATCAGTTGAGAAGAAACTTGCGTCTGACTCAGAACCCGGGATGGACATATTATGATTAACCTTATTAAATGGAAAAATATGAAAAATTATATCGTATATTTTATATTGTTATTAACGCTTGTTCTGACTGGTGCATGTAACAATGAATGGGTGGAAGAAGTGTATGTGCAAAATGTCGGATTGAAAGCCCCTGTCAATAGTAAGGGAGTGACTGATGTATATTTGCGTTATCAAGCGAACGGTGAAGTGACTTATCGGCTACCGGTGATTGTAGGTGGCTCTACTATGAATGAAAGAGATCTGGATGTTGCTATTGATGTGGATCCGGATACATTGATTGGTTTGAATGAAGCTCGCTGGAAACAACGTGAAGACTTGTATTTTCAATTGCTGGATAAGAAACACTATGAGTTTGCCTCTCCTACTTGTCATATTCCGGCTGGGGAATGTCAAGGTTTGTTTGATATTAAATTCAAATTTAGCGGACTGGATCTTGTTGATAAATGGGTACTTCCATTGACGATTTTGGATAGTGACTCGTATGATCCGAATCCACGCAAGAATTATCGTAAAGCACTTCTCCGTGTGATGCCGTTTAATGATTATTCAGGAGCTTATGGGGCCACCAATATGTTTGTATATATGATGGATAATACGAGTGCTATGGTTTCAAGTACACGTACCTTGCATGTAGTGAGTGAGAATCAATGCTTCTTCTATGCCGGAGTCATTAGTGAAGAATTGAAGGATAGAGATAAATATAAGATTGTGTTGACTTTTAACGAAAATGGGACACTGACAGCTGAACCTGCCGATCCGACTAATGCCATGAACTTCCGACTTATAGGAGATGCGCCTACTTATACGACTAGCATGTCTTTAGATGAAGTAACTCCTTATTTGGAACATCATTTCACGACGATTTATATGTCATATACGTATGATGATGTGACAACGTATGAAGATAAAGATATCGTTGTACCTTGTCGTGCTGAAGGTAGTATGTTGATGGAACGAAAAGTTAATAGCTTGATTCCTGATACAGACCAAGCTATTCAGTGGTAAAAATGGGAAATATGCCGCAAGAGTAAGATCTTATTGTCTGATATTTATTGATACAAAATATCGTGAGATGATATTCTGTAGAATAAAGCGGAAAGTCAGTTTATAAATAGAGAGAAGGCTATCTTATTATATATAAGTTAGTTTTCTCTTTATTTTTTCAGCAAAAAAACAATAGGTTCTTGACAAATGCTTTTTATTTCCTGATTAGTATCAGAAATGGTGTATCGGCTATAGGCAAAAAGGCTACAAATTTCATGAAATTTGCAGCCTTTTTGTTGTAATAGATAGAGTTGAGAACTCGGAAATCCGATTGCAAAGTTTTTAATAAACTCAAATACTGTTCTTAATAAACTACTCAAAGGTTTATTTAAAACGTGATATCCGTTTATATGGGAAATTGTTCATATTTTTGTATATTTTCAAGTTTGCGTTTGGAATACTCTTTGCTAAAGGTAACTATAATAAACAAATTAGAAAGTAATCTAATGATACAAGTTATTCGTTTTATGCAAAATTTAGACGTGAAGTTCCAGTATGAAACGGGTTCCTTTGGTATAACTGGTATCTAGCGTCAGGCTACCATTCATTTTTGCGGCGATAAGTGAGCAGATTGGTAATCCTAGTCCATCTCCTGTAGTGAGGTCTTTCACTTCCGTGAAAGGCTTGAAGATATTTTCCTGTTGCTCTGCCGGAATACCGATTCCCGTATCCGTCACGATAAACTGATGAGTGTGTGCACCACGTTTCTTGAACTCAAGGCTGATACGTCCTTGTTCGGTGTAGAAGGCTGCATTTTTCAGTAAATAGAGAAGGATACGTTCCAGTTGCTCCTTGTTTGTCTTTACCTGAAGTTTGGGAGCGTTGACTGAAGGAGTAACATCTATTTTTATATGCTCCTTAACCTTATCCATTACATTTTCGCAGAAAGTTCCTACGTTGATTTCACCCAATTCATAGAGTTCGGTTAATGAATTCTCTAATGAAGACAGCTCCTGGATATCATCGCTGAATTTCTTCAGAGCAGCGACCTGGCTCTGCATTTGACTCGCTTCTTGAGGGGCTTTCTGTAAAAGTTCATTCGCAGAAGTAGCTAACGTATTCAAAGTTGGCTCCATCTGTGAAGATATGTTCTGTATGAATTTGGTTTTTAGCTCGTTGTGTTCATTGGCAATTTTTACACTTTTCTTTAATTTACGATTGCCGGCGATGAATCGCAGCAATATCACAGCCAGTATTGCCAGACCGGCTACCAATATAACCACTAGCACACAGAGACCTATGATAATATACTGCTTGGCAGATAGTGAGTCGTCTTTTTCCTGTATGGTCAGTTGGCTTTCGTCATATTTTCTCTTCAGTACATTTAGTTCGTCTTGTGCGGTTAATGCTTTTACAGAGTCTGTCCAGACAATGAAACTTTC
>OGLX01001306.1_pt1 | contig 12782 bp, 7 predicted proteins | sample 1572821 | NCBI WGS metagenome assembly OGLX01 (sample SAMEA2581908, study PRJEB24529) | metagenome | biome: Human gut stool | place: China | collected 2011 | reverse complement strand
CAGTCCAGTTCATTGTCAGGAAAAAGCCCTTATAATTAATGCCATAATTCAATCCGAATGTATAGGCCGGACGAGTCGGGTTTCCAATAATAGTCTGGTCGTCCGAAGTAATTTCTTCGTCACCGTTCAAATCCCGGTATTTCACATCACCCGGCTTCACAGATACCCCAGGATCGGGCAAGCCAGCCACAAGTTTGCCGTTCTCTCCGAAATCCTCCTCCGTATAAAAACCGTCCGCCACATATCCGAAAAGAGCTCCTACCGGATTTCCCGTCCGCCACATATAAGGTTCATTAGGTTCTACCTCGTCCTGGAAAATAATCTTATTCTTTGAGTAGGAAACATTTGCCTGAATATTATACTGAACCTGACCGATCCTGTCATTCCACTTCACTTCTACTTCATATCCGTGATTTTTCACTTTACCCATATTTACGGCAGGCAGAATCGAGGAAGTCAGTCCCGTCAATAAAGGTATTGTCTTACGATTGATAAGAATGTCCTTACGTTCCTCGAGGAAATAATCCAAAGAGATCTTCAGACGGCTCTTCAAGAAATGAACGTCCAATCCATAGTTCTGTTTCAGCGCAGTTTCCCAAGTCACGTTAGGATTACCCAGACGTTTTTCCAACGCACCCTGGATTAACGCTTTGCTGTTATAACCAAAATTGAAGCCGTATTTATTGTTATTCCACGCGTCTACTCCGCTCAAATTCACATCATAAGAATCCGGCAGGAACAAGAAACGGTTATTTCCAAGGTTATCATTTCCGACCAGACCAACTGAAGCACGGAATTTCAGATAATCAACAACTTTCTGTTGTTTCATAAATGCTTCCTCCGACAGGATGTAACCGATAGAACCGGCAGGAAATGCGCCGAACCTCTTACCCGGAGCAAAATTCTCGGAACCATTATAACCGAAGTTGACTTCTGCCATATAACGGGATTTATAATCATACGTCAGACGTCCTACAAAACCGATGTAAGCGGACGGTACTCCCACCCATTGAGCAGGATAGTATTTTTTACTCTGATTATATAAGAACAATCCTCCGACATTATGAGAACCAAACTTACGGTTATATCTCAGACTTGCTTCCAGATACCAGTCTCTTGCCCTCGAGGAAGTTTCGTCATATTGCAAGCTCTTATTTTCTCCTTTGATCTTATAAACAATATTCTTGTTGAAATCCGGCGAGTCATAACCAAGCGACGGGTCCTCCAAAGAAGACTGATAGAAAGGCATAAATTGCTCCACCTGTCCTTTACGTTTCTTAGTAAAACCATAACTCGTATTATAGGCGCCTTTTATCTCTGCTGACAGTCCTTTAGTAATAAAGTCCAATTTCTGGTTCAACAGAAGATCCAAATTCATTGTATTATTAATAGCTGTTGAATAACCTGTCCCGTAACATTTAGGCAAAGCACTGTTACCCAAATTAATTTTATTATCAAAACGTTCTTCGGGGGTAACTATCAGCTTCCCGTCAATTACTCCCGGGCTGCTGAACGGAGTCGTCTGATTAATCAATGTCCAGATTGAATTAGTCGCATCATTAATCATCGGTTCATTCCGGTTACCTACAATACCACCGATACCAATCTTTAACGTGGTAGTCTTAGTAGCATCAAAATCCAGATTGGCCCGATAATTATACCTTTTGTATTTATAATTATTATCATATCCCACTCCTTCGAACTGTTTCAACAGGCCATTCTGATATAAGAAACCTAAAGATATGAAGTAACGTATATCCTTTGTTCCTCCGGAAATATTCAGGTTGTGTTGTGTCTGCACAGATGTCTTATTCAGCAGATATCTTCTCCAGTCGATACTGGGATACATAATGGGATCATCATTCAGTCTGAATCGTTCAACTGCATAATTATCAAATACCAAATCATTCTCGGTAGCATTTGGCTTGTCATTTGTTATAATCTCATTTCTCAAAGTTGCATACGTATAACTGTCTGCCATTTCGAGCATACGAGTAGGCATCTGAATACCAACCGAAGAATTCACCGAGATTTTCGCTTTGCCCTCTTTACCACGGCGTGTAGTTACCAAAATTACGCCATTTGCACCTCGAACACCGAATACAGCAGTGGCAGAAGCGTCTTTCAGTACTGTCACACTTTCTATTTCATTCGGATCCATTTGATAAAACGAACGTTCCACACCGTCCACCAGGATCAGAGGAGAAGAAGCACTTTCTGTCAAAGACCCTACACCGCGAATAAACACTTTGGGATCTTCCTGCCCCGGTTGGCCGCTGGTTTGTACAGATGAGAGTCCCGTGATCTGGCCTGCCAACGTGTTAGCTACACTAGCATTAGGCGAACGCACCAACGCATCATTACTTACGGCAGAGATAGCCCCTGTCAAAGTCTCTTTCTTCTGTGTACCATAGGCCACAACCGTAACTTCCTGAAGTTCATTCGCTGTTTCTTTTAGAATAATTTTTAGTTGTTTACGTCCGTTCAACGGGACCTCTTGAGGTTCATATCCCATGAACGAGATTTGCAGAACAGCTTTTTGAAGATTGCTCACTTTTAAATGAAAAACACCATTCATGTCGGTGATGGCACCGTTAGCAGTACCTTTTTCTTTCACATTCGCACCAATTACTTCCAAATTAGATTCATCCAATACAGTTCCCGTTACTGTATTCTGCGCCCATACTAAGAGCGAACAACACATAAGCATTAACGTACTGATGCACCTTTTGCATCTTTTCAGCCTCGTCAGTTTATTCATAATAACAAATTTAAGAATTAGAAATAGGTTTATTAAAAACACTCGCTGCAAATTAAGTAAATGATACAGTTTTTAAGATACTGATATCATACTAAAAAGGTACAAAATAGTACATAACAAGAAATAATAAGTATTAAAATTAATTGTATTATCCATAGTATCAAGCTATCCCAACAACAAAAAACATCCAATTCATCGTTTCTTATTGACTTTACATACACGAAAAATAAAACTTCAAAGATCAACTCACCAAGTTCTTCCTTCATCGCAAATCTATGCATAAACAATGCATCTTTATTATACTTCATTTTATAGTTCATAAATAAATTAAAATTGAACCATAGATATACTTATTAGACTCATTATTCTCCTTTACTAATCAAATTATTCCCTATCTTTGACTCCCGAAATTCAAACCTAATACAAAAACCCATGAAGAAACAACTGCTATTTTGCTGCTTGGCCACGTTAGGACTAAACGCCATGCAAGCACAAAACTTCAATGAGTGGAAAGATCCGGAAGTGAATTCCGTAAACCGCTCGACAATGCACACTAATTATTTCGCCTATGCATCGGCTGATGAAGCCAAAGCCGGAATCAAAGAAAACTCAAAGAATTTTATGACCCTGAACGGGCTTTGGAAATTCAACTGGGTGAGAAACGCGGATGCACGTCCGACCGATTTCTTCCAGACTAATTTCAATGACAAGGGCTGGGACAATATTAAGGTGCCCGGAGTATGGGAGTTAAACGGATACGGAGACCCGATCTATGTAAACGTAGGATATGCATGGAGAAGCCAGTTCAAGAACAATCCCCCCTTTGTTCCCGTTGAAAACAATCATGTAGGTTCTTACCGGAAAGAAATCACTCTGCCCGCCGACTGGAAAGGGAAAGAGATTTTTGCCCATTTCGGTTCAGTAACTTCTAATATGTACCTTTGGGTAAACGGACGCTATGTGGGATACAGCGAAGACAGTAAATTGGAAGCTGAATTCAACCTGACAAACTATCTGAAACCAGGAAAAAACATCATCGCTTTCCAAGTATTCCGTTGGTGCGACGGCACTTATCTGGAAGATCAGGATTTCTTTCGCTACTCCGGTGTGGGACGCGACTGTTATCTTTATGCCCGCGATAAGAAATATATCCAGGATATTCGTGTAACTCCCGACCTCGACAGCCAATATAAAGACGGGACATTGAATATCTCTGTAGACTTGAAAGGTAGCGGCACAGTGGCCTTAAACCTGACAGATGCACAAGGGAACAGTGTAGCTACTGCCGATCTGAAAGGTTCCGGCAAGCTGAACACTACTTTGAATATTTCCAATCCTGCCAAATGGACTGCCGAAACACCTAATCTTTACACACTGACTGCCACTCTGAAAAACGGCAATAATACCGTAGAAGTGCTTCCTATCAAAGTAGGTTTCCGCAAGATTGAACTAAAGGGCGGACAAATACTTGTAAACGGCCAGCCGGTACTCTTCAAAGGAGCCGACCGCCACGAAATGGACCCTGACGGTGGTTATGTGGTTTCAGTGGAACGTATGCTCCAAGATATCAAAGTAATGAAAGAACTTAATATCAATGCTGTACGTACCTGCCACTATCCGGACGACAACCGTTGGTATGACCTCTGCGACCAATACGGTCTGTACGTAGTAGCCGAGGCAAATGTGGAATCCCACGGTATGGGTTACGGTGACAAGACACTCGCCAAAAACCCAAGTTACGCCAAAGCTCATTTGGAACGCAACGAACGCAATGTTCAACGCGGTTACAATCACCCTTCTATCATCTTCTGGTCACTCGGTAACGAAGCCGGTATGGGACCGAACTTTGAAAAATGTTATACTTGGATTAAAAACGAAGACAAATCACGTGCCGTACAGTATGAACAGGCGAGGACCAGCGAATTTACAGACATTTTCTGTCCGATGTACTACGGCTACGATGCGTGCGTCAAGTATTCCGAAGGCAATATTCAGAAACCGTTGATTCAATGCGAATACGCTCATGCCATGGGTAATTCTCAAGGCGGATTCAAAGAATACTGGGATATCATCCGCAAATATCCGAAATATCAGGGTGGATTTATATGGGACTTCGTAGACCAGTCCTGCCATTGGAAAAATAAAGACGGAGTGGATATCTACGGCTACGGAGGCGACTTCAATAAATATGACGGCTCGGATAATAACTTCTGCGACAACGGTCTGATTAGTCCCGACCGTGTGCCCAATCCGCACGCTTATGAAGTAGGTTATTTCTATCAGAACATTTGGACAACTGTTGCCGATCTTGCTAAAGGCGAAATTAATATTTTCAACGAGAATTTCTTCCGTGACCTTTCCGCATATTATATGGAATGGAAATTACTGGCAAACGGAGAAGTGGTACAGACAGGCATTGTTTCAGACCTGAAAGTAGCGCCTCAGCAGACGGTTAAAGTCCAATTACCTTTTGACACAAAGAATATCTGCCCTTGCAAGGAGCTGCTGCTCAACGTCAGTTACAAGCTTAAAGCTGCCGAAACTCTCCTGCCTGCCGGAACCACCATTGCTTATGACCAACTAAGCATCCGCGATTACAAAGCACCGGAACTGAAACTGGAAAACCAACAAACTTCCAATGTTGCAGTTATCGTTCCTACTATTCAGGATAACGACAGAAATTATCTGATTGTTAACGGCGAGGACTTCACCCTCGAATTTAACAAGCATAACGGTTATCTCTGCCGCTATGACGTAAACGGAATGCAGCTAATGGAAGACGGCAGTCTCCTGACTCCTAACTTCTGGCGTGCACCGACCGACAATGATTACGGAGCAGGATTACAGAACAGATATGCAGCCTGGAAGAACCCGGTACTGAAACTAACTTCTCTGAAACATGCGATTGAAAACGAACAGGCCGTAGTTCGTGCCGAATATGATATGCAGTCAATAGGTGGAAAATTGGTCTTGACTTATACTATCAATAACTTGGGCGCAGTGAAGGTGAACCAGAAAATGGTAGCTGACAAGAGCAAGAAAGTTTCTGAAATGTTCCGTTTCGGTATGCAGTTCCGTATGCCTCTTGCATTTAACGAAATTGAGTATTACGGACGTGGCCCGGTAGAAAATTATTCGGACCGTAATCACGCCGCTATGCTCGGCAAATACCGCCAGACGGTAGAAGAACAATTCTATCCGTACATCCGTCCGCAGGAAACCGGCACAAAAACAGATATCCGCTGGTGGAGACTGTTAAATATCGGTGGTAACGGATTGCAATTCGTCTCAGACGCTCCGTTCTCTGCTTCCGCACTGAATTACACGATCGAATCTCTGGACGACGGCGCCGGCAAAGACCAGCGTCACTCACCGGAAGTAGAAAAAGCCAATTTCACTAATTTCTGTATTGATAAAGCACAAACAGGACTTGCATGTGTCAACAGTTGGGGAGCTATTCCATTGGAGAAATACAGACTTCCTTACCAAGATTATGAGTTAAGTTTTATTATGACTCCCGTCTATCATAAACTAAAGTAAAAAACATAGTTAAAAAACACGGTATCAGAGAACAAGAATACCGAATTTAAAGTACTTTTGCAGCCGGAAACTGATTCTATCAAATCAGTTTCCGGCCTTTTTTCCTTAAACCATCCCTCTATACAAGAGAATAACACACGTGCAACAAAACGCATCAATTTAAAAACAGATAAATAAGAAGTATGAAAAGTAGAATTGTTTTATTTGCATTTTGCTTAGCCCTTCTGTCCAGTTGCGGCAATAAGGGCAATGACACGGGAAAAGTCCCAGAATATGCAGTACAGGAATTACAAAAATCAACTGCAAATCTAACGACAGCTTATCCGGCTACTATTAAAGGTAAACAAGACGTAGAAATTCGTCCGCAGGTTTCCGGTTTCATCACTAAATTATGTGTTGATGAAGGAGCTACCGTGCGCAAAGGACAAGTACTGTTCATTGTCGACCCTACTCAGTACGAAGCAGCCGTACGCACTGCCAAAGCAGCAGTTGCCACAGCCGAAGCGGCAGTGAGCACTCAACAAATGACGTATGACAACAAAAAAGAGCTGAACAAGAAACAAATCATCAGCGACTATGATCTGGCAATGGCAGAAAACTCTCTGGCACAAACCAAGGCACAACTGGCCCAAGCTAAGGCACAACTGACCACTGCTCAGCAGAATTTATCATTTACACAAGTCAAGAGTCCGTCAGACGGTGTAATCAACAATATTCCTTATCGTGTAGGAGCGCTTGTCAGCCCTTCTATCGCTACGCCCATGACTACCGTATCCGAGATCGATGAAGTGTATGTATACTTCTCCATGACAGAAAAAGAATTACTGGCTATGACTAAATCCGGAAGTACCATCAAAGAAGAAATCAGCAAAATACCAACTATCAAGCTGCAGCTGATTGATGGCTCCACATACGCCATGGAAGGTAAGGTAGACGCTATCACAGGCGTTATCGACCAGTCTACCGGTTCGGTAAGTATCCGTGCTATTTTCCCCAACAAGGAACATGTGTTGCGCAGTGGAGGTACTGCCAACGTTCTGATTCCTTACAACATGGAAAACGTTATCAGCATCCCGCAATCGGCAACAGTGGAAATCCAGGACAAGAAATTCGTTTATGTGTTACAACCGGACAACACGTTAAAATATACGGAAATCGGCATTTTCAACTTGGATAACGGAAAAGAATATCTGGTCACTTCCGGATTGAATGCAGGAGATAAAATCGTAATCGAAGGTGTACAAAACCTGAAAGACGGTCAGAAGATTCAACCGATCACCCCCGCACAAAAAGAAGCGAACTACCAACAACATTTGAAAGACCAACATGACGGTAACCTAGCCACAGCTTTCAATTAATAATCAGATAATCGTATGAAATTAGATAGATTTATTAACCGTCCGGTACTATCAACCGTTATTTCTATCCTGATAGTCATCTTGGGAGCTATCGGATTGGCAACACTGCCTATCACGCAGTATCCGGACATCGCACCTCCTACCGTATCGGTAAGAGCCACATATACGGGTGCGAGTGCATCGACCGTATTGAACTCCGTAATCGCTCCGTTGGAAGAACAGATCAATGGTGTAGAAAACATGATGTATATGACCTCCAACGCCTCTAACACTGGTGCCGGAGATATTTCCATTTACTTCAAACAGGGAACAGACCCGGATATGGCTGCCGTCAATGTGCAGAATCGTGTTTCCATGGCACAAGGACTACTGCCTGCCGAAGTAACCAAAGTCGGCGTGACAACACAGAAACGTCAGACTTCTATGCTGGTGGTATTTTCCCTTTATGACGAAAGCGATACATACACAGAAGCATTTATCGAGAACTACGCAAAAATCAACTTGATTCCGCAAGTTCAACGCGTACCGGGTGTAGGTGACGCCTCTGTAATGGGACAGGACTACTCCATGCGTATCTGGTTGCGTCCGGACGTAATGGCGCAATACAAGTTGGTTCCGGGTGATGTGTCCGCAGCGCTGGCAGAACAGAACGTGGAAGCTGCTCCGGGACAATTCGGTGAACGCAGTAACCAGACTTTCCAATATACTATCCGTTACAAAGGTCGTCTGCAACAGCCAGAAGAGTTCGAGAATATCGTCATCAAGTCTTTGCCCGACGGTGAAGTGCTTCGTTTGAACGACATCGCCGAAATCCAGTTAGACCGCTTGGGATACAACTTTACTAACCGTGTAAACGGCCATAAAGCAGTAACCTGTATTGTTTATCAGATGGCAGGGACAAACGCGACACAAACCATCAGTGACATTCAAGCATTACTGGATGAAGCCTCCCAATCACTGCCGGCCGGTTTGAAGATAAACGTTTCCATGAATGCCAACGACTTCTTGTTCGCTTCAATTCATGAGGTATTGAAAACATTGATTGAGGCATTCATCCTGGTATTTATTGTAGTATATATCTTCTTGCAGGATTTACGTTCTACATTGATTCCTACTATTGCCATTCCGGTAGCTCTTATCGGTACATTCTTCATACTGTCTTTAGTGGGATTCAGTTTGAACTTGCTAACGTTATGTGCGCTTGTGCTCGCCATTGCGATTGTGGTCGATGACGCCATTGTGGTTGTCGAGGGTGTACACGCCAAGTTGGACCAGGGCTACACTTCCGCCCGTCTGGCTTCTATCGACGCGATGAACGAGTTAGGTGGCGCTATCGTATCCATTACACTAGTCATGATGGCCGTGTTTGTTCCGGTAAGCTTCATGGGTGGAACGGCAGGAACATTTTACCGCCAGTTTGGTATGACAATGGCTATTGCCATTGGTCTGTCCGCCTTGAATGCTTTGACATTAAGCCCCGCCTTGTGTGCTGTTCTTCTGAAACCGCATAAACAGGAAGGTTCCGAAGATATTCCTCCATTGAAGGAGCGTATGAAGACAGCCTATAAAACGGCTCATACAACAATGATCAACAGATACACCGAAGCTATCGGAAAGATGCTGCATCCGGGAATCACACTCACATTCACACTTGTTGCCATACTTGGTATGATCTTCGGCCTTTTCAACATCAATCCGATAATTACTGCCATCTTCATACTTCTTAGTATTTTGGCATTAATCGGAATGAGTACGAATAAATTCAAGAACAGATTCAACGATACCTATGAATCTATTTTGAAACGGTACAAGAAACGCGTATTGTTCTTCATTCAAAAGAAGTGGTTGTCTATGGGACTGGTCGTTGCTTCCATTGCCTTACTTATGTTCTTCATGAACACCACTCCGACAGGTATGGTACCCAATGAAGACACCGGTACATTGATGGGAGCTGTAACCTTGCCTCCGGGTACATCACAAGACCACTCGGAAGAAATCTTGGCACGTGTAGACAGTCTGATTGCCTCTGATCCTGCCGTAGCTTCACGCACATTGATTTCCGGTTTCAGTTTCATCGGTGGACAAGGCCCATCCTACGGTTCTTTCATCATCAAGTTGAAAGACTGGGACGACCGTTCAATGATACAGAACTCTGACGTTGTCGTAGGTTCCTTATATATGCGTGCACAAAAAATCATCAAAGAAGCACAGGTATTGTTCTTCGCTCCACCGATGATTCCGGGTTACTCGGCATCTACGGATATTGAAGTGAACATGCAGGACAAGACGGGTGGAGACCTGAACAAGTTCTTCGATGTGGTCAACGATTATACCGCTGCGCTGGAAGCCCGTCCTGAAATCAATTCGGCGAAGACAACATTCAACCCGAATTTCCCGCAATACATGATTGATATTGACGCGGCGGCTTGTAAGAAAGCAGGCATCAGCCCGAGTGACATCCTTACTACCATGCAAGGATATTATGGTGGTCTGTATGCATCCAACTTCAACCGTTTCGGTAAGATGTATCGTGTAATGATTCAGTCAGACCCGCTATCACGTAAGAACCTGGAATCCTTGAAAAATATCAAGGTTCGCAACAGTGCCGGCGAAATGGCTCCTATCTCACAATTCATCACTGTTGATAAAGTATATGGTCCGGATATCATCAGCCGTTTCAACCTTTACACTTCCATGAAAGTGATGGTAGCTCCTGCCAGCGGTTATACATCCGGTCAGGCATTGACTGCGTTGGCAGAAGTAGCCGGTCAAAATCTTCCGGCCGGTTATACTTACGAATTGGGTGGTATGGCACGTGAAGAGGCACAGAGCAGTGGAAGTGCTACCGGATTGATTTTCATCCTCTGCTTCGTATTCGTTTACCTGTTGCTGAGTGCACAGTACGAAAGTTATATACTTCCGTTGGCCGTGTTGCTGTCCGTTCCGTTCGGTCTGTTAGGCAGCTTCCTGTTTGTCAACGGAGTGAGCGCTATCGGTAATATCTCGATGTTAAAGATGATTCTCGGTACGATGTCCAACAATATCTATATGCAGATTGCGTTAATCATGTTGATGGGTCTGTTGGCGAAAAATGCAATTCTGATTGTAGAGTTCGCCCTCGATCGTCGTAAGATGGGCATGAGTATCACGTGGGCAGCCGTATTAGGTGCCGGTGCCCGTCTCCGTCCTATCTTAATGACATCATTGGCGATGGTAGTCGGATTACTTCCGTTAATGTTCGCCTTCGGAGTAGGTGCTCACGGTAACCGTACACTAGGTACTGCCTCTATCGGTGGTATGTTAATCGGTATGATTTGCCAGATTTTCATTGTTCCTGTACTGTTCGTAATCTTCCAGTACTTACAAGAGAAGGTGAAACCGATGGAATGGGAGGATATTGACAACACGGATGCCGTAACTGAGATTGAACAATACGCTAAATAATGAAATTCGATATGAAGAAACAGATTCTATATATGGTGTGTGCAACTGCTCTCCTGAGTAGCTGCCACATCTATAAGTCGTATGACAGACCCGAAGACATTACTACTTCCGGGCTGTATCGTGACCCAATTGCGGAGAATGATACACTGGTTTCGGATACAACCAACTTCGGCAATCTGCCGTGGAGAGAAGTCTTCACCGACCCGCAGTTACAGTCTCTCATCGAAGCGGGACTGAAACAAAACACTGACCTCTTGACCGCTGCCCAAAATGTAAAAGCAGCAGAAGCATCTCTGCTGTCGGCACGCCTGGCTTATGCTCCGTCCTTGGGACTGTCTCCGCAAGGAACAATCAGCAGCTTTGACAAGAATGCAGCTACCAAAACCTATTCATTGCCCGTCACTGCCAGCTGGCAAGTCGACTTGTTCGGGCAGTTGCTGAACTCCAAACGGAATGCTCAGGTCACTTTAAAGCAGACGAAAGCTTACCGTCAGGCTGTACAAACGCAAGTTATCTCCAACATTGCCAATATGTATTATACACTAATGATGTTGGACCGTCAGTTGGAAATAACCAAGTCTACAGCCGAAATCCTGAAAAAGAATGCCGAAACAATGGAAGCGATGAAAGACGCTGCCATGTACAATATCAATTCAACCGGTGTAGAACAAAGCAAGGCTGCTTATGCCCAAGTGCTTGCCAGCATTCCGGACATCGAGCAGAGTATCCGTGAAACGGAAAATGCCCTGTCTACATTTTTGGGTGAAGCTCCGCACGCTATCAAACGCGGTACACTGGAAGCACAAGTACTTCCGACCGAGCTTTCTGCAGGCATACCTATTCAATTGTTATCCAACCGTCCGGACGTCAAAGCGGCAGAAATGGCATTAGCAGGAACATATTATAATGCCAACGAAGCACGTGCTGCTTTCTATCCGTCGATCTCCATCAGCGGGACTTATGGATGGACCAATCAAGCCGGGAACACGATCATCAATCCCGGAAAAATGATTGCCTCGGCTATCGGTTCACTGACTCAACCTTTATTTTACCGGGGAGCGAATATTGCCCGCTTAAAGATTGCCAAAGCCCAGCAAGCAGAGGCGATGTTAAGTTTCGAACAAGCGATATTGAATGCAGGCGCCGATGTCAGCGATGCACTGAGTCTGTATCAATCGGCTGAAGATAAACGGATACAACGGGTGAAACAAATAAATTCATTGGAAAAATCGGTGGAGTATACACAGGAATTACTAACTTTAGGTACCTCTAATACGAATTACCTGGAAGTACTGACAGCACAACAATCGCTGTTAAACGCTCAGTTGTCCGGAATTTCCGATGAGTTCCAGCGTTTGCAGGCCGTAGTAAACCTATACCATGCATTGGGTGGAGGCACTAAATAACGACACTAACCTTAAAAACAAAAAATATGATCAGTCCTTTAGCGTATGTAGATAAAGAAGCCCGGATCGGAGCGAATGTTACCATTCATCCTTTTGCCTATATCGACAAGAATGTAGAGATAGGTGATGACAACGTGATTATGCCTTATGCCAGTCTGATGAGCGGCACACGTATGGGAAATGGAAATACAGTTTATCAGGGAGCTGTTGTGGCAGCAGTGCACCAGTTTTTTCCCGCCATTCGGTAGGAGTATAACCTTCCTTTGTCTTGAA
>OGLX01001304.1_pt1 | contig 12785 bp, 10 predicted proteins | sample 1572821 | NCBI WGS metagenome assembly OGLX01 (sample SAMEA2581908, study PRJEB24529) | metagenome | biome: Human gut stool | place: China | collected 2011 | reverse complement strand
TGCACTCGTTTGGATGTTTGGTCCACAGCGGGTGGATATCACTGATGGAAACCGGGCGTTTGTTGATTTTTACTTTCTCTTTGGCCGGGGAAACTTCAACCTGCTCTTTCGTTCCGTCTTCTTTTTCTTTCTCTTCGTATTTTGCGTCCTCGTGGATGTGCTCTACGACAACGTCGTCGTCTTTTAATTCGCTTTCATCGATGGTCTCGTATTCCTGCGGCGCGTTTGCTTTGGACAGGAAAATTTCAACCGGCATGAAGGAGCAGTATTTTTCCAGAACTTCGCGGACACGGTATTCGTTTGCGAATTCCAGGCAGTCCTCGTTCAGGAACAGAGTGATTTCGGTACCAACAGTTGTCTTGCTGCCCTCGGACATATCGTACTCGGTGCTTCCGTCACAGGTCCAGTGTACCGGGGGGGATCCTTCTTTATAGGAAGGAGAATCGATGTGAACTTCATCTGCTACCATGAAAGCAGAGTAGAAACCAAGACCGAAGTGACCGATGATAGAAGCGGCGTCGTTCTTGTATTTCTCAACGAACTCCTCGGCGCCAGAGAAAGCGATCTGGTTGATGTACTTATCGATCTCCTCGGCCGTCATACCGATACCCCGGTCAGAGATCGTGATCGTTTTGTCATCGAACTTAACCTGTACGGTCAAATCGCCGAGTTCGCCTTTAAACTCGCCTACGGAAGAAAGCGTTTTTAACTTCTGGGTAGCGTCTACCGCATTAAAAACAAGTTCACGAAGGAAGATTTCGTGATCACTGTATAAGAACTTCTTGATAATCGGAAAGATGTTTTCCGATGTTACTCCGATGTTACCTTGTTTACTGCTCATAGTCTGAATATCTTATTATTTTTATTGTTATTTTGTGCGTATTCCTGATCCTGATCATTCTCAAGATCCGCCTATTCCTATACAAAACGAATGCCAAAATGTTTCGGATAAACTATAAATGACAAAAAGGCAGATGCCGGCTGATAGATTTGCAGCCGGGCATAGTTTGATCAAACCATATCATCTCCTGTCTTGGCGAATGTAACACGGATGGTTTTATGGAATGGGATAAAGCGGGATACGATCGCTATGCATAAGGAGATGACTAATAAATACCCCAGTATCTCTTTTAACGCCAATAATAAGCTTTGTTGCTGTAACGTATTATAGAGTGTATTGGTAGCCATTTGCGCTGCCTCGTCGTAGGGATGCCCTTGGGTCAAGGCATTGCCAAGCGCTTGGTTATAGCGTGAGGCGGCTAGAGGATCGGCCAGCGTAACGGTTTCTGATAAGGAATACATATATTTTTGTTCCAAGCGATATAGTATATTACTGTAAAAAGAAGTCGCCATGATGGGGGATAATACTGAACGGAAAATGATGAGAAAGAAAGCGTTTGACAATAAATATTTAGGATTTAAATCTTCCACGGCAAATAAGGCGAAAGCTATGATAAGAACCATCATGCCCAATCCCCTGAGGAATATAGGAAAGTAGAGCATCTCGTATCTGCTATCCGGTGAGATCCCGAAATAAAGGCTCCCGAAGAACAGGACGAAACAACTCATTCCTCCCGCTATCAAGAAACGAAACCGCCAACGTTGCCACCGGAACCACCAAAAACAGATGAACGCCCCCAAGACATATCCCGGAAGCAAATAAGTATAAAGGGAATAGGTATGAGTGCTGTCTACCTTTAAGATACTGGTCAGGTAGCTGGTCAACAAGGTAGTCGAAGTACTGAAAAACATGACAAGCATCATATAAAGATAGCCGACAATCGCTTTAGCCTGAAATAAGGGTGCAAGACTTACATAAGGTTTCTCCGAATGGCTCTGATACCAGATAAACAAGGCAATCAACATAGGAGCTATGATGATATATGCGCATACCTTGCCGGACGCCATCCAATCGAGCACTTTTCCATAATTGATAACATACATCAACATCAGCAGTCCGGTCGATATAACAAACATCTCACGAATATGCAAGTCGGACAAGGCAACGGCTTTAATGGGGCGGTTATGACGGAAACAGATGATAACAAACAAGATAGCTATCAAAATCAGTATCATCATAAAGTAATACATATATTTCCAGTTATAATGATATGCCAACAGAGCGGTTACCAACATCGAAGCCTGTCCCCCACCGTACACTAACGGATAAAAATAAGAATAAAACTCGCTACGCACATTCTTCCGGCTGAAAATCTTTTGGGCGTAACGGATAAACCACAGCATAAGAAAACCTTTCAGGAAACCGACGGCAAAACTGCAAACAATCAGAATATCAGCATTCTGCGTACGGGCGCAAACCCAACTCAGGAAGAATTGCAGTATCAAGTCAATCAACAACAGCGATTTCACGGAAAAGGCAGCCAGGACTTTAGGAATAATGGGATACGCGATAGCCATGCCTGCCGAAGCGGCATAATATCCCATTGTTATATCTTCCGAATTCGTACCGAGTGTATTCGAAACTTCAAGCATACTACCCGTATAAGAACCATTGAGCATAGTGACAGGAAGAATCACGACGAAGATACTGACAAGTCCGAGCCAATCGGGCACCCATTGGCGGATAGGTGCTTCCAACTCTTTCATCGTTATCATTTGCGCAGAGCTTCTGTTTCTACCATCATACCAGCTCTCAACTGTGCCATTTCTTCCGAAGAGACATCTTCCAGTTCAATCCGTACCGGTATCCGCTGTTGTACCTTTACAAAATTTCCGGCGGAGTTATCCGTAGGAACTAATGAATATTTGGAACCTGTCGCTTCGGAGATAGCGGTAACTTCTCCGTGGAAAATCTTTCCGGGCACTGCATCCACTTTTATACGCACTTGTTGGCCGATATAGATATTGGCAATCTGCGTTTCTTTATAATTGGCGGTAATCCATTTGTCCTTGTTGCGTACCAGATAAGAAATGGTTTGTCCGGTCTGTACATACTGACCGGGTTCCAAAGTCCGCCTGCCCATGTATCCGTCATAGGGAGCGATAAGAACCGTATAAGACAAATTCAGTTTAGCCAAGTCGAGGTCTGCTTCCTTGCGCAAAATGGCGGCTTCCGCACTCGTTGTTTTCTTGCTTGTTTCCGTATATTGCGAGAGTACCGACTGTTTCTGAGCAACCAATGCCTGATAACGCGCCTTTGCCGCTTCATAGGCAGCTTTAGTTTGCTCAAACTGTTGCTCCGGGACGGATTCTTCTTTCAACAAACGTTCAAAGCGATGATAATCCTGCTCTAGTTGCCAGAGTTTCGTTTTTGCTTCAGCAATGTTGGCATCCTGCACGGCGATATTTGTATGGGCAGTCTCAATGCCCGAATGAAGCACTTCCTGTGAGCCATGTACATCCAACAAAGCAGCTTCCGCTTCCTTCACCTTGATTTGATATTCACGGTTGTCAAGCACCAGTAAAGTATCCCCTTGACGCACATATTGATGTTCTTTAAAACATACCTCTTTTATATAACCCGAAGCCCGTACATTCAAGGGCGCTACATATTGGTCTACAAAAGCGTCATTCGTCACTTCATAATTTACATAACGCCAAAAGTAAGTGGCAGTCCACCAAAGGCCGGAACCTGCCAGACAGATACATACCAAATTTAAAATAATATTGCGGATTCTGAGCTTTTTCAGCTTCTTCTGTTTTTCTTTCAATTGATTTGCCATATCTGTTTTGTATATTAAAGACGACCACAAGCCTTCTGAAGTTGATAATAAGTATAAATCACACGGGTGCGTGCAGTAACCAACTGCAACTCGACATTCAGGCGGACGGAATTTGCGTCGAGCAAATCAGTCAGGATAGCCAGTTGATTCAGATAGCGGTTCTGCATGATACGGTAATTTTCTTCCGCCTGCCGGACGGACAGTTTCAAAGCCTCTACCCTCTGCATGGCTTCTCGATGCCGTAAGAATGCGGAACGTACTTCCATGCGGATTCCCTGCATTTTCTGCTCTTCCTCGTTCTTCCGCAAAGACATCCTCATTTTGCTCTCTTTTATTTTATGATTGTTCTTATACAATGAGGATAAAGGATAAGAAACCGATACGCCCACATTCCAGTTGTTATTGTACATATCCGCCAAGGTACGCGAGACAGGGCGTGCCAATGTATTCGATGCATATAACGATATACCGGGTAATGAGAAAGACTTGGTTGAACGGATTTCATTCCTTGCCAGTTCCGTTTGTGCACGAAGCAATTTCATCACCGGGTTGTTCGCATAAGCCTGAACGATATAATCATCATAAGATTGCAAGGCAACTGCTTGATAAAGCAGGGCAGTATCCGGCCGCAATAATACATTCTCGTCCTGCCCCAACAGAATATCGAGTTGCTGCGATACAAGCACAATACTGTTTTCCGTTTCCTGCAAAGACAGGCGGTCGTTAGTCAACTGCATCTCACTTCGCAATACATCATTATTAGTAATCAGCCCTTCCTTTTTCATCCGCCGTATATCATGCAACCGAAGTTCCGATTCTTCAATGTTTCGCATCAGTATCTCATGCTGCTTAAAGAGGCTGAAGAGATTCATATACTGATTCAGCAGTTTCAGTTTAATCTCCGCCCGGTCGGTCAAAGTCTGCAATTCGGCGACTTGCTTTTCAATATCCGCCTTATGGATAGCACTTCGGATTTTACCGCCCTGATAGAGAGGTTGCGCCAAATCAACCGCATAATTTTGTGACCAGTCCGGCGCGTCCGGGTAGAGAGGTGCGGACAGTCCCCGTTCCCAAACGACGGGTTGACCGACGAATCCGCCTTTCAGTCCAATCTGTAGTTCCGGCAGTCGCGCAGTTCTTGCAGTCCGTGTCCGTTCCTGCGCCATAGCTTCTTTCATTGCATCCGCCTGAAGTTGCAGGCTATATTGTACGCCCCGTTCAAAGAGCTGGTCGACAGTAAGAAATAAAGAGTCTGTTTGTGCGTGCATCAATTGGGGAAAAGAAAACAGGCTGAATAAAATGACCGGATATAGTTTATATTTTTTCAAGAACATCATAAACACTGTTTAATTCAGACAACATGGTTTCAATACTTTCAATACCGATAATGTGTTCTGCATATACATAAACCTGGTCTAAAACCGGACGAATCTGCTCTTTAAACTCTTCACCCGCCGGAGTCAGAAATACCAGTTTATTACGACGGTCGTTCGGGTCTTCTTTCCGGCAGACGTATCCTTTCTTTTCCAGGTTGTTCATCAAGTTAGTCAGGCATGCTTTATCTTTCGCTATACGCTCCGCCAATATCTGCTGGCTGATGCCTTGTTCGTGCCATAAACTGCTCAATACTTGAAGCATCTCAAATGTAATACCTGCATTATTCTTCTTTAATGTTCGTTGCATAGACCGACGAAAAGCCATACGTGTACGGACAACCTGCAACATGAGTTCTCTGAACTCCGCTCCTTCTCTCATTCTTATTATCATTTTTACCTTTTCGGGCGCAAAGATACGTATCTTCGTCGAATTAGTCAAATATTTGACTAATTTCATCTATCCAACTTCTTTTTTGAACCTATTTATTGAAATAATCAGATAAAATCTTGTTCATCTTAAATGTTTTATTTTACTTTGTATTACAAAGTACTTTTTACATGAATAAAGATAAAGCATTAGAATCGGTAAATGAGATAAAAGAGTTGATGGAAAAGTCCTCAAAGTTTATCTCTGTTAGTGGGCTTGCCGCAATCCTGGCAGGCATTTACGCATTGGCTGGCGCGTACATCGCGACACTAGTTATCACACCAGAGACGCATTTAATCGTCACATTGGAATTTATGGCTATAATAGCCTTATCGGTATTGGTAGCCGCAGCCGTTACTGCCGGTATCCTGTCTTACTGTAAATCCAAAAAGACAGGACAGAGTTTTTTCAGCCGGCTCACCTATCGGGCATTATGGAATTTTTCGCTTCCGATGCTGGCAGGCGGTATTGTGTGTATTTCTATCCTGATGCACGAATATTATGATATTCTGGCATCTGTCATGCTTCTATTCTACGGACTGGCATTGGTCAATGCATCCAAGTTTACCTATTCCAGTGTGGCATGGTTAGGATATGCTTTTATTTGCCTGGGCGCTGTCGACTGTTTCTGGGCGGGTCATTCACTTCTGTTCTGGACGATAGGTTTCGGTGGTTTCCATATCCTCTATGGCATATTGTTCTATTTACATTACGAAAGAAAGAAATCATAAATGATAGAATCATTCCAATATATTAATAAAGCATTCGAAAGCAAGGTACGACTGGGTATCATGGCTGTTCTGATGGTGAATGAGGAAGCTGATTTCAATTTTCTGAGAGAGCAGCTCGCATTGACCGACGGCAACCTTGCCAGTCACACCCGTGCCCTGGAAGAACTGGGGTATATCGTATGCAACAAAAGTTTTGTCGGACGAAAGCCGCGAACTGCCTTTCAAGCGACTTCGCAAGGCAGGGAAGCTTTCAAATCTCATATTGAAGCTCTGGAGCAATTTCTAAAATCAGAATAATTCATTCATCTAAACACTATCAGCTTATGGACGGTTTCAATGAAAATTCAAACGAGCAACAGGCACAGCAACCTATGGGATGCCTTCACCGTTTCTCGAAAACAATCAAGGTGGTCATTATCGGGGGATTAATCCTTCTTCTGATGATTCCTATGTTCATGATTGAAAATCTTATTTCCGAACGGGGACGCACGCAGGAAGAAGCAATCAATGAGGTAAGCGAGAAATGGAGTCTCGCACAGACCGTCACCGGCCCTTATCTGAATATTCAATATCCGGTGGTTACAGAGAACAACGGAGAAAAGAAGGTGTCAATCAAAGACCTGATACTTTTCCCCGACGAGCTTTTGATTAACGGGCAACTTAAGACCGAAATCCTGAAAAGAAGTCTCTATGAAGTCAATGTGTATCAATCGGAACTGACTCTGAAAGGTTCTTTCAGCTCGGAAGAACTGATAAAGAGCAGAATAGATATGGGGCAACTGCAATTCGACAGAGCCGCTATTTGTCTGAATCTGACCGACATGCGTGGTATCAGCGAACAGATTAGTATCACCTTCGGAGATTCCGTCTATGTATTTGAGCCGGGAATGGATAACAGAGGGATTGATAATACGGGCGTACATGCCATTGCGGATTTATCGGAACTGAAGAACAATAAGAAATTGCCTTACGAAGTAAAAATCAAACTGAAAGGCTCGCAATCCATTAACTTCATCCCATTGGGTAAAACAACCCGCGTCGACTTGAAAGCCAATTGGAACACACCGAGCTTTACAGGAAGCTATTTACCCAATAACCGGGATATTACCGAGAAAGAATTTTCGGCACAATGGCAAGTCTTGAACTTGAACCGGAATTACTCACAAGTAATGATTGACTATACCAATTTTAATATTAAAAATATAGATAATTCCAGTTTCGGCGTCAATTTCAAGATTCCGGTAGAGCAGTATCAGCAATCCATGCGTTCCGCAAAGTATGCTATCCTGATTATCCTGTTGACATTCGGCGTTATCTTCTTCACTGAAATTATGAATAAAACCCGTATTCATGCTTTACAGTATTTGTTAGTGGGATTGGCACTCTGTCTATTTTACAGTTTGCTCCTCTCCTTCTCCGAACACATCGGCTTCAACCCTGCCTATCTGTTATCTGCTACACTGACTATTATACTGGTAGGCGGATATATGTTTGGCATCACCAAGAGAAAGAAACCTTCATTAATCATGTCTGGGTTATTGGGAGTACTCTATCTTTATATATTTGTCCTTATCCAGTTAGAGACTTTTGCTCTGTTGACAGGCAGCTTGGGATTATTTATTATCCTGGCAATGGTGATGTATTTCTCAAAGAAAATAGATTGGTTCAATGAATAATCAGCTTTTCTTCTGAAACACTTGACAAACGACTTTTTATTTGGTATTTTTGAGGAAAGAAAAGTGATAAACAACATGAATAGTATTAAAGAGATAATAGATACATATTGATATTTAAACTGATATTCTTTAGTATCAGAGCAGATCTATAAAATCTTACCCAAGTTTACTAACATCAACGTATTCTTGGGTAAGTTTGTATATGCAAGTAACTGCTCATCAGAAGTATATAGCTACTTCCTAAACATAAGACATTTTCAAAATTAAGAACTTTTTATTATACGACCAATAGAATGGAATTTACTTTCGTATCACGGAAAAAGACATTGCTATGATATTGGCTCTTACAACATTGATTACAGACGCTTTGTGTTTTCCCTCCGCAAGCAGCGAACTTAGCCATTTGGGAGAATGTTTCCAATGACTTTATGCTTAATACTTTTTGCTTGACCAAGTTGTCACGTATAATAATCCATCCTCAAAATCTCACCAAGTCTTTGTCAGGCAATTTGTATAACTCAAGTTTACAATACGCATAGTTTGCTATTTTTTGACGTCAATGCGATCATTTTTACCTCATTACAAGCCTATTGGCTGCTTTATAGTTAACGGAACTAAAGCTAGGGAAAGCCCTATGGAGACACTTAAAACAGATAACTCTGTAACATAACTTACCATGTTTTCAGCACAGACAAGAGTTCGGATAAAGAGAGCCGATAACCAGCTCTCAAATCCAATAAAGATTGAACTCCTTCCGGAGTGTTATCGAAAGACCGATGAGACAACTCTTACTATTTGCATAGACCATAGAAGATGATTTTACCAAAAAGAGACCATCTATCTTTTTGTTGTTAGACAGCCTCACTATCCCACTCAAACAGTGACACCTTCCTCAGAAAATAGTGTCACTATTCTTATTTGTCTTTTTTATTATCTTCATGCAGTATTTCAATATCTCAAGTATTTACTTATTGTACGTACACCTTAATTTTGAAAATTAACAATCTAATTTTTAACAGTATGAAAACTTTAATTGAAATGAAAAAAGTATATTGTTTTAATCGTTTCGTTTTATTCGTAATGGTACTAAGCTTGGCTACCACCTTTACTTCGTGTAGTAATGATGACGATGAGGATATTCCTGTATATTCTCTTAAAGACGTAGAAGGAAACTACTTGGGTAAAATGACAACCGAATCAGCCCCTGTCATCCCCACAGAAAATGCTGGTGAAAGTGAAGAACCAGTAGGAATTGAAGTAAACGCAGAAGTAAAAGACAACGAAATTGCTATCAATAAATTTCCTGTTGACGACCTGATTAAAAGTATCATCGAAGATCCGGACCAAGCTGAAATTATTATTAAAGCTATCGGAGATATCAATTACAAAATTCCCTACACAGCTACTTTCAACGAAAACAAAGATAACATCTTACTTCAACTTCAACCCGAACCTCTAGAAATTAAATTTGATCCTTCGACTCAACTAACAGCAAATGAAAAAGAACTAACCGAAATTACTGTGATAGTAACTGTTCAGGCAGACGAAAAAGGAGATTTTGCCTATAATGGAAAAACATTAAAATTTGCTATAAAAGCGACAAAGGTAGAAGTGGGTAATACAACTTTAGATAAGTTCCCCATTACTACATTCAACTTCGATATGAGCAAAAAATAGGTAAATACTTATTTGCTATAAAACGATCAAAGAGCATGTCATACGTATATATGACACGCTCTTTTTTATATATCACAAAACATGATTAGGAATACAGTATTAACAAAACATAATTTTACAACACCAACCACCACCTTTACAATACCATATTACCAAATTCAGTCATTTACTATAATAAAACGGTCCTTTTATTATTACTTATCATTATTTTTACACCGAAGTAACAATAGATACCTTCTGACAACAAAAGACGTTTTACATAATTATTCACTTTATATATGAGAAAACGCAAACAGGTGCTAATTAGGAGCTCTCTCAATAGCACCATACAAACAATACGCTCACCTCCCACATCGTGCCGCATTCATAATATGCGACATTCAACAAATAAGAAAAACTGATTTATTAATTATTGTTACTTGGAGGAAATTCACCATTCCTTGAAAAATGATTCAAAATGTTAGGATTTAGACTCTACATATAGACCTCGTTTTCCAGATATTGACCTTCAAAAAGTAAATAATCTCAAACATTATTCTACTCGAGTTTATCAATGTACAACTATGAGATCATAGTTACAGTGAGCTTCCTCTTTTTTCTCAAACAAAAGGAGTGGGTCAATTCCCACTAAGTGGCGTTTCTAAAAAACGAATTGATATGAAATACTTAATAACAACGTCACTCCTCACTTCTATCATTATAGTAATAGCTATCCCCAATTTATTAAACTCCATTCTTCTATTAACAGCAGGAGGAGTCTCATTATACTGGTCCTTATCCTATTTTATCACCATGCAAAAAGAAACAAATCTTTTGAAGGAAGAGAATCTGTATTTTATAGATTCTTTTCAAAGCATACGTATTCCTATTACTCAGATTCATATCTCTTTGCAAATGATATGCAACAAGCATTACCCTGAAGAAATCAGACAGGAACTATTACGCAGTATAGATTGTCTCAATGAGCATCTATACAGATTAATGAACCTAAAACAATTGTTTATTCATCCCCAAAGCATAGATATTGCAGAGTATGAACTAGGATATTTTCTTAAAGACAGAGTCAATTCACTAAAAGATCATGCCGCAAATAAGCAGGTAAAATTAAAAGTTAAAACTGAATTTCATTATGCCAGTGCATGGATCGACCAAAGTAAAATATCTCCAGTCATCGACAAATTTATTAAGAACGCTATCGACTATACCGAACCGAAAAAAACAATTATACTCTCAATCTCTCTAAGTACAGAACACTGGAAAATCAGCATAAACAACTTCGAAAATAGAAAACTGATACAATGCTATAAATGCAAAAGACATCCGTTGCTCAAACGGAAGGAAGAACTTGAATATGATTTTGCAAAAAGTATATTTTGCAAAAAACTGACAGAATTATGCAACGGGAAGATTCTTATCAATCATTTAAACCACAATGTTTCATTGAATTTCCCACTAAAGCATTCATACAAAAATGTACCCGAACGCCCTAGAATACATATCAATGAAAATCAAGAAGAGAAAAAAATAGATAATTTATTCCACAAGATTCCTCCCCAAAGAGGCTCAACCAAGCCTACTATTATCATTGCTGACAGTAATGAAAATTTCAGGTTTTATCTGGAAGCGCATTTATCAAAAGACTACATTATAAAGAGTTTCGAAAATGGTTCAGAAGTACTGGAAAGTATAAAGGAGGAACATCCGGATTTAATCATTAGCGATACCGTACTGCACGGGATGAGTGGAAATGAACTATCGTCAAGATTGAAAACATCCGGAGATACTTCCATTATTCCTATTATCCTTTACGGCTCCCACATTGATATAGACCGACGTTACAAAAGAGAGACATCTCTGGCTGATACATTTCTGTATATTCCTTTCCATATAGAAGATTTAAAAATAGAAATAACTGTTCTTATTAGAAATAGTCGTTTCCTTAGAAAAGCATTTTTACAACAAATATTCGGTGAACAATTTATAAGGATACAGACAACAAAAAACTTAGATAACGCTAATTGCACATTTATTAACAAAGTGAAAGAATTCATTTTAGAGAATATAGACAGAGAGGACCTGACTATTGACGACATAGCTTCACAATTATGTATGAGTAGAACCGCTTTCTACAATAAATGGAAATTACTGACAGGAGAAGCTCCCAAATTCTTTATCTACCGTATCCGCATGGAAAAAGCCCGCGAACTGTTAGAAAGCGGAAAATGTCCTGTAAATGTAGTGCCGGAGATGATCGGACTTAGAAACTTAAAAAACTTTCGTAACAGATATAAAGAGTATTTCAAAATAACACCCTGTAAATCTATAAAAAAGGAATAGAGTGACTACATTATTGACAAAAGAAATAAGAAAGAGAGTGGACATATAATCAAAACACACTCTTTTTTCTTATTTTTGTAAAAAACAAACTATATGAAAACAACTACAGCTGAAAACATTCGAAAAGAACTAAAAGCACTAGCAGATCCGAAATATCGAAAATTCCACTCTTACCTACTCCCTGGAACCGACAATATTCTTGGTGTGCGTATACCTCAACTGCGGACAATGGCAAAAGAAATAATCAAGAAAGATGATTGGCGTCCATTTGTCGAAACAGCCAATACCAATTATTATGAAGAAACAATGCTTCAGGGAATGATTATTGGCTTAGCCAAAATGAATCTTGACGAACAGATTAACTATATAAGCCTGTTTATTCCTCGAATCAACAATTGGGCAGTATGCGATATTTTTAGCAGTGAACTTAAAACAGCCGTACGAAAAGGAAAAGAAACCGTATGGCAATTTATCCAGCCTTATCTGAAATCACAAAAGGAATTTGAAATACGTTTCGGCATTGTAATGTTATTCCATTATATAAACGAAGAGCATATTGATTCATTATTAGCATATGCCGATCTATTTAAGCATGAAGCCTATTACGCACGCATGGCTATGGCATGGATGATCTCTATCTGCTTTATTAAATTTCCGCAAAAGACAATGAAATACCTGCAACAAAGCAAACTGGACGATTGGACTTACAACAAGGCAATACAGAAAACAATCGAATCTCTCCGCATAAATAAGGAAACAAAAGACACCCTCCGTACAATGAAAAGACGATAACGCTTCTATTACAAGCAACTTATGATAAAAAGAAGGTGTGTCGTAATACACGATGCGCCTTCTTTTTTTTCATTGACTATAAAAAT
>OGLX01001302.1_pt1 | contig 12797 bp, 11 predicted proteins | sample 1572821 | NCBI WGS metagenome assembly OGLX01 (sample SAMEA2581908, study PRJEB24529) | metagenome | biome: Human gut stool | place: China | collected 2011 | reverse complement strand
TGTATTGTCGGTGGACGATTGTAAGATCGAGAATCGTCGGGCACAGGAGATTGTAGAGACAATCCGTGGGCTGCTGCGTTCATTTAAGATTACTGTCTACAATGAAGATAGTGGGTATGGATTGCTGCGCCATGTGATGGTTAGAACCGGACATGCGACCGGAGAAGTTATGGTTGTGCTTGTGACTGCGTCGCCGATCTTCCCATCGAAGAAGAATTTCGCGAAGGCACTTGTCAAGGCACATCCGCAGATTACGACGATCGTGCAGAATATCAACGACAAGGATACAAGTATGGTGCTTGGCGAACGAAATCAGGTGTTGTACGGCAGAGGATTTATCGAAGACAAGCTGTGTGGGAAGACCTTCAAGATCTCGCCGACAAGTTTCTATCAGGTGAATCCGGTGCAGACTGAGCTCCTGTATAACAAGGCGATGGAATATGCAAACCTTACCGGCGAAGAGGTTGTCGTGGACGCGTACTGTGGAACCGGTACGATCGGAATCGTGGCAAGTGACCATGCGAAGCAGGTGATCGGTGTCGAACTGAACAAGGCAGCCGCGAAGGATGCCATCACGAACGTGAAACGAAATGATTGTAAGAATGTCCGGATCTATGATGGTGATGCAGGCAAATTCATGGTTGGCATGGCAGAAGCCGGAACGGATGTGGATGTTGTATTCCTAGATCCGCCGCGCAGTGGCAGTACACCGGAGTTCTTTGATTCCGTCTGTAAGCTGGCACCGAAACGGATTGTGTACATTTCCTGTGGACCGGAAAGTCTGGCGCGGGATCTGAAATACCTGAAGAGCAAGCGGATGTATCAGGTGGAGAAGATTGCGCTTGTGGATTTATTTCCGTGGACGGAACATTGTGAGGCAGTGTGCCTGCTAAGTAGAGAAAGAAGTTCGTAGTTGGGGGAATAGAATTACATGAGAACAAATCACAAATTTCCATTTGCTATGACTAAGAAATCGTTGGTTGTATATATCGTTTTTACAGTACTTATGGGACTATTTCTGTTTTTTGTCAGAGGAGATATGGTTGGAAAGTGTGCGGCATGTATTGTTTGTCCGATGCTCAGTGTATATTTAATCTATGCGTATTGTAAAGAAAGAAAAGCAGATATGAAAGCGCATGAGACGAAGGCGCAATATATGAATGGCAGCTATTTTGAAAGCCCTGAATGGCATGTCAGACTGCCAAGAAGCGGAAACATTTACGATGTTGAGAACTAAATGAGTTTCAGGTTCAAATGGCAATTGATAAGTTATCCACTTGCAAAATTGGTGAAGATTTGATAGGAAATCTTTCTGTAAACGAGCATAAAGAAAATGAATAAAAAAAGAAACGAGTGAGCCGCTTGAGTAAAAACTGTACGGTTGTAAAACTCATTTCTTGGATACATTTTATAACAGAATTAGATGATTTGTCAATCCGAGTATTTGAAAACTTGTCCGCCGGAATAGCGGATGTTCCGCGCAAATGCACAGATGGAAGAGAAATCCGCAGACTGCCAACAAAAGAAGATTTGGAATAATTAGGAACAAAGTTATGACGAAATATTATTTGACAAAAATTATTTATAATGGATTAACTTATTTTTTTATATGGTATAGCAACGATGAAGATGGTTTCTTGCTTTTTAATCAACGGCTGTTAGTTTTTTCTAGTGTCGAAGAAGCAAATATATTTGCGGATAAGGAACATATTATTTTTGAAAAAGGAATAACAGTCTTTTATCTATCTAAAATTACCGAGTTAATAGATAATGTAGAAATATCGCAAAATTGTCAAAGTTTAATAGATACATGGCATTTATTTAGTGATTTATCAAAATCACTAAATGAAGAATTTGTAGGAGATTATAATGATGAAGAAATTGTTGATATTTATAATAAGTTATTCTATGGAAGTAATTTGAAACTTCTAAAAAATGAAGAATATCATCCTAGTTTTAATGTTGATGAAAAAAATAAATGTTTGGAGATTTTTCAAAGTGGGTTATCAATACTAAACAAATATCTTAATTATGATTTTCGTAAATAAAGATATTATTTTGTTAAATAAAGAATATTGTGGTGACGTAGCTTTTGTCATGAAGAAGAGTCCCTCTGAAAATGAGAGATACGTTACAACCTGTACCTGTGGCACACCGAGACCAGAGAAGAAAATCGTAAAGAATTCTTGTACAGACGAAGAATAAAACAAGTGACAAATTCCGCCGAAGAGGTTATAATAAAACGAGCTGGCGTCCTACGCCAAATAGATTACGGAGGAAAGAAAAATGACAAATTGGAAAAATCTTGATACTTTGGATTCTTACAAGGCACTCAAAGCTTGTAAGGGCAGTGTAGATCTCACAACTGTTATGGCTGGTGAGAGCGGTGCAGACCGTGCGAAGAATTACAGCGTACCGATGGCAGAGAAGCTTACTTACAACTTTGCTGCAAAGGAAGTGGATGACACAGTTTTGGAGAAGCTTGCAGCCCTTGCCAAGGAAGCAGAGCTTGTTGACAAGTTCCAGGAGCTTTATAATGGTGCCGTTATCAATACAGGAGAGAACCGTCTGGTTCTTCATCAGATGACACGCGGTCAGCTTGGCGAGCCAGTCAAGGCAGATGGCGTGGATAAGAGAACATTTTACGTAGAGCAGCAGAACCGTATTGCAGAGTTTGCAAATAAGGTACACAATGGCGAGATCACAAATGCAGCTGGCGAGAAGTTCACAACGGTTGTACAGATCGGTATCGGTGGTAGTGATCTAGGACCTCGTGCTTTATATATCGCTCTTGAAAACTGGGCTAAGACAAACGGATGCGCTAAAATGGAAGCAAAATTCATCAGTAACGTAGACCCTGATGATGCAGCTGCTGTTTTAAATTCTATCGATGTTTCCCGTTCTTTATTTATCGTTGTATCTAAATCTGGAACAACATTAGAGACATTAACAAATGAAGCTTTCGTTAAAGATGCTTTAGTAAAAGCTGGATTAAATCCTTCTAAACATATGTTAACTGCAACAAGTGAGACTTCTCCTTTAGCTAAGAGTGATGATTATCTTGCTGCATTCTTCATGGATGACTTTATCGGTGGACGTTATTCTTCTGTATCTTCTGTAGGTGGAGTGATCCTTTCACTTGCATTTGGACCAGACGTCTTTGCAAGAATCCTTGATGGTATGGCTGAAGAAGACAAGCTTGCTACTAACAAAGACATCAAAGCAAACCCTGACTTATTAGATGCCCTGATCGGTGTTTATGAAAGAAATGTACAGGGATATCCTGAAACAGCTGTTTTACCATATTCTCAGGCATTAAGCCGTTTCCCAGCACATTTACAGCAGTGTGACATGGAATCTAATGGTAAATCTGTAAACCGTTTTGGTGAACCTGTAGATTATGTAACAGGACCTATCATCTTTGGAGAACCTGGTACAAATGGACAGCATTCTTTCTATCAGTTATTACATCAGGGAACTGACATCGTTCCTTTACAGTTCGTTGGATTCAAAGACAGCCAGCTTGCTACAGATGTTGTGATCGAAGGAAGCACAAGCCAGAAGAAGTTATGTGCTAACGTTGCAGCTCAGATCGTTGCTTTCGCATGTGGTAAAGATGATGAAAACAACAACAAGAAATTCGAAGGTGGACGTCCATCAAGTATCATCATCGGAGATCAGTTAACACCTGAATCACTTGGATCTCTGTTAGCTCATTTCGAGAACAAGATCATGTTCCAGGGATTCATCTGGAATGTAAACAGCTTTGACCAGGAAGGTGTTCAGCTTGGTAAAGTACTTGCAAAACGTGTACTTGCACATGAAACTGATGGAGCACTGAAAGCTTATAGTGATTTATTTGAGATTTAGTTTCTTGGATCAGTAGATACTATTTACTGTATCGACACTTGTAAGCTAAAATAGAATATTAAAAACCACAGTATACATTTTTCATTGATTTTTGCATTACTGTGGTTTTTTTATGTTATAATGAGACCGTATAGAATATATATGAAGAAAGGGGAATATAAATTGAAAAAACAAATTTTTAGGAATCTATGCAGATTTTTGGTATTTATTTTAATGTTTAGCTGTTTTTTTGTCTTTGGTAAGAAGGTTTCTGCCAATGAAAATCAAAATGCTGCACCAATTATTACTTATTATAGATTAAATGGTAATGATATAACCATACAATGGAAGGCACCTGATGGAGTTTCTTATTCTAAAGTAGATATTTATTCAGCGACTTCCCCAAACGGTTCTTATCGCTATGAAAATACCGTATCTGGCAATTCCTATACAAACACCTATGTTGCAAAAGGTGTTCCTTATTATTACAAATTAGAAGCTTCTTATGAAGATAATGAGGGATATAAAACTGTAACCACTTATGCAGGCAAATGTATTATTAATCCATTGCCAGCTCCTTCTTCTTTGGAAGCCAGCACTGGAAATTCGCATAGTATTACTGTTAAATGGAAAGCATCCGATGATTGTGATGGTTATCAAATTTATCGAAGTGTTTCTCCTGATGGAAATTATGAGTTAGTCCAAACTGTATCTAATGAAAGTAGAAGTTCTTGGTGGTACGATGATGATGACGAATCTTTCCAAACATATACGCAAAAAAATCTTGAACTAGGTAAAATATATTATTACAAGATCCGTCCATACACTACATATATTGATGAAACATTTTATGGGGATTTTTCTAATTATATTTCTTGTCAGGTTACGATCAATGGTACGAAAGTAAAAAGTGCTTCTTCCAAGAAAAAAAAGATCAATACGATCACATGGGCAAAAAATGATGAGGCTGATGGGTATATCGTATATTATTCCAAAAAGGAAGATGGAAATTACACAAAATTAAAGACTTTCACAAGTCGAAACAACTTATCTTATACTCATACGAAATTAACAAACGGTACTGCTTATTACTACAAAATTCAGGCATATAAGAACTTTAATGGCGGTAAACTGTATGGTCCAATGACACCTTATCTAAAATACTGTGATTACTATTCTTATACAGACGAATCTTATGAAAGTCGCTGCCGCCGTGCTTTTGGGAAGTCTTATTATGCTGACTATAAGAGTGCTAAGCAGGCAAAGAAACATATGAAAACGATCACAGTAAAAGTATGGGATAAGAAAGGTAAGAAAAAATATACAAGAAAATTCCGTATCACTGTCAACAAAGGGCTTGCACCTTCTATCAAAGAAATGTTTAAGGAAATCTACAAGAGCAAAGAACGTTTCCCTATCCATGAGATCGGGTGCTACAGCTGGCGTGGTAAGAATTCCAGTTCTGAACATTGTGAGGGATTAGCTTTTGATATTAACTCCAATGAAAACTATATGATCCAGGGTAAAAAGGTATTGGCTGGTTCCTTCTGGAAACCTAAGAAGAACCGTTATTCAATTCCTTTGAACTGTAAATTGGTTAAAATCCTCGAGAAATATGGTTTTCATCGTGGATTGTGGGGATCCCGCAGAGATTATATGCATTTTTCTTATTTTGGTGGTTAATACAAACCAAACAAAGGATCAGGCATTTGCCTGATCCTTTGTTATGTAAGCCGAAAACCGGACTTGAACCGGCGACCCCTTCATTACGAGTGAAGTGCTCTACCAACTGAGCTATTTCGGCATATATGAAAGCACAGATATGTGTATCTATGCTCCTTTTGTAAGATAATATTCAATCTTGCTGATTGCTTCTTCTTCATCGACTCCGTCAGCTACGACTGTTAAATCCTCTAAACGATCTAAGTCTAATCCAAGACTCATCATTCCCATCATACTCTTTACATTGACTTGCTTATTCCCTGTCTCGAATAAAATCTTGCTCTCAAACTGGCTCGCCATCTGTACAAGAAAAGCTATTGGTCTGTCTTCTTCTCTTAAGGCTACTTCCACTTTGACGTTCTTTGAAATCATTCCTGTCCTCCCAATCTTATCTCTTCCGCAATTCGGCCGATCTTCTTTAACCGGTGGTTCACACCAGACTTGCCTACTGGCGGTTCTAGCATATCTCCAAGTTCTTTCAGTGTAGCTTCCGGGTGTTCCAGACGTAATCTTGCAATATCCTGCAACCCTTGATCTAAAAAACGGAGGCCTTTGTGCTTATCAATATATTCAATGTCTTCCACCTGCTTGACTGCGGCTGAAACCGTCTTATTAATATTCGCTGTCTCGCAATTGACACGACGGTTTACTTTATTACGCATATCTTTCAGGATTCTTACATTCTCCAGCTCCATCAATGCGACGTGTGCTTCCATAATATTCAACACATCTACAATCTTTGATCCTTCTTTCATGTATACCACGTAGTACTTTTTACGCAAGACAATTTTAGCATCTAAATCAAAAAAATTCAAGACCTCTTTTAATTGTTCTGCTGTCTGTACATTAGTAGATACAACTTCAAAATGATAATTCTTCTCTGGATCACTCATGGAACCAGCTGCCTGAAAAGCCCCTCGAATATATGCCCGCTTACAACATGTGTTCTGTAAAACAAGTCCAAATTCTTTGGAATCTAAAAGTTTCACTGCTTTCAATATTAAAACACAATCCTTATGCTTGTCAACACTTATCGTATAATTTCGACTTCTTTTTAAAAATTCGTTTCGTCCAACATCAATCTTCGCATGAATATCAAACACATCTTTGATAAGTTTATAAAAACGTTTCGCAGCAGATACCGTCTCCGTCTGGATCTGAATCTCATAATGTTCTGGCTCTAGACTGATATTCCCTCCAAAACGTAAGAATCCTGCGATCTCCGCAATCTTACAGTGTCTGGCACCGGTTTCATTTCTTGATAATTCCTCTTTAATATTACTTGAAAATGACATTGCCTACCTCATAATATCTCTATGCTCTACTTTGACAGAATATGGCAGTTGTTTTAATCTCTCTGCCAATTTATTCGTGATCGTAACAGATCGATGCTTTCCTCCAGTACATCCGATTCCGATCACAAGATTATACTTGCCTTCTTTAATATAATTTGGGATCAAGAATCTCATCATATCATCTAACTTATCAAGAAATTCCACAGATTCTTCATGCTTCATCACAAAATCCTGAATTGGTTTGTCATTTCCAGTTAATGGTCGCAAATTCAGATCATAGTATGGATTTGGAAGAAATCTGACATCAAATACCAGATCTACATCCGCAGGAATCCCATGTTTAAATCCAAAAGAAACAACTGCAATCTGGAATCGTTCCCCTTCTTCTCCGTCTACAAAAATACGATCGATCTCTTCTTTTAACTCCCTTGTCAGAAGCTGGCTAGTATCGATCACATACGTTGCCTGATCTTGCAGAAATTTCATGATCTCCCGCTCTTTTGCAATTCCATCCTCAACTCTTCCATCTCTTGACAGAGGATGATTTCTTCTTGTCTCTTTATAGCGTTTTAATAAAATACGATTACTTGCATTCAGATAGAGAATCTCATACTTGATCCCCGCTGCCTCGATTTCTTTTAATTTGTGTGCTAACTCTCCAATTCCTCTTCCATTGCGGATATCAATCCCAAGAGCAACATTTTCAATCTTGGCAGTTTCATCTAACAACATGTCTGCAAATTTATCAAGTAAAGCCACTGGAAGATTATCAACACAAAAATATCCAGCATCTTCTAATGTCTTTAATGCACTGCTTTTTCCTGCTCCTGACATTCCTGTTACAATTACAAATCTCATCTGTACTGCTCCTTTTTAGAACCTTCCAACACGTTTGACTTCTGGCTCCATCGTAACTCCAAACTGTTCTTTTACTTTATCTTTCACGTCACTGATCAACTGCATAACATCGGATGCTGTAGCATTTCCACGGTTGATCACAAAACCACTGTGTTTTTCAGATACCTGTGCATCTCCCACCTGATATCCCTTTAATCCTGCATCCTGAATCAATTTTCCGGCAAAATATCCTTCTGGACGTTTAAATGTACTTCCGGCACTTGGATATTCTAATGGCTGTTTTGTTTTTCTCGCCAATGCGTACTCATCTATTTTTGCTTTGATTTCTTCTTTATTTCCTTTCTTAAGTGCGATCACACCTTCTAAGACAACGTATTCATTCTTTAAAACGTTACTTGTACGGTAACCAAGCTCTAATTCTTCTGCTTTCAGAGTTTTGATTTCTCCTTCTTTTGTAAGAACTGTCACTTCTTTTAGTACCTGCACCATCTCACCACCGTATGCACCAGCATTCATAACGACAGCTCCGCCAAATGTTCCAGGAATTCCACCTGCAAACTCAAATCCAGTTAATTCTTCATTGAGTGCTGCTCTGGATGTAGAACTTAATAAAGTTCCTGCTTTGACGATAAGTTCATTACCACGGACTTCGATTCCACTGTAGTTTTTGTAAATCTGAAGAACAATTCCGTCCATTCCATCATCTGCGACCAAAAGATTACTCCCATTTCCTAAAACAAATAATGGAATTCCCTCTTCTTTTGCAAAACGACTGACCGCTTTGATCTCTTCCATATTCTCTGGTGCCACAAAAATATCAGCGGGTCCCCCAATACGGAATGTTGTATGATTTTTCATCGGTTCCTGTCTTAAAATATATTTTTCTGGTATGATCTGTTTTAACTGATCAATCTTTGTATCCATAATTTCTCCATTCTTAATATTAATGCAAGATGGAATCCTGTATATCACAGGATTCCAAATCTCTTCATCTTATGAAAGCATCAGACTAGCTGCACCATAAATTCCAGCATCATTTCCAAGAGTCGCAAGTACAAATCCTGTCTCCTGTGCTTTTCCAAATGTATACTTCTTAAAATGTGCATTGACCGCATCTAAAAGGATCTGTCCAGCTCTTGATACGCCTCCACCGATAACAAACACTTCTGGGTCGACCATCAATGCGATATTCCCTGCTGCAAGTGCTAATTTCTGTCCAAGATCATCTACCCGTTCTTTGGCAAATGTATCTCCTTCTTTAGCAGCATCAAAAATGTCTTTTGCAGTTACTTCATCAAGGTCTCTTAGTATAGTCGCTTCTTTATAATCCTTTAATGCTTTCTTTGTCTCATATACAATTCCCGTTGCAGATGCATAAAGTTCCAGACATCCTGTCTTTCCACAATTACATACACGATCATCAAAAGGATCCACAGTCATATGACCGATCTCTCCACCATATCCACGGCTTCCATCAATGATCTTTCCATCAACGATGATACCGCCTCCGACTCCTGTTCCAAGAGTGATCATCACCGCACTGTTATAATCTGCTGCTGCTCCCATCCAGATCTCTCCTAAGGCTGCTGCATTGGCATCATTCGTTGCCTTTACCTTACATCCTGTAAGCTTTGACAATTCTCCTGCCACATCCACGCTTCCCCATCCAAGGTTCACACATTCATTAACTTTTGAAAACTCAAGAACAGCTCCTGGAACTCCAACTCCGAGTCCGATCACATCTTCCTTATCAAAACCATTTGCTTTGCTGTGATCATTCACTGCCTGTGCAATATCTGGCAGGATGTTCTTTCCATTTTCCTCAGTTCTTGTCTTGATCTCCCATTTCTCTTTTAATGTTCCATCTTCTCCAAACAGACCCATTTTTACTGTTGTTCCACCAATATCAATTCCATATAAATATTTCATATCATTTAATCCTCCATCTGACCTGTAACACGTTTATAAAGTTCTTCGGCTGCATTATATCCCATCTTCTTCTGTCTGTGATTGATCGCTGCTGCTTCTACGATGATCGCCAGGTTACGCCCTGGACGAATTGGCAGTGTATGTGCTGCAACTTTATTGCCAAGATATTCTACGTATTTCTCTTCTAATCCTAAGCGGTCATAATCCGCATCTTTGTTCCAGTCTTCCAACTGAATGACCAGATTGATCTCCTGCTCCATCTTAACGCTTTCAACACCATACAGATTCTTAACGTCAATAATACCGATTCCTCGCAGTTCGATAAAGAACCTTGTAACTTCCGGAGATGTTCCGATCAATGACTTCTTGCTGACCCTCTTGATCTCTACAACGTCATCAGATACCAGACGGTGTCCTCTTCGGATCAACTCTAAAGCTGCTTCACTCTTACCGATCCCACTCTCTCCTGTGATCAGGATTCCTTCGCCAAATACATCGACCAAAACTCCATGGATCGTGATGCTTGGAGCCAATACAGTTCCCAGCCATCGGATCACTTCTGCCATAAATTCAGATGTCGCATCCTGAGATATCAAAACCGGTACCCCATACTCTTTCGCAACTCTTATCATCATCTCACTTGGATGCAGATTCCTGCAAAATACGATAACTGGAATTCCCGCTCCGATAAATCTTTTATAAATATTTTTCGCATTTTCAACATCTTTTTCTACCTCTTCAATAAAAAGGTGTTCTGCTTTTCCGATGATCTGAACTCGATTCTGTGCAAAATTTTCAAAAAAACCTGCCAACTGTAATGCTGGACGGTTGATCTCTGCCTGTTCAATGTAAACTTCTTTTGAATTGATCTCTGGTGTTACTTCTTTTAAATTTAATTCCTTGACCATATCATATACTGATACTCTATGCTCTTTATCCATAATCTTTCTCTCTTTCTGCACCCTTGATTGTCTGTCTCTTTCTCTATTTTAACATATTTCCTTACTGCTTGGAATCGTGAAAAAAACCATAAATAGACTCTGCAGTACTTTGATTCATGCCGGGAACATTTAAAAGTTCCGTAACTGTTGCTGTCTTGATCTGTCCAAGATCTTTAAAATACTTCATTAATTCTTTTCGTCTCTTTGGTCCAACACCTTTGATGTCATCAAGAACAGAATGTACTTGCCCTTTTGCACGCAATGATCTGTGATATTCGATCGCAAAACGATGGGCTTCATCCTGTATCCTTGTCACAAGTAAAAATGCTTCGCTGTTTGGCGCAAATATGATTTCCTCGTTGTTATAATACAAGCCTCTCGTTCTATGATCATCATCTTTGACCATTCCACATACTGGAATATCAAGTCCCAAATGATCCAGCACACGAAGTGCAACATTGACCTGTCCTTTTCCTCCATCCATCATCAGAATATCCGGAAATTTTGTAAAACTGCCAAGTGTAGTGTCTTTTCCTTGTTCTTTCAATTCTTCTAGCTCTTTCTTTCCATGAAGAAATCTTCTGGTCAAAACTTCTTCCATACTGGCATAGTCATCTGGACCTTCGATAGTTCTTAAACGAAACTTGCGATAATCTCTTCTTCTTGCTTTTCCTCTTTCAAATACGACCATGGATGCTACGGTCTGAAATCCACTGATATTAGAAATATCAAATGCTTCCATTCGATTCAAACCTTCCATCCCGAGCAATTCTTCAATCTCATGAACTGCCCCGATTGTCCTTCTTTCTTCCCGTTTGATCTTTTCACGATCCATTCTTAATACATTCTGGGCATTTTCCTTTGCCATCTCTACCATTTTGTGTTTTTGCCCACGCACTGGTATCTTAAAATGTACTTTTGCTCCTCGTTTCTTCGACAACCATTCTTCAATGATCTCCTTTTCTGAAATATCATGTTCCAGAAAGATTTCCCCTGGAAGATAAGGCGTCCCCGCGTAAAACTGTTTGACAAAAGCTCCTAAAACTTCTTCCTTGGAACTTTCCTCATCTGCTTCCATATGAAAATGTTCTCTTCCAAGAAGCTTTCCTTGGCGGATAAAGAAAATAGATACGACAACATCCTTATCATCCTGTGCCATTGCAATAATGTCACGGTCCTCAAACGCATACGTATTGATCTTCTGACGGTCCATGATCCGCTCAATACTCTTGAGCAAATCTCTGTATTCCATTGCCTGTTCAAATTCCAATTCATCCGATGCTTTTTGCATTTTCCCCTGAAGCATTTTTGCAACCTGTTTATAATTTCCATTTAGAAACTTGATTGTTTCTTCGATCTGTTTTGCATATTCTTCCTTGGATATATATCCTTGGCATGGTGCATCACACTGCTTGATCTGATAGTACAGGCAAGGCCTGTCCTTCCCTGTATCTTTTGGAAGTCTTCGGTTACAAGTGCGGATTTTAAAGATCTTGCGAAGCAGCTCAATCGTATCATTTACTGCTCCTGCACTCGTATAAGGTCCGAAATACTTTCCTCCATCTGCTTTCATCTTCCTTGCCAGCATGATCCTTGGAAATTCTTCATTGACCGTTACTTTAATGTAAGGATAGCCTTTGTCATCTTTCAGTTTTGTATTATATTTTGGATGATGCTCTTTGATCAGATTGTTCTCAAGCACTAAAGCTTCCAGTTCTGAATCCGTGATGATATATTCAAAATAAGCAACATTCTTTACCATATGCTGAATCTTCACAGACAGATTCCGGCTGTCTTGAAAATACTGACGCACACGATTACATAACTTGATCGCTTTTCCAACGTAAATGATCTCATCTTTGCTATTATGCATCAAATAAACTCCAGGCTTTGCCGGAAGCTTCTTTAATTCCTGCTGAATGTCAAACATGAACTTCCCTCCATCTTTATTCTGTATATTTTATGGCTGCAAAATACACTTATCTTTAATCATAGCATAAATTTATAGGCAAAAAAAGTATCGATTTGAAGTGTAGGCTTGCATGTATGTGACGGAAATAAAAGAAAAACAAATATTTCAAAGAATCCGGTGGCAACTCCGCATTTTTGAGAGCGTTTTTTTCAAATCGCTGATCCGTGCCTGTTCCTTTGGAAACTGATATGTAATGACCTTTGTCAATAGTAAATTAACAGAAATCACAAC
>OGLX01001298.1_pt1 | contig 12824 bp, 7 predicted proteins | sample 1572821 | NCBI WGS metagenome assembly OGLX01 (sample SAMEA2581908, study PRJEB24529) | metagenome | biome: Human gut stool | place: China | collected 2011 | reverse complement strand
GCGGTGAGTGCGCAGAGAAGCATCATCAGGTTTCTAAATATCTTTTTCATTCTTTTATCCTATTAATAGTTGTCGTTATGAAGATTTGGATTTGCGGTAAGCTCGGTGTTAGGGATTGGATAGATGTTGTACTTGCTGTCAACAGCCTGTCCATCGTGAGTGCCACCCTTCCACTGCCAGATGTACTTGTTAGTAGTAAACTGACCATAGCGAATCAGGTCGGTACGGCGATAACCTTCATGATAAAGTTCACGGGCACGCTCATCGAGAATGAACTGGAGGAACTCATCATCGTTGGCAAAGTTGCTTGACCATACTTGTCCTTTACCTTTTCCATAAGCACGCTCACGTACCTTGTTAATCCAATAGATGGCACCCTTCGTACGAGAGGCAATAACCTCAGGATCGCTCGCATCCGTCTTTCCATCTGGCCATGGATCCCAACTTGCGCCCTTAGTACGAGCCACGCACTCGGCATACATCAGATAGACATCAGCCAAACGGAAGAGAGGGAAATCGGTTTCTACACCTGCATCAGCTGTATTAGATGCAGTGGTTTTATCATCCTTCAGGTTACTCCATTTCTCAGAAAGATAGCCGGCGGTTTCTTCGGTCATGCTGGAAATATCCTTGCTCTGGCCATTGGTAAAGAACTTGCAACGCTTGTCGCCACTGCCGTCAATATCGGTCTGGGTAAACTTATCCACGAACTCAGGACGAAGACGGAATTCACTCCAGCCGGCAGTTACACCATAATCGGCTACATTCTGGTTGGCATTCGACATACTTACCTGTCCACAAACCAGATAAGTAGATGAGCCCCAGCTTACAGTATGCTCTGCACTTACCGGCAAGGCGAAGATAATCTCGTTGGTACGCTTGTCGTTATCAGCATTGAAGAGCTTGCTGTAATCATCTTCCAGGGAGTAGCCCATGCTCATCACCTTCTCGCAAGCCTCCTTGCACTCAGTATACTTAGGCACACCAGTATAAACCTCGCTGTTCTGATAAAGCTTGGCAAGCAAGGTATAGGCAGCACCCTGAGAAGCCTGACCGTAAGGACAGGTAGAAGCAGGAAGCATATCGCCTACACAATCCTTCAACTCGCTCTCAATATAATCGAATGTCTGCTGAGGAGTATAACGAGGAGGAATGTAGCTGCCCACAGGGTCGTTCTCTGTCACCATCGGAATGTTGCGATAGAAATCGAGGGCATGGTAATAGAACAGAGCACGCATAAAACGAACTTCAGCCTTATACTCCTTCATCTTCTCTGCATCAGCACCCGAGAAATTGGCACTATTGGCATTGCGCAGGAACTCATTGCAGAGGGCGATGTTGTAGTAGATACGATAATACATATCTGATACCCAGGCATCGTTGGCATCCCAGGAGAGATAAGTAAGACCCGTAGTCTGCTCACCAGTCAGCCAGGTAGAGGCAAATTCATCGGTACCACACTCCTGCATATTGATAAACATACGCATGTAATCGAAACCACTACCATTGTTCAATACGGATTCCATATCCTTGTTGTCGCCGCCCTTGCCCTGACCGCTAGTCACCATGGCAGCGTAAATCTTGCCCAGCACTGCCTCGTAATTGGCAAGCGAGGTATAAACATCCTTAGAGGTTGTCTCTGTATGAGGATATTGGTCGAGATCGGAAACACAGCTGGTTGTGCCTGTCAGCACCGCTGTTCCCATCATCATACTATATAATATATTCTTAAGTTTCATTGTTATCTGTTTTGATTGTTAGAACTGAAGTCCGAGGCTTACTGAGTAGGTGCGAGGACGTGGATAGAATGAGTTGTCCATTCCGTTTGGCACCTCAGGATCTGTACCTGAGTAACCGGTGATGGTGAATACATTCTGTACCATTGCAGATACGGTGAGCGAAGCCCACTTGTTGATCTTGCCTACATTGTAACTCAAACTCAGGTTGTCGAGTTTCAGGAAGGAAGCATTCTCTACATAGTAATCTGAGAGATACTGACGGGTCTTGAAACCTGTCTTCAGGAAACTGGTGTTGAGGTTGTTGAGCTGTGAGTTGTTGTAGCTTACTGTCTCGAAAGCACCTGTACTCATACCCATGCCGTTGTATACATAGTTGTCGATGTTGGCACGGAAACTCATACCGAGTGTCAGCTGCTTGTATCTCAAAGATGTACTCAAGCCCATAATGTACTTAGGGGCTGGAGAATGATAGCGGTAGAGATCTGACTCATTGATTTCGCCATCGTTGTTGAGATCGGCATAAGCACCCTCGATTGGCTTGCCTGTCTTAGAGTCGTAGAGCTGATGATATACATAGAACATGTATGGTTCATATCCCTCAGAGAGTACCTGGAACTGGTAAGCATCGATAGATGGACCTACCTTCACGTTGGTCTGGCTTCCACCCTTTGTCAATGAAAGGTTCTTCACCTTCATGTTCTGCCAGGTAAAGTTGTAGCTCAGGTTCCACTCCCAGTCCTTGGTCTGGATAGGGGTGGCATTCAGAGAAACCTCGATACCCTTGCTGTCTACATTACCTACGTTGGTAAGGATAGTCTTTGAGAAGTTGGTACCTGCTGCTGTTGGTACTGATGCCAACAGGTCCTTGGTCTTGCGGGTATAGAAATCGATGGCGCCACCGATACGGCCATCCAGGAATCCAAAATCAAGACCGAAGTTCCAGGAGGTTGTAGTCTCCCACTTCAAGTCTGATACGTATGCCTCGGGACGGTAAGTATTGATATACTGTCCGTTGATGAATGCTTCGGCACCTGTCACGCTGTAGGTATAAACCGGCAGATAGTTGTAGTTGCCGATACCTTCCTGCTGACCGGTAACACCATAGCTGGCACGGAGTTTCAAGTTAGAAAGTACCTTCTGGTTCTTCAACCAAGGCTCTTCTGTCAAAGTCCAGCCCAAAGCAACAGATGGGAAAGTACCCCAACGGGTATCCTTAGAGAAACGGGAAGAAGCGTCTCGACGAACGGTAGCCGTCAGGAGATACTTTCCATCGAATGAATAGTTGATACGTCCGTAATATGACAACATTACATGACGGTAATCTGATGCCTTTACGGTTGACAGGTTTGTGCCTGCCGCACTTTTGGTATAATAAAGAGGTGTAGTACTCTTCCAGTACTGGTAGTCGTAACCGGCTGTCAGATCTACATTACTCTTGATATCTTCGAAATACTTTGCATAGTTGGCATAGAGGGTAAGCAAGCGGTTCTCGTTCTTCTGAGGACCATACTTGTAATCGCTACCGCCCAAAGACTCATCCTTGTTGTAGCTCTGTGCTGCGTAGGCAGGAACATAAACGGTTCCATCGCCCTTGGCATAGTCAGCACCCACGGTAGCATGGAGCTTGAGGTCTGGAAGGAAGTGAACCTTGTAATCTACATCCATCGAACCGATGAAGCGGCTTACCTTACTCTTTGAATCATACAGATCAACCAGACCGCGAGGGTTTCTTACACCCGCATTCACTGGATAGCCATCAGCATCGAGTGCCTCATTATAGCCACCATATTTGTCGTTACCGGAATAAACCGGGATGGTTGGGTTGAATGTGGCAGCTGCCCATACAGCGCCACCATTATTGAATGAGTTGTTATTGAGGGTTCCCTTGGCATTGATGGTCAACTTCAGGTGATCCTGGAAGAAGCTAGGAGTCAATACCACGTTACCTGTCCAGCGCTCTACATTGTCCTTGCGAACCAGACCGCTCTGGTTGTAATAGCCTACAGACACGCGGAATGGCAACCACTTGTCAATGCTGCCGCTCACGCTGAGGTTATTATCTGTACCGAAAGCTGTGCGGTAAACCTCATCGTTCCAATCGGTATTGGCTGTACCGAGCAATGACTTTTGGTTATCTGTACCAAACTGGTTGATGACATTCACAAATTCATCACGACTCAGCATATCTACCATCTGCGCACGGGTCTGCAAACTGTTGGTGGTATTGAAGTTCACCTTTACAGCACCCTGCTGTCCCTTCTTAGTGGTAATGATGATGACACCGTTAGATGCACGGGAACCATAGATGGCTGTAGAAGAAGCATCCTTCAATACAGTCATGCTCTCGATATCAGAAGGATTGATCATGCTGAGGAAGTTGCTGCTGTTACCCGAGATACCACCCTGCTCCAATGGCACACCATCGAGCACGATAAGAGGGTCGTTGCTGGCATTAAGAGATGCACCACCACGCACACGGATGGTACTACCGGCAGAGGCAGAACCACTGTTGGACATAATCTGTACACCCGAAACCTTACCGTTGATCAACTGTTCTGGAGAAGAAACGAGACCTTTATTAAAGTCCTTCGATTTCACGGTAGCTACGGAACCAGTCAGGTCACTCTTTCTTGCCGTACCATATCCGATAACCACGACATCAGCCAGCGCCTTGCTGTCAGATTCGAGTTTCACCTTCATATTGTCAGAGATAGAAAGTACCTTATCAATATAACCGATATAAGATACCTTGATCTTCTTGGCTGAAGAAGATACCTGAAGACTGAAGTTACCGTCAAAATCAGTAACTGTACCGCCCTTTTCGCCTTCCACCATGACAGTGGCGCCAATCAGAGCCTCACCATTCTGCGCATCAGTCACCTCACCTTTGATGGTTCTTGTCTGCGCCATGAGTTGCAGACATCCGATGACGAACAATGCCACGAGAAGCAAACTTCTCTTTGCTAAATTCTGGATTGCGTTCATTGTTTTACTTTTAGGTTGCGTTTTACGTTTAAAATTGTTTTCAGTTGCAAAAGTAGGAAAAAAAGAAGAAAACAGCAGATAGATTTAAGACAAAAATAAAGAAAAAACGGACAAAAGCAAATCTTTATCTAGCTTTTGTCCGTTTTTTCATTAAAGAGGCAGGAATCTTTATCGGATTCTCACCTGATAATTACCTTCTTCACGCTTACATGTCCATCAAGGCTCACCTTCCTGACGATATTGATTCCCTTCTGAGGTGCAGAAAGACGGGAACCAGCCAAATCATAATACTCGATGCGAGAGGAGCCGGTTTCTGCTAACATGTCGGTATGGGAAATACCGGTTGTAGCACCTGTCATTTCCTTTCCTTCTGCATCGTAGGTCTTAGCTGTGCTGTAATTCTTGATGGCATGATCGAATTCAGACACATCCACCATAGGAATTGCAGAGGTATAAGCCTTCCAGATTTCTACCTTACCTGCGCCAGAATACTTCTCGCAGATGGCAGGAACATCTACCGTCTTGTCGAGATAATGCTGGGTGTAAGAGGATGTGGTTTGAGTAGGAACCCAATCTGTCTTGGTTACAGGAAAAGACTTGCTAATCTTAGCGCCATCAATATTGGCATAACCTTCCATCAAGTTGTTACAGCCCTTGTAGATACAATCATAGCCTTCAGCCTTAGAGATATTCAAGCTACCACCTCTATCTGAGCGGATAGGCGACTTCGTATCTTCGAAATAGCAACCTTCTTCGTATGCCACAGCTCCTGTACGGATATCCCAACCATCCTCGCAACCACGCATATAGTTATTATAATAATGTACATGACCACCACGCTGGAGAGGAAGACGGGAGCCTTCTATCTGATCAAAGAAATTATGATGGAAAGAGATGGTGCGACAGTTCTCATAAACATCTGAATCACCCTTACCCCACAAGCAGCTCTTGTCATGGTCGTGGAAATAGTTATAGCTGAATGTCATCCACTGCACATTGTTCTTGCAGTCGAGCAAACCATCATAGCGGTCTTTATTGGCTGCACCACCATTGAAGAATTCACAATGGTCTATCCAGATATGTCCACCCCAGTCGGTCTTGGCACTCACCTTATCTGCCTGGATTCCGATGCAGTCAGGGTCGCCCACTTCTACCTGTGCTCCATTACGCCAAGCCACAATCTTATTCTCACCTGTTCTGAGCACAGGAACGCCCTTCATGGTGAAACGGCAGTTACGGATAATAATGTTATCAACCGACTGCATCACGAAGGTGATATGAGAAAAGAGAGGAGCCTCACCTGTTGTTGGGTTCACCACGCCAATCAAAGTCTTGTTAGGAGCAACCATAATGCGCTCGCCATAGACAGACTCTACGCCAGACTTACCACTCTGGTCGTCAAGCAAACGACCGGTACTCAGATCATCCACATTGCACTTGATGCCTGTAGTAATATCATGATCTACGATAACAATGTATGGGTCTGCTGCCTGGAGATAGGCCTGCAATTGAGAGAAGTTGTCAGCCTTCACCACCTTACCACCGGCACCACCGGTAGTTCCTCCGACACGATACCAGTTGGTACCAGGAGTACCTTCATAGGCAGCGAAGCCATCCAAAGAGAAGTCACGACCATCCTGGGTCTGTGCATTTGCCATCATAGAGAAGCTACAAAGCAAAGCAGAAGCCAAGAGAGTTTTACGACAAACAGCCTTAAGCTGTGCAGAAAAAGTAGAGTTTGTTTGTTTCATTTTAGATAAGATTAGTTTTTGTTTCTAAAAAAGGGCTGTCCTCTTCAAGAAAAGACAGCCCTTGAAATTATTGTATACATCCTTCCCTCATCGGGCAAAACACATTCATTATTCTGTTACAGGTACAAGTTTGATGAGATATAAAGACTTAGAACCAGAACCAGCCTTGGCTATAGAATGATCACCTACCTCAAGAGTTACAGTAACAACGCCCTTGGTTGTATCACCAGTAACATCAGCACCATCAATCTTTAATTTTGCCTTTGTATCACCAGTATAACAAGTCATCTGCATTTTTGCTGTTGTCTTAAAAGATACTGTACCTGCAGAAGATTCTAATTTGAGGTAATCATTATAAGTATTTCCATCTACAGTTACCCCAGTTGTACTATTTTTAAAGTTTCCCGCTACAGTAAAGCTACTATTAGAAGCCTTACCTCCAGCAAATGAGCAAGTTACTGTACCCTCGATAGGAGTTACTGTGCTGCCACCTTCTGAACCACCAGTAGAGCCGCCAGTGCTACCACCTTCGCCAGAACCACCAGTCTCACCACCAGTGCTTCCACCTTCAGTAGAACCACCTTCGCCTGTTGCATTGCTCTCACCGAACACTTTAACAACACCAGAAGTATAAGCGTCAAGAATGCTTGCCAAAGCAGGCCATGGCTGCTGGTGACCATTTGTTACGACTGTTTCATCAGGAATAGCGAAATCAATATCGCCATGATTCAAACGACCTGCACCATAGAAGCCTTCTACGATAGAAGGAACATCTTCTGCCTTATCTGCAGCGTATGCATACATGAGGCTTGAGTTGGTATCGAAATTGTTGTAAGAAGTACCACCTACCAAAGTCTTTACGCTTGCAGGAACCTGCTCACTTGGATCAGAAACCTCGTAAGCATCAAAGCTTGTATTGTTTTCTGCGTATGGGATATAGCTGAAGTTATCAGGCTTGTTGGTAAATACATTGCCGTATGCCTTAATCAAACCACCTTTCTCACCAGAGAAAGTACCATCACCCTTGGCATCAGTACCCTGCAAAGAGCTCATGATAGGACGCTTAACAGCATCAAAGTAGTTTGACTCCATGAATATACTTGAACCACTGGTTGCACCAATACCATAAACATCACAATGCTGATAGTAGTTGTTGTACATGTGAACACTCATGGTACGAACGCGAGCCATACGAGAGTCTGAATGGTCGAACCAGTTGTGATGATAAGTAATCCAGTTTTCACCAGTTTCACTCTTCATACCACACATAGAAGCCTTACCATTATCCCAAAAGCGGTTGTAAGCTACAGTAACATACTTAGAATCGCCCTTGATGTCTACAGTACCGTCACCCTTAGCCTGGTCGGCAGCACTACCCTTCTTGCCATAGAAGAGATCCATATTGTGAATCCACACATTAGAGTTTTTGGTGTCAAGAGACATAGCATCATCCAGGCAACGCATGATAGCAAAGTTGCGGAACTCTACACTCACTGCCTCTCTAAGCAAGAAACCGAAGCCATATACGGTAGCATCATCACCGACACCTTCGAATGTCATATTCATAGTAGCTCCCTTAACCTGCAAACCTTCTGCAGAACTTGAAATGTGATCCAAATCAGAAAGACTAACCTTACCAATGATACGGAATGCGATAGGAGTTTTATCCTTACCTTTAGAATAAGCATCAATAATAGACTGAAGACCAGTAATAGTCTCTGACTTACCTGTATTGACGGTTGTAGAAACTGTCTTAGCGGTCTTGGCTGTAATATACAGCACCTTAGCACCAGCCTTCAAAGTACCATCATTATTATAAGCACCTACACCATCATACTTGAAATGAGCAAAGCCCTCACGGTTGTAGCTTTTTACTACCAAGTTAGAAGCTGTATTGGCACCATCAATCTCTGTACCTTCAGCATTGACAGGAACAACCTTTACTGAATAAGTACCAGCCTTCAAACCGAGAACATCAGCACGATAGTAAGAAGCATACTGACGAACCAACTGAGCATCAATCTTCTTGTCATCTACATATACATTATAAGAAGAAGCGCCCTCGAATGGAGCCCACTTCAGGTAGGCAGACTCCTGCCAGCCCTTTGCCTCAGTAATCTGAATCACACCTGCAGGATTGTCAATATCACCACTTTCGCCCTGATCGGCCTTCTTAGCAAATCTGACGGCTTGAACTGAAGCATTGTACTCATCATTCTCTGCACCAGACTTAGGAGTAATAATAGTCTTGTCACCTTCGAACTTAACACTTGTCAAGTCGGCTGTATTGTAATACTTCACATCGCCAGCATTGGTGGTAACACACATCTGATTGACCTTGCTGTTACGAGCCACGGCATGGGTAATCTTAAATGTCCCTGTCTGAGCCACGGCAGCACTCAAACTCATCAGGAGGAGTGCCAAAGTAAATACCATTTTCTTCATTGTTCAATCCTCCTTATTTTATTTGATGATTACTTTCTTACCATTAATAATATAAACACCCTTAGATAAGCCCTGGAGGGAAGAACCTACACACTGGCCCTGAAGGTTATAAACCTTACCTTGCAATGCCTGCTTAATGCTTTCTACCTGACTGATGCCGGTAGTTTGATAAGTGAAAGAAAGGGTTACGAGCGACATATCTGCCTGATCAGATGTATTATCTGAATACTGAAGAACGACATTGTCGCCATCGAAGGTAATCTCTGAGACAGTCTTTTCTATGACCTGACCATCAATCTTAACCGTCTGTTTGCTGCCGGCAAATACTGCCGTAGACAACATTCCAGCCAACAATAATAAATAAGCTTTTTTCATTTTAATGAATGTTTGTTAGATTAATTTTTTGGTTTGTTGTTGATTTTTACAATGCAAAAGTAGTGAAAAAATAGCTATTATAAAACATCCTGGCACATTTTTCTTACGCAAACGTTTTCATAAGTGTAAAATGGAGTATTATAAAAAAGGGCATAAAAAAAAGACTGAATCCTGTTACGAAGATTCAGTCTCATAAAGAAGTGGTACCACCAGGAATCGAACCGGGGACACAAGGATTTTCAGTCCTTTGCTCTACCAACTGAGCTATGGCACCAACTTTTACAAATCGCGATTTATCATTTGCGGGTGCAAAGGTAATACTTTTTTCTGGTTCCTGCAAATTTTTCGGGAAATTTCTTTCAAAAAAAGATAAAAAAGTCTATTTTTGTTGGTGTTATCCATTATTTAATGTACCTTTGCAGCAGAAATCGGGATTTAGCGCAGTTGGTAGCGTACGTCGTTCGGGACGATGAGGTCGCTGGTTCGAGTCCAGTAATCCCGACCAAAAGCCGTCTAATGTGCCTATACACAGGGGATTTGCCTTGGTCGTGGCCAAAATGGTCGGCGAAATTTCGGTATCATAAGAACTTAAAAATCCGTAAGCCTATGAAGTTTATAAAGGATTTTTTTTATATCAATTACCATGAACGGCGAGCATTACTCGTAATCCTGACCCTGCTCGTTGTCAGTACCACAATGATTTTCATTGTAGGTTCTAAAGAAACCATGCCATCAGAAAAACAACAAGCCCATAACGACAGTATCATCAGACATGCCACGCGGCAACAGCCAGGCTATTATGACGAAGGACTTCAGTCGAGCGAAGTATTCGCCTTTGATCCCAATACGGCAAGCCAATCTGATTTCCAACGGCTGGGACTGGAATCATGGCAAGCCAGAAACATCATCAAATATCGAAATAAAGGAGGTATCTTCAGGACACCTAGAGACTTTGCACGGGTTTACGGACTAACCAAGAAGCAATTCGAAAAACTGCTGCCCTTTATCAGAATTGGTAAAGACTACCAGCCGGCTGCCAACTTTTACCCAAGAGAAAGATACAACTACGGCTATCAAGAGACAGCTATAAGAACTAGAGATGAAAGGAAGAAAGACACTACCCAATACAGTTATCCACGGAAGCTGAAAGAAGGTCAGTATATCAACATCAATTCTGCTGATACGACCGAACTGCAGAAAATTCCCGGCATAGGTTCTTACTATGCCAGAAGCATCATCCGTTACAGAGAGCGATTAGGCGGTTTCGTTTCCATGAGCCAGATACAAGAAGTGGAAGGCGTGCCCGAGACTGCCCTCCACTATATGAATATTGATGCAAAACATATCCGGAAAATGAATGTCAACCAGTTGGGTCTGGCAGAACTGCGCAAACATCCTTACCTTAACTTTTACCAGGCAAAGGAAATCGTTAACTACCGCAGAACCCACGGCCCGCTGAGAAGTGTGGATGATTTGCGTCTTCTCAAAGACTTTCCACCTGCCGAAATAGAAAGAATCAAGCCGTATCTTGCCTACTAGGGGCAAGATAAAGCTAGCTTGCCTGTCTGCAAGTTTGCCGGTTTTGCTAAATGACACCAAACTGGTGCAGGAAGATAAGGAAAATACAGATTGGACAGATGAAACGGATGGTGAACAGGAAAACAGGGAAGAGAGTTCCCTTCAAGGTTCCCCAGTTGGTAAACTCATCACGCACAATCTTCTTTGGCACATACCATCCCAGGAACAGACAGGTGATGAATGAACTCAACGGCATGAGCAGCTGGGCAGTAAAGTTGTCACAATTGCTCAGGAAATCCTTGCCGAAGAAACCCAAATCAGGTACGGCACCCTGAGAGAGCGAACAGAATACAGCTATGATGCTGCAAACGATGGTCTCGAACCAGGCTCCCTTGGCACGGCTTATCTTACCCTCCTCATAAATAAAGGCGGTACCTATCTCGTGCATCGAGATGGTAGAAGTCAGGGCTGCCAATACAAGCAAAGCATAGAACAACACCGAAATCACATAACCGACAACCGGCATGTTACCGAAAGCCTGCTGAAATACGTTTGGCAAGGTAATGAAGATGAGCGAAGGACCGCTGTCTGGCTGCACACCTACCGAGAAGGCTGCAGGGAAGATCATCAAACCTGCCAATACGGCGATTACCGTATCAATGGTCACAATCTGAGTAGCCGACTTCAAGAGATTGGTCTGTCTGTTAAAGTAAGAGGCATAAGTACACAGACATGCCGTACCCATACTCAAAGAGAAGAACGCCTGTCCCAGCGCTTCGAGCAACACGTTTTCATCTACCTTAGAGAAATCCGGCTTCAGCAGGAACTCCACTCCCTTCATCGCTCCAGGCAGAGAGCAGGAAGCTATCACAATCACAATCAACAGGAAGAAGAGCATAGGCATCAGAATCTTGGATGCTTTCTCTATACCATTGCGCACACCGCGTACTACCACCATGTGGGTAAGCAGGATAAAGCCTACAGCCCATAAGGTAGGACGGATAGGATCGGCTGAAAAGGTCTGGAAATAGGTCTTCACATACGCTGCGTCGCCATGAACACCGCCCATGATACTGGCATAGAGATACTGCAGGCACCAGCCAGCCACTACGGCATAGAAACCCAGGATAATCATAGAAGTGATGATACCCATCAAGCCCAAAGCACCCCAAGCCTTATGCTTACCCAGATTGGTATAAGCACGGGCTGCATTAGAAGCGGAATGACGACCGATGATGAATTCGCTCATCATGCCAGGCAATCCGAGTAGGATGATACATACCAAATAGATGAGAATGAAGGCGGCGCCACCATTCTGACCTGCCATATAAGGGAAACGCCACACATTACCCAAACCGACTGCCGAGCCGGCTGTGGCAAGAATAACGCCCAACTTACTACCAAAATTTCCTCTTGTTTCCATTATCTAAATCTTTAATGTGTAGTGTTTGTTGTTTTCCGACGAAACGGCAGATGCTACACCTTATTATATATAGTTATATCCGATTACAAATGCTTTATCCGAAGACACCAAACTGGTTCAGGAATACCAGGAAGATGAGGACAGGACAAACGAACTTAATCAGGAAAAGATAAATACCGAAGAGACGGCCCTTCAAGGTTCCCCAGTTAGTAAACTCATCCTGTACGATCTGCTTAGGTACATACCAGCCCAGGAACAGGCAGGTAAGGAATCCTCCCAGAGGAAGGAATATCTGACCCGTAACGAAGTCGAACCAATCGAACAGCGCCTTTCCGAAGAACGAAAGCTTATCTGTTGCACCCAAAGAGAGCGAACAGAAGGCTCCGATGATGGCACAGGAAACCGTAACGATGGTAGCACCCTTCTTGCGGTCTATCTTCAGCTCCTCGTAGAAGAAAGAGGTATTCACCTCATGAAGTGACATCAGCGAGGTCAAGGCAGCTACCGACAGCAATACGTAGAAAAGCAGCGAGATGATCCATCCCAATACAGGTAACGATGCAAACGCCTGATTAAAGACATTCGGCA
>OGLX01001293.1_pt1 | contig 12874 bp, 9 predicted proteins | sample 1572821 | NCBI WGS metagenome assembly OGLX01 (sample SAMEA2581908, study PRJEB24529) | metagenome | biome: Human gut stool | place: China | collected 2011 | reverse complement strand
AGTTGTAAGTATTGCATTAAAACCAGTGAATAAATAAAAATAATGGCTGAGTCAGATGAGGTGACACCTCAGATTCTGATTCAGCCAATTTTTTATAACTGTTTTATTTTGCTGATGTCCGTGTCTGCAACCATTGAGTAGTTGGTGTAATACACAACGAATCCCGGTTTGGCACCGGCAGGCTTTTTAACTTCCTTCTTTAATACATAATCGACTTCAACTTTTTCCTGCTCACGGCCTTTAGAGTAATAGGCGGCAAGGCTTGCTGCTTCTTCAAATGTCCTGTCAGGAACTTCCTTTCCATCTGTTTTGAGAAGTACATGAGAGCCTGGCATCTGCTTGGCGTGAAACCACCAGTCATTGCCGTTGCCTGTCTTGAAGGTAAGTTCGTCATTCTGTATGTTATTCTTTCCAACGTATATGTCAAATCCATCGCTTGATACAAAATGCATCGGCTTGTTGGCTGTGATTTTGTGCTTTCCTTTAACAGTCCTTTTAATATATCCAGTTTCAATAAGCTCTTCCTTAATGTTAGCAAGATCAGCCTCTGTTACTGAAATCTCAATTGCATTGATAATAGATTCAAGGTAACTTATTTCTTCAGTAATCTCTTGAATAAGACGGATTCCGGCTTCATAGGTTCTTTTAAGCTTGTTATATCTTGCAAAATATTTGTTGGCATTCTCAATTGGTGTGAGAGTGTTATCAAGCGGAATCTTAATTGTAGTATTATCGTAGTAATTAAGTGCTTCATATTCCTTAGAACCTGCAGGAATACTGTAAGCATAGGTTGTAAGAAGCTCGCCGTAGATACGGTATTTGTCTTTTTTTTCAGTGTCCTTTATCTGCTTTTCCTGAATGTCAAGCTTCTTGTATGCTCTTTCAAGATGTGTTGTTACAATTCTTCTTATATCAACAGACTTCTGGTGGATTCGTGTTGCAATCTCTTTCTGTCTGTAATAATCGATAATCAATCTGCTTATAGAATCATATTCTGTGTGGTTGTCATACATAGAAAGCTTCACAGCGGCAAATTCTGCAGGCACACCGTTGTCAGTTACCATATCGGGGTGGTAGATACCATTTCTTACATCGGACATAAGTGCGTCAAATACGTTGTATAATGCATCTTTCATAGGCTCATCAAGACAGTTGGCAGGGTGTCCGCCATCAACTCCGGCACGGTATGCAAGCTCTTCTGCTATACATGTGCTTATTCCTGTATAGCTTGAAAGCAGCGCCTTGACAACAGGTACAGGCTTTGTAAATACTGTTTCGTCAAAATGCTTTCTGTCAGCTTCAAGCGGATTAATCTTGTCAGAAGTATTAGGAATGAAATAAGGTCTTCCAGGTAAAACTTCCCTGACTGAGCTTGTCTGTGCTGATATATGCTTGATACTGTCTAATATAGTATTATTGTCGTCACATAATATTATATTGCTGTGCTTGCCCATGAATTCTGCGATTATGTGCTTTCTGCACAGGTCACCGAGTTCGTTTAAATGTTCTGCCTCAATATCAATTACACGCTCAAATTTTGGCTGTGTTATAGATATTATTCTTCCGTTGTTCAAATGTTTTCTAAGAAGCATGCAGAAATTCGGTGCAGTAGCAGGGGATGGCTTGTTATCGTCTGTAAGATATGCAAGAGGAAGCGATGCATTTGCAGATAAAACAAGTCTGTACTGACCAGATTGTGTCTTTATTGTAAGCATTATTTCATCGGCTTCAGGCTGTGATATCTTGTAAAGTCTTCCGCCGTTAATTGTGTCGTTTAATTCATTAACAATACTGGATATTGTAATACCATCGAATGCCATAATGTCTCCTTTAATTAGTAATATTCATTAATCTTATTGCATTATATTAACATACTTATTGCTGTAAGTCTTGTTATCTTTCACAAAAATTGGTATACTTTCCTAAGCATTATATGCGAATGGAAGGATAGAAACAATGATTAAAAGTATGACAGGCTTTGGCCGGAGTGAAATAGTTAAAGGTAACAGAAAAATTTCAGTTGAGATTAAGTCAGTTAATCACAGATATCTTGAAGCAGGTATCAAGATGCCTAAGAAGCTTAATGTATTCGAGAGCAGAATGAGAGACTTACTTAAGAAGTATGCAACAAGAGGCAAGATTGATATATTTATTAATTATGAGGATGATTCAGAAAGTCAGGTTAATCTTAAGTTCAACCAGAATATAGCTGATGAATATATGGCTATATTTAATAATATGTCCGAAAAATACAATCTTAAAAATGATATGACTGTTGGAGGTCTTGCCAGATTTCCAGAGGTTATCACAATGGATGAAGTGCAGGAAGACGAAGAGGAGCTGTGGCATTTTATAGAGGAAGCCATGAAGGCAGCCTTAGAACAGTTTGTTAATACAAGAATTCTTGAAGGTGAGAATCTTAAGAAAGATCTTTTAGGAAAGTTAGACCACATGGAGGAGCTTGTTGCATTTGTTGAAAAGAGAAGTCCTGAAATTATGAAGGAATACCGCAGCAAGTTAGAGAGTAAGGTTAAAGAACTTCTTGGCGATACAACTATTGATGAGAGCAGAATCGCAACAGAGGTTATTATATACGCAGACAAGATATGTGTTGACGAAGAAACTGTAAGATTAAGAAGCCATATCGAGCATGCAAGAAAATGTCTTAACGAGGATGGCGGCATTGGAAGAAAGATGGATTTCATTGCACAGGAGATGAACAGAGAGGCTAACACAACTCTATCTAAGGCTAATGACATTGAGATATCTAATGCAGCTATTGACTTAAAGACTGAGATTGAGAAGGTAAGAGAGCAGATTCAGAACATTGAGTAGGCTTTCAATATATTTTTAATTGGTTTTGATTAAATTTACTTGATTGTTTCGGGCTTGTTAGGTATAATAACTTGTGCACTTTATGTGCAGAATGAGGTAATTATATGAGCAAAGGACTATTATTAGTTATTTCAGGATTTTCTGGTGCAGGAAAAGGAACTGTTATGAAGCGACTTTTAGAGCTTCATGACGAGTATTCACTTTCTATATCAGCTACAACAAGAAAGCCAAGAGAAGGCGAAGCTGATGGAAGAGAATATTTCTTTAAGACTGTAGAAGAATTCGAGAAGATGATTGCTGAAGATGCTTTAATAGAGCATGCACAGTATGTTGGCAATTATTACGGAACACCAAAGGCATATGTTGAAGAACAGCTTGATAAGGGTAACAATGTTATTCTTGAGATTGAGATACAGGGTGCCATGAATATCAAGAGAATGTTCCCGGATGCAGTGCTTATGTTTATAACACCACCGTCAGCGGCAGAACTTGAAAAGAGACTCCGTGGCAGAGGAACAGAAGATGAGGCGACAATTAAAGCGCGTCTTTCAAGAGCAGCAGAGGAAGCAGAAGGTGTTGAGGATTATGATTACATAGTTATCAATGATGAAGTCGATTTATGTGTCGGCCGTATTCATGATATTGTGTTATCTGAGAAGATGAAAGCTAAGTATAATCTTGGACTGATTAATAATATTAAAGAAGAATTAAAGGTTTATTCGAAAGGAGAATAATATAATGATACATCCATCGTATACTGAATTAATGGCTGTAATTAACAGTGAGGTTGAAGAGGGCGAGCAGCCTTTAGTACAGAGCAGATATTCAATTGTTAAGGCAACTGCTAACAGAGCTAAGGAAATCATCGATGCAAGAAGCGTTGAGGAGAAGATTACCAAGGCAAGAATTGAAGCAAGCAACAAGGAAAAAGAGAAAGAAAAGGACAAGGATAAGGTTGAGGAGAAGAGAATCTCTAAGGAAGATGAGAGAAAGCTTCAGGTTGGAACTCCTCTTGTAAGATGTTCAGAGAAAGACAAGCCATTATCAATCGCAGTTAAAGAATTCTACGAAGGTAAGGTTAAGATTCTTGGAAGTACAGACGAGAATACTTCATTATAATTAACAAAGACTGATGTTAAGGGCAACTGCTTGTATGGGCGGTTGCCCTTTTGTGCGAGTAGTGATGAGAATACAAGCGGGAATCACACAATCATGCTTGCATGTATTGTGTGATTATCGCTTGCATTCGAGGAGCACCGCGACAACGACAGAACGAAGTTCTGGAGTATGAGCTACGAGAAAAAATGAGGAGTTTAAAATTTTATGACGAATAGATATGATGAGAAAGAAAGACGGATTCACTGTGCATTTTCAGAAAAATGCGGCGGTTGTGATTATGCCGGAATGAAATACGACAATGAGCTTGCAGTTAAGAAGAAGTACATTGAACAACTTTTTGGAGAATATGTAAAAGTTGATGATATTGTAGGAATGTACAGACCAATACATTACCGCAATAAAGTTCATGCAGTTGTGGGACTTGATGATTCCAGAAATGTAATAGCAGGAACCTACGAGGAAAACAGCCACAGAATAGTTGATACATCGGACTGTATGATTGAAGATTCACAGTGTACAGACATTATTAAGGATATTAAAGGACTAATAACTTCATTTAAATATCAGCCATATGATGAAGATGCGGGAAAGGGAATGATCCGACACATTCTTTTAAGAAAAGGATTTTCGACAAAGGAGATTATGCTTGTTATTGTTACAGCAGGAGTCGCATTTCCATCAAAGAACAATTTTCTTAAGGCATTATGTGAGAAGCATCCGGAAATTACTACAATTGTGCAGAATATTAATGACAGGCGCACAAGCATGGTGCTTGGAAAGAGAAATATTGTTCTTAAGGGAAAAGGTTATATCGAGGATGTGTTGTGTGGCTGCAGATTCAGGATAAGCCCGACATCATTCTATCAGATTAACCACCAGCAGACTGAAAAGCTGTACAAAAAGGCAATCCAGCTTGCTGATATATCAAAAAATGACACTGTAATTGATGCATATTGCGGAATTGGTACTATTGGAATAGCAGCATCCAGGAAAGCTGGCAAAGTTATAGGAGTTGAGCTTAATTCAGAAGCTGTATCAGATGCTAAGATAAATGCTTCAATTAACAATATAAAGAATGTCACATTTGTTAATGCTGACGCAGGAGATTTCCTTGTTGAGTATGCGAAAAATGCAAAGGCAGATGTTGTCATCATGGATCCGCCAAGAAGTGGAAGCACACCGGAATTCCTTAATTCTCTTCTTAAGATTAAGCCAGACAGGATTGTGTACATTTCATGCGGACCTGATACACAGGCAAGGGATATTAAGGTACTTGTGAAGGGTGGATATAAGGTTACGGCATGTCAGCCATTTGATTTGTTTCCTCATACGGAGCATGTGGAGACGGTTGTTCTTTTGTCCCAACAAAAACCAGATGACACGATAGAGATCGACTTAGACTTAGATGAGCTGGATGCAACCAGTGCAGAGACGAAAGCGACCTATCAGGAAATCAAAGATTATGTGCTGAAAGAATTTGGCTTGAAGGTTTCAAATTTATATATTTCTCAAATCAAAAGGAAATGTGGAATTGAAGTAGGAGAGAACTATAATCTGCCAAAGACAGAAAATCCAAAAGTGCCACAGTGTCCGAAAGAGAAAGAAGATGCTATCAAGGCTGCCCTGAAATATTTTGCGATGATTTAAGGATATCGCTGATTTCAAGGAGGAATAACACATGAAAAGCACATTTGAAAAAATGGGTGGAACCTACACACTGGGAGCAGACGGAATTTACTATCCGAATCTTGTCAGTACAGATGAAGAACCGCATTATGGGAAATATGGAATGATGCGGAAAACGTATCTGAAAGAGCATCGTCCGGCAATGTATTCACTGTATATGTTGGAAGACAGATTGACAGAACATCTGAATACTGTGGACGATGAAGCACAGGAGAGAATGGATATTCTGGTGCGTCAGATGATGGAGAGGCAGGGCATTACGGAAGAATTGAAAGCTTGTGACCAGATGGAATGGGTCAGAGCGGTAAATGGTATTCGTAATATGGCAGAAGAGATTGTGTTAAATGAATTGATTTACAGGTAAACAAAGAGCTGAACAAGTGCAGAGACTAATCTGACTTGTTCAGCTTTTATAATATATGATATTATAAGTGAAAGTGATATAATATGTTCATAATTTTTCTTTTAAGGAGCGTAACGATGAGTACATTTAGAGATTGGGAAGCATATAAGAGATTAAAGAATCGAGCGGATACAAATTCTGTAGTGGATGTATTGAAAAATAAAAGCACAGGGGATTTAATTGTTAGGAAAATAATATATGGAATCGAACAGCCTTTGTATCAAGCTGTATTCACAAGGGAAATGCGTGCTTTGTATAAACTGAATAAATGTTCGAATATTGTTAATATATTGGGAGATGATTATTTAGTTATATCAACAACCAAGGAAAAGGTTGGAGTAATTTATTTAGAATATATAAACGGAATAGAATTAGGAAAATCATCTATTGAAAATTTTTCTGCAAAAGAGCGATTTTCAATAATAAAACAATTATTAGACGCCATTGAAATATCACATTCCAATGGGATTATCCATCGAGATATTAATCCTAATAATATCATGCTTACCGACGATAAACAGGTCAAGTTAATTGATTTTGGCATATGTAAAATCAATGATATGATCAATTCAGCAACAGTATATAAATTAGGGACTAATGCCTACTCAGCTCCTGAAGTTCATCAACATAGTGAAAATGCAACTGAAAAAAGTGATTTATATTCGCTTGGTGCGGTAATTTATTTCCTTTTTACCGGTCAGCAACCTCCATTAGCAGTACAGTTTCAGGATGTATTGAATAGAACTAGTGGAATGGATGTTTCATTAAAGCCGATATTAAAAAAATTAGTTGCGGAAAATCCTGATGACAGATATGAAAATGTTTTTGAATTGAGAGCTGATTTTTCAAAACTATTTACACGCTTTTTGAATTTGGATAAAACAATTATTTTGACAGCGGCATACGAACGAATAAAGGAATTGAGAAACCTTAAATTATTACCACAGTCAATAAACATTAAAATGGCAACCGAAACGTATATGCCAGAGAACTTTTTAGATTTGTATGCATTTTGTAGAAAAGAAGAATCAAATGAGAATGAAGAAACGATGATTTACATCTTCTTAGGATTTAATTTTCAGGCAGAATGTGTGTTTGATGATGAGCAAAGCGTGTTTGACGTTGTAAAATTTAGAAAGATTCCTCCAATTGATCGTGATAGACTTAAGAAAAGATTTGCTAAAATTGAGGGTGAAATAAGATTTGTAGATAAAAGAATTGCACATAGAGAATTGAAAAACGATAGTTTCGAAATAAAAAACATTATCTATGATTATTACGAAAATTATATGTCAAACAATAATGTTGATTGTGAATATAAGGAAAAGTATGGAGTATGGAGAGATTTATTAGAATTAATAAGAGAAGATATCGAAAAAAATGTTGTAAGATTACCATATGATTCTTATGAAGTAAAGAATAATCTTTTAAGATTTAAGCTTAAAAAGGGCACTTTTATAGATGAAGAACGTTTGAATAAAGAACAAGTATTTGTTTATGAAAAAAAAGTCGGAAAAAAGAAAGATAAAATAAAGCCTGTGACAGTAGGTACTTATGAAAATGATATTTATGAGAAAAATCATGTAGTTTTAGAAATAAATAAGCAAGGAACAATAGGATTGCCAGCAAGCGGTTTTATTTGTTTAGATTATAGGAAAGATAAAATTAATGTTGAAAGACAGTTAGATGCTTTAAATGTTCTGGAAAAAGAAGATTATCAGTGCTCTTTTAATTTGAAGAGAATAATTTCAGGTGTGGAGCCCCCGTCTGTAAATGTTATTTCGAAACCGATACATATGTTTAATGAGAAATTAGATTTTCCACAAAGGACTGCGATAAAAAAAGCATTAGATGCAGATTCTATAGCAATTATTCAAGGTCCTCCAGGAACAGGAAAAACGAATGTTATTATCGAAATTATTTTACAAATACTGAAAGCAAACAAAAAGAATCCAGATGTTGAACCTAAGAAGGTGTTACTAGTTTCTCAATCGCATCCAGCAGTAGATAAAATGTTAGAAGATTTAATTAGGGAAAGTGACGAAAGACCTGATTTGCTTCGTATTGGAAGAGATGAAAAATTAAATGAGGAAATAAGAGAAGAGTATTCTATTAATGATGTGAAGGAAAAATGGTATCAAAATGTTAGAAGAATATGTAATGATTATACTAAAAATGCACTTGAGGAAATTGGAATTCCAGAAGAAGAGTTTGACAAATATTTTTTGAAATTGGAAAATTCAAAAGTGGAAAACATGGATTTTTCAGTAGAAGATAAATTGTTTGTTGAAAATTTTATAAAAAAAACAAAAGGGGTAAAGTCAGAAAGGACAAGAAAAATACTGGAGATTCAGAGAGAATGGACAGAACAATTAAAAAAGTGTGATGAAGTAGAACTTTATATCATTAAAAGTACGGTAATTATTGCTGGTACATGTACAGGATTTGTGTCAAACAGGATTATACGTGATGTTGAATTTGACTATGTTATTGTAGATGAAGCAGCTAAGGCAACGTTTCCTGAATTAGCAGTTTCGTTAAATAAGGCACATAAAATTATATTGGTAGGTGATCATCAACAACTACCACCTGTTTTAGATACTGAAATAATTAGAAATAATAAGGAAAAACTTGATGAGGAGGGGTTGGCGCAAGGTATTTTTGAAAGAATGTATAATATGTTTCCAGAGGATAATAAACATCGTCTTACTATACAATATAGAATGCACCCAACTATTGGTACGTTGATTAGTCATGTGTTTTATAATGATGAGATCCAAAATGGAGTAGAGGCGCAGGATAGAGAATTGTGTATAGAAGGATATGAGGGAATTGCAATTGAGTGGATTAGTACATCCAAGTATTCGACAAAAGAGCGGTATGAAAAGGAATTTGATAATAATGGAAAAAAATCATATCAAAATTATCTTGAGCGAAATATTATTGAACGAAAACTATTGGAATTAGATTCTAAACTTGTCAAAAGGACTAAGGTTGCAGTAATTACAGGATATGGATCGCAAAAGTACATTTTGCAAACAATGGTAAAACAACATTCCTTTAAGCATATTGAGGTTGACGTAGATACTGTAGATGCATTTCAAGGTAGCCAAAAAGATATTATTCTGTATTCTACTGTTAGAAGTAGTGGAAACAAATACGGTATTGGCTTTTTGAAATCAGAAGCTAGAATTAATGTTGCATTTTCTAGAGCAAGATGCTTGTTGATTATTGTTGGAGATATGAAATTTCTTGATAATTATAAAATCAGAGGAAATAAATTTCCTGAAATCATCAAATATATTACAGAATCTGAAGGGTGTCGCATTATAGAAAAGTAGGAGAAAAGAAATGAAACAATTAGTAGCAGCAGTATCGAGAAAACTTCCCCGGGAGTTAAAAAATTTTCATTTAATTAAAAGACAGAGTATATTTATTCCGTATTGTGAAATAGGTATTACCTGTTTAACAAAGGAAGTAACAGAAATAAATTTGTTTTTTGAAACAATATTAAAACTAATTGATATCGAAGTGGCTGATGTATATGAGATATCTGCAATTATGGGGGTGGAGTTTAAATTATTAAAAGAAGCCATAGTAGATATGATTGAACAGAAGTATATTATCACTTCACAGAATAAATTGATTATGACACCTAGGGGGCGAAAAGCTTTAGCGGATAGAAAACAGGTTACTATTCGTAAAAGAAATATAAATGAACTTTCTGTAAATATGATTACGGGTAATATTGAAGAAAGTGGAAAAAATGCATTTGCAAAGCCTTCTAAGAGGGATCTTTGTTTAAGTGAAGAACAAACAATTACAAAAGATTATTTAGAAAGCAATTATGCAATTATAAATGAGATATATCAGCAAAATCAGATCGAATCAAATATTTTTAACACGAAAATTTTACAGAGAGAGTTGTATAAGATATTAGATATTGCTTATGAGAAACTGTATTATGTGAAAGATGAACTTTTTATTTATAAAAATGATGATTCAGAAGATTATGAGTTTATTATTAAAGGTGACATTGGAGAAAGATACCAGAATAGCTTTTATCATCAAGTACGAGACGTGGTATATTCAGGGATGGAAAACTTTTTTGAAAGAGATTGGGATTTTTCGAAAAATCACTATGATAAAGGGCTTGTCACTCAGGAAGATAGGCAATATACAAAGAGTTTAATTGAAAAATTAAATGGAAGTGAAATTATTTCAGATGAATTAGTAGACCAATATATACATACCCGAGCATTAATTGATGAGAAAGAATTAGAAGCTATATTTTCATGTAATCAAGAATTTGATTATCAAGGAATAGTTATTTCTTGTGAAAGATTGAAAAAATTACTAAATCCAGAGATTGTTTCTGCATTAAATGCAATATCTAAGAAAAGAATCTGGTTGTTATATGATCCAAAAGAATATAATGTAAATAAAATTCTTGAACAAAATTTTGGAGATAAAATAAAGAAAAAGGAAGTGTCTGTATCAGAAAACGAGAGAATAAGCGAGCAATTTATATGCTTCTATCCTAATATTCTGGTTGAGTATGTAGAGAAGACGGAAAAAGTTTTTGATAGACCGATTACAATTTTTGAAGGGCGAATAGAATTTGATTCAGATGTTATTAAAAACAAGATAGATAAAATAATAGATGAATATGAAATATCGTTTTCGTTATCTGAACCAGAACCGGAGAAAATGGGAAAGAACAAATATAATAAACATACAAAGAAAGGTATAGCTCATACTTATAAAAAGTACAAATATAAAGAGAAAAATAAATAATATACAGTACATAAAAATGCGTATACCTGATCAGTGAAATATTTATGAATATTCCTGTTAGGTATACGCAAAATCTGATTAAATGTTCATGGCTTTTGATATATTTTTCCACTATTTTGGGGGAGGGGATCTACAATCTTGTTCCCAGTTTTAAATCCATACGTCTTTTTAAAAAGAACTCATTTTTGAACGAGAGATTTGTAAGAACATATTATCTGTTTAAAAATGGTTACAATTCCATATCATAGGACTTTTTCTTAGCTCTTTCAGGCTGATTTCGCCGCATTTCCTGTTCTCGCTGATATTTAAGTTCCCATGCACGATGGGAGAAGACATCCGAATCTTCCACATTGAGATAATCCACCTCATCGGCTGCAATATCACGGCGGTGATAGTCATAATACTTACCGAAAGTACCTTTGAGCTGTTCGATCAGCTTATCCCGAAAATCAGGACGTATCTGGATTCTGGTATCCAGCAATTCTGTGTACTGTTCTGGTTCAGGACGAAATTTTTCTTCCCGGAAAGCGGCGGCATCTTTTTCAAGCTGTTTTTTGAGCGAGATGTCCTGAGAATCCAGGATATCAAGATTGTTATTCATCTGGTCATATTTCTTGGATAGATTCGTCATATCTTTATCTGTAGAGCATTCTGCCTGGAAGATCAGCATGATCTGGATTGTTTCAGTCGGTTCGTTCCATGACAGATGCAGCTCTGGAAGTTCTTCATCGAGATCTTTTATTTTTGTATACATCAAACGTGTGCTGACAGCTTCGTCAAAGGTGATCGTATAGGAAATCACCGGCTCGATGCACGCCATCGGGTTATCACTGTAATCGCCGATGCCGTCCCCTGCCTGTGCGGTTTCCAGCCCCGTAATACTGCAGATATGTCCTGCGGTTACGGTTGGAACGGTCTGATAATGTTCCCCATTATAGATACGGATCTGTGTAACCTTCTCTTCTCCGACGGTATCCCGGACAGATAAGGATCCCTGCATCACTTTGATATGGGCGAGCCGGTTTCCCTTTTCATCGCGGGTAATCTTATAGACGCGGGCACCAAACGGTGCTTCGGTCAGGGTTTGGTACGCATCGGTTGTGTAAGCATCTAAACCGTTTAAAAGTGCATCCACACCAATTCCTTTTAGCGCGCTTCCGAAATAACACGGGATGATATGCCGCTGTTTGATCATAGTCTGGATACAGGTATCAGAAAGTGCCCCCTGTTCCATATAGGTATTTAAAATGGTTTCATCCTCCGATGCCATTGCGATGGATTCATAGAAATCCTCCGATGTATGGATAGTACCCTGCTCATAGCAGGAAAATGCGACGATTTTATCAGAAAAATCCTGTAATTCAGTCAAAATCTCTGACTGGAGATTGTCAGAGCATGAGCTTGGCAAGGGACACACGTCCACGCTCGCCGCCGCTTAAATCTTCAATCTTCTTAAATACGTCGTCCCCGGTAAATAAAAAGGCTGCCAGTACATTTCGGATTTTTGTGTTGGTCAGATCCGGGTAGGCATCGCTGATCTCCTCGAAGATTGTCTTATGCAGGGAGAGTACCTGATGCTCCTGGTCGTAATAGCCGATATGGACGCGCGAGCCAAGGGCAATCGTTCCGGCGTCCTTCGGTACAAGATGATTGACCATCTTTAAGATCGTGGTCTTTCCAGTTCCGTTTCCGCCGATCAGGGCGACCTTTTCGCCGCGCTTGATATCAAAGTCAAGATCTTGGAACAGACAGTTTGTGCCGAAAGATTTCGCCAGATGCGTGACGGTTAAGACGTCATTCCCGCTTTCCACAGATGGCTCTAAGGTGAGCCGCATCTCGGAGGCAACCTCGGTCGGCTTGTCTAAGACTTCAATCTTATCTAACATCTTTTCACGGCTTTCCGCACGTTTGATGGACTTCTCACGGTTAAATTGCTTGAGTTTCGTGATGACAGCTTCCTGATGCTTGATTTCCTGCTGCTGGTTTAAGTAGGCCTTCATCATGTTGGCACGGATCTCTGCGCGCTTACATCGT
>OGLX01001280.1_pt1 | contig 13016 bp, 8 predicted proteins | sample 1572821 | NCBI WGS metagenome assembly OGLX01 (sample SAMEA2581908, study PRJEB24529) | metagenome | biome: Human gut stool | place: China | collected 2011 | reverse complement strand
AGAGCATCTGCCTTACAAGCAGAGGGTCGGCGGTTCGAATCCGTCAACGCCCACAATGGTGAAGGTCTTTCAACAATGTTGAGAGACCTTTTTTTATGCTTTTAAATTATTTTATCACTATTTTCTCTGTTTTCTCACGATAATTCATTAATTTTGCACCCTATATATAATACGTATTGTTATGAATTTAGATTTATTGACTGCCATATCACCAATTGATGGTCGTTATAGGGGAAAAACAGAGCAGCTCGCTAACTACTTCTCAGAGTATGCTCTCATTCGTTATCGTGTACGCGTAGAGATTGAATACTTCATTACTCTATGCGAGTTACCTTTGCCACAGCTTGCTTCTTTCGACAAGTCGCTGCTCGAACGTCTGCGTGACATTTATCGTAATTTTGACGAAAATGAAGCACAGCGCGTAAAAGACATCGAGAAGATTACCAATCACGATGTAAAGGCTGTAGAGTATTTTATCAAGGAAGAATTTGATAAAATCGGTGGCCTGGATGCTTACAAGGAGTTTATCCATTTTGGTTTGACATCTCAGGATATCAACAACACAAGTGTGCCTCTCTCTGTAAAAGAGGCTTTGGAAGAGTGCTTCTATCCGCAGGTTGAAGAGTTGATTGCACAGCTCCAGACTTATGCTGATGAGTGGAAGGATGTGCCTATGCTGGCTAAGACTCACGGACAGCCTGCTTCACCTACCCGCCTGGGCAAGGAAATCATGGTTTATGTTTACCGTCTTACCGAGCAGCTTAATTCGCTCAAGGCTTGCAAGATTACAGCTAAGTTCGGTGGCGCTACCGGTAACTACAATGCTCACCATGTAGCTTATCCACAGTATGACTGGAAAGCATTCGGTAACAAGTTTGTCAGCGAAAAACTCGGTTTGGAGCGCGAGCAGTATACCACACAGATCAGTAACTATGACTACCTTGGCGCTATCTTTGACGCCATCCGTCGTATCAACACCATTATCATCGACTTAGACCGTGACTTCTGGATGTATATCTCTATGGATTACTTCAAGCAGAAAATCAAGGCAGGTGAGGTAGGCTCAAGTGCGATGCCTCACAAGGTGAACCCTATCGATTATGAGAACAGTGAAGGTAACCTGGGCATAGCCAATGCCATTCTTCAGTTCCTGGCACAGAAACTTCCGGTTAGCCGCTTGCAGCGCGACCTTACTGACAGTACCGTACTCCGTAACATCGGTGTGCCTCTCGGTCATAGCGTCATTGCTATCCAGAGTACATTGAAGGGCTTGCGTAAACTGATTCTCCACGAGGAGAAACTGCAGGAAGATTTGAATAATACATGGGCAGTTGTAGCTGAGGCTATCCAGACTATCCTTCGCCGTGAGGCATATCCACATCCTTACGAGGCATTGAAGGCGTTGACACGTACCAACCAGCACATGACTGAGGAAACTATTCATGAGTTTATCCAGGGATTGAATGTGAGTGATAGTGTTAAGGCAGAACTGATGGCAATCACACCAAGCAATTATACAGGTATCTAATATACACAAAGGAATTTTGTAGTTTTAGTACATATATAAAAAAGTAAAAATTAGATTTATTAACCCAGCCGTGAGGCTATTAAGTATTTTAAGAAAATGGATTCAGAATTTGAAAACAAACCTCAAGATCAGTCTTCTGAGAATGAGAGAACCCGTGAGGGCTACAACCCAGCAGGTGGTTATCAGAAGAGTTATCGACCAGTAGGTCGCACACAGCGTCCTCGTATCAATTCACATCGCGCATACAGCAGCGACAGAAGTAGCAGTAACAGCGAAGGCGGTTTCCGTCCTGAAGGTTTCGGTGCTGGCTTGCAGAGTACAGGCAGCAGCGAGCGTCCACAGCGCAGCAGCTATCAGAGCCGTGGTGGTTATGGTAACAGCAACCGTGGTGGCTACCAGCCACGTCAGCAGGGAGGCTATCAGTCTCGTCCTCAGCAGGGTGGCTATCGTCCTCGTTACAACAATAATGATGAGCAGGGTGGTTATCTGCCACGTCAGCAGGGTGGCTATCAGCCACGCCAGCAGGGTGGCTATCAGCCACGCCAGCAGGGTGGCTACCAGTCTCGTTCTCAGCAGGGTGGTTATGGCAACAACCGTGGTGGTTATGGTCGTCCACAGGGTGGCGGCTATGGCAACAACCGTGGCGGTTATGGCCGTCCACAGGGTGGTGGCTATGGCAACAATCGTGGTGGCGGTTTCCGTCAGCACACTCCTGGTTACGATCCAAATGCTAAGTATAGCATGAAGAAGCGTATCGAATATAAGGAAGAAAACATCGACCCAACAGAGCCATTGCGCTTGAACAAGTTCCTCGCCAATGCTGGTGTTTGCTCTCGCCGTGAGGCTGATGAGTTCATCCAGGCTGGTCTGGTAACTGTCAATGGTGAGGTAGTTACCGAGTTGGGTACCAAGATTCTTCGTACCGATGAGGTGAAGTTCCACGACGCTCCTGTAACTTTGGAGAAGAAGGTATACGTATTGCTCAACAAGCCAAAGGATTATGTTACAACCAGCGATGATCCTCAGCAGCGCAAGACTGTGATGGACCTCGTAAAGGATGTTTGTCCTGAGCGTATTTATCCTGTAGGCCGTCTCGACCGTAATACAACAGGTGTACTTCTCTTGACCAACGATGGTGACCTGGCTTCTAAGCTTACTCACCCTAAGTTCCTGAAGAAGAAGGTTTATCACGTTCACCTCGATAAGAACCTGACAGCTCACGATATGGATCAGATCCGCGAGGGTATCACCTTGGAAGATGGTGAAATCAAGGCAGATGCTGTAGAGTATGCTGATGATCGCGACAAGGCACAGGTTGGTATCGAGATTCATAGTGGCAAGAACCGTATTGTGCGCCGTATCTTCGAGAGCCTCGGCTATCGTGTTACCAAGCTCGACCGTGTACAGTTCGCAGGTTTGACTAAGAAAAATCTCCGTCGCGGTGACTGGCGCTTCCTTACTGAGAAGGAGGTAGACATGCTCCGCATGGGCGCTTTTGAATAAGGATAATAAGATATAATAAGAAAGGAGACTATCTGTTTAGTCTCCTTTTTAACCTATTAATTAACAATGGAAAAAGTAAAAAGAACTAAAGTTGTAGACTTGCTCAAGAGTACAGCCTACGGCTCAATCGTGAATGTCAAGGGATGGGTTCGTACCCATCGTAGTAGCAAAGCAGTCGATTTTATCGCTCTTAACGATGGTTCTACTATTAATAATATTCAGATAGTAGTCGACCCATCAAAGGTCGATGAAAATCAGCTCCGTCAGATTACTACTGGTGCTTGTATCAGCGCCGTAGGTACGCTGGTAGAAAGCCAGGGTGCCGGACAGAGTGTTGAGATTCAGTGCGAGAGCATCGAGATTTACGGTCTCTGCGGCAGCGACTATCCTATGCAGAAGAAGGGACAGAGCTTCGAATACATGCGTCAGTATGCTCACCTCCGTCTCCGTACCAATACCTTTGGTGCCGTAATGCGTATCCGCCATAACATGGCGATGGCTATCCACACCTACTTCCACGAGCATGGATATTTCTATTTCAATACTCCGCTCATCACAGCCAGCGACTGCGAGGGTGCTGGTCAGATGTTCCAGGTAACTACCAAGAACCTCTACAACCTGAAGAAGACCGAGGATGGCAAGATTGACTATTCTGATGATTTCTTCGGCAAGCAGACTTCATTGACCGTTTCCGGTCAGTTGGAGGGTGAGCTCGGTGCTACAGCACTCGGCGCCATCTATACCTTCGGTCCAACCTTCCGTGCAGAGAACAGTAATACTCCTCGCCACCTGGCTGAGTTCTGGATGGTAGAGCCAGAGGTTGCTTTCCTGGATATGGACGGTTTGATGGAGTTGGAGGAAGACTTCATCAAGTATTGTATCCGTTGGGCACTTGAGCATTGCAAGGATGATCTTGCTTTCTTGAACAAGATGATAGACAAGGGTCTGATTGCCCGTCTGGAAGGCGTATTGAATTCCGACTTCGTTCATCTTCCATATACCGAGGGTATCCGCATCCTTCAGGAGGCTATTGCCAACGGCAAGAAGTTTGAGTTCCCATGCGAGTGGGGTGATGACCTGGCTTCAGAGCATGAGCGTTTCCTCGTAGAGGAGCACTTCAAGCGCCCGGTTATCATGACCAACTATCCTAAGGCTATCAAGGCATTCTATATGAAGATAGACGAGGAGGAGAGTGGTTTCGGTGGCAAGAGCGGTCAGACCGTTCAGGGTACCGACGTACTGTTCCCACAGATTGGTGAGATTATCGGTGGTTCTGTCCGTGAGGAGAGCTATGACAAGCTGATGGGTGAGATTGAGGCTCGCAACATTCCTATGAAGGATATGAGCTGGTATCTCGATACCCGTAAGTATGGTTCATGCCCACACGCAGGTTTCGGTCTCGGTTTCGAGCGTCTGATTCTCTTCGTAACCGGTATGCAGAATATCCGCGACGTGATTCCATTCCCACGTACACCAAAGAACGCAGAATTCTAGAATAAATAAATGAAGCCTGTTTCGATGTCCTTCGAAACAGGCTTCATTGCTCTTCGCAAGTACTTGCGATGGTCAACGCAGCTACTTATGATTTTCTTTAATCTATTTCATCTATCTTCTTCTATCTTTTTTCATTTACTCTATCACCCAATCCTCTATGTTTCCCTTTGAAGAGTCGAAGTTGATACCAACTTTCGTTATAGGTTTGTTGCAGAGAGCGAAACGCTGGCGATAGTTTTTGAGATTGATTTGCTGCATTGCAGCCTGAGCACTCTTATCAAGTTTCAGTTCTATGATGTATAAATCTGTTCCAGTCAACAAAACGACATCTACCCTTCCCTTTGGAGTATGCACCTCTACATCTACTAGATAATCGGTGAGGAGCGAGAAGATGATGAAAAGCATCTGCTGATAATGCCCCTCATGATTGGTGACATTGCAATAAGGCACTGTACCCAGAAAATCCTGTAGCAGATGCAAAGCTCCATCCATGTCTTGCTTATCCAAAGCCTGTGCTATGCGACGAGCCGTATTGGTAGTAGCAAGCGTATTACCAGTAACATAAGACGGAATCAAAGCCTTGGTCAACCCTATCTTCACCTCCTTGTTAGGAATATCAAGCGTATAATAGTTGTAATCTCTGTTATAATCCTTGATGGTCAAATAACCACTCTGGTAAAGCAGCGGCATCATTGTAGTCATATCCTCTGTAGGTGCATCAAATTCACTCTCGTCAGCCTCAACACGCGTAATGCCTGTAGGAAGCACATGATATTTACGCATCATATTGATAAGATAGGTTGGCGTACCTGAGGCAAACCAATAAGAACCCAACTTACCCTGAGCGAAGCAATTGAACAGGCTGTAAGGGTTGAAGACATCAGGAGAATAAGCTGAAAAATGATATCCATCGTAATTCTCAGTCAACTTATCTAAGGTCTGCTCCTTGGTAAGATGCATTTTTGTAGCCAGCACTTCTATATCTTCTGACAATTGCCCGCAAAGTTCTTCCTTAGTAATCCCCAACATACCAGCATATTCATCATACATGGATACATTGGTGACGTTATTCAATTCACTGAATATACTCACTTGCGAAAACTTAGTAATACCCGTAAAAAAGACAAAACGAAGATAGGCTTCACGCGCCTTCAGCGGGCTGAAGAAATTACGCATGATGTTGCGAAGCTTAACCAACTCCTCTTTTTCGTGAGCCACGTCCAGCAAAGGGGCATCATACTCGTCAATCAGCACTACCACCTTCTTGCCTGTAGTCTGATATAAAGACATAATGAGGTCTTTCAAGCGAAGATTTATATCTATCTTCTCATTATGAAAGCTAAATTTCCGTTCCTGTTCTTCCACCAAATCTATCAGATATCGTTGTAGCTGATCTTCAGACATATACTTTCCTCCACTCATATCCAGATGGATTACAGGATATTCTATCCATTCTTTTTCAAGCTGTTCCATGGCAAGTCCTTTAAACAAGTCTTTCTTACCTTCAAAATAACTTTGCATGGTCGAAACAAGGAGCGACTTTCCAAAACGGCGTGGTCTCCCCACGAAGAAATATGTACCATCAGAATGGGTCATGCGGTAGATATATTCCGTCTTATCTATATAGAGCTTGTCCTCCTTACGGATACGCTCAAAGGTCTGTATTCCCAAAGGATATTGTTTTATAGCCATAAGCGCTTATTTTTTAATACGTTGCAAAGGTACAACAAAATATTGAGAAACTGCAAGAAATGGTGAAAAAAAACAAAATGAGCGGGAGAAGGAAGGGATAGCTGAACGAAAAACGGGGCATCCTGAGGATGCCCCGCCACCAATTAAAATAATTGATTGTCGCATTATAAACTTACCGTACTACTTAGCGATCATGATCGTTACACGGTTCTCTGCGTTTTCAGCAAAAGGCTGCACACGTGCACCCTTAGATTCTTCTGTAATGCGCTCAGAAGGTATATTATATTTCTTTGTCAGCATCCAAACCACAGCTGCAGCTCGCTTGGCAGCGATGCGGTCGTTGATGACGTCATTGCCTGTACCCTTGTCAGCATAGCCGGTTACTACAACCTTTGCCTCTGTGTTCTTGTTCGGGAAGTCAACCTACTGTTCCCACAGATTAGTGAGATTATCGGTGGTTCTGTCCGTGAGGAGAGTTATGACAAGCTGATGGGTGAGATTGAGGCTCGCAACATCCCTATGAAGGATATGAACTGGTATCTCGATACCCGTAAGTATGGTTCATGCCCACACGCAGGTTTCTATAAAAGTTTATAATTTGATTGTTATTACATAATCAAACATCATGCGAAGAATCATTCTTCACTCTTATCAAAATAACAGCCCTTGATGCTCAACTCCATTGGCTTTTCTGAAGCATTTGAGTATATGTTGATGAATTTTCTAAAAGAACCGTTCAAAAAGCCATTTCCATCATATACTACAATGATAGAATCATACTCGCCTGGCATCAAAGGCTGTGGATTGAATTTGACTTGTGTGCAACCACAATCGCTCTCAGCCTTGTATATGACAAGTGGAGACTTGCCTGCATTCTTGTACTTGAAAGCGTATCTTTTCGTTTCCTTTTCTCGATATTCTCCAAAATCATGTTCTTTCTCAAGAAAGGCTATTGAATTTTTAGCACTTGTTGCATCATTGGCAGCCCCTTGTTTGGAAGGTTGACTGCAACATGTGGCAAGCGCAAGGATAGCTAGCAAGAGAATGGCAGAAATATATTTACCAAACATTTTCATATACATAGGCTTGTTCATACTTTATTTAGCAATCATGATAGAAACACGGTTCATGTTATTCTCAGCAAATGGCTGAACACGAGCACCCTTTGATTCCTCTGTGATGCGCTCAGCAGGAATGCCATAGCGCTTCTCCAACATCCAGACAACGGCAGCAGCACGCTTAGCAGCGATGCGGTCGTTGATGCGCTCGTTACCAGTACCCTTGTCAGCATAGCCGGTTACTACAACCTTTGCCTCTGGGTTCTTTCCAAGGTAGTCAACCACCTCACGGATCTTGGCATCCTCAGCAGGAGCAATCTTGTAAGAGTTGATGGTGAAGAAGATGTCACGGCGAATCTCCTCTACCTTCTTCTCTACAGGAGCTGGCTTAGGCTCTGGCTTAGGAGCTACATATTCCTGCTTAGGAGCTGGTGCCGGAGCAGGTTCCTCTACCGGCTTAGCCTTCTTGGTATAGCTCTTGCCCAGGTTGATGCGTACACCTGCCAGTGCATTGAAGTACCAGTCAGGGTTATCTGCCTTCTTAGAGTTGTACTTGTCTGAAATCATGTTGGCATTGCCTTCGAGCATGATGCTCACAGCCTTGCTTACCTTGAATTCCAGATCGATACCGGCTCTGCCGTATGGGCGAACCTTCTTTCCCTGCCAGAGATATTCCAGGTTGTAGTCGTTGAGGTTCTCAAGTGTGGCAGCGATGTCGTTTATCTCTTGGTTGCCGCCAGCCCAGTTGATACCACCGCCAGCGAAAGCACTTATATTAAACACACGGTTCGGGTTCCAGCCACAGAAAAGGTTGGAGAGGTTGAACATGAAATCTACACCAGGAGCTATATATTTAAACTTATATTTGGCGTTGTAAGGCTTTTCTCCCACTTTGGAGCGGAAACCAGCCCAGCCGCCCTTGCTCCAGAGTCCGTTCATCTGAGCACGGAGTCCGAAAACTGGAGAGAATTGATAGCCAATAGCTCCCTGAATATTAGGAGAGAGTAAGTCCTTGAACTTAGCCTCGCCCAGTGTATACTGTCCACCTCCCTGAATATCGAGGTAGAAGTGCTTCTTAAACTGATACTCGTTTCCATCCTTGTCTGTATAGGTAGCCTGTGCCATGGAATTCATTCCTAAAGAAGCGAGAACGGCTGTTGCCAATAAATATTTATATGATTTCATAATTCTCTAAAATTAGTTTTGAATTTTGGTACCACCCATGTTGTTTGAGTCAGTGATATTGTCAACAGTTGTCAAATACCATCTGTTGTCTTTGCGGATAGGTTTGAGATACAGAGAAATACTGTTAGGTCTTGTATCGCCTGGCTTCTTTTCAAACAACAAGATATTAACTTTTACGATATTGTCTTTCTCCTCGTTGAACACCAAACGGTCAACGGTGTATTTCACTCCCTGTGCATTGGCCAAGGCATTGCATTGACGCTTGACGAGTTCAGCAGGCAATGGTACAATATCGTTGCCATCTAGATAAGAAAGCATGGAGACAGCTGATTTGATGTCTTTTTGGTTGAGCTTGTCAATGAAGCTATTTACCAAGTACATAACTTCGGATGTGTCCTTGCCCGAAAAAGAATCAACAGGTTGAACGAGATATTGCTGCTCCAGCTGTTTTACGTTCTTTTCTTTTTGACCGCATGATGCGAACATCAAGGCAGCCAATCCGAAAATGAATAATACGATCTTTTTCATAATAATAAATGTTTATTAAGAATAAAAGGGGTGTCAATGAGTTGACACCCCCTCCTTATTTCAAAGATGATCTGTAAATTTTAGTGACGCTTTGCGCCAGAGTTTACAGTCTTGTTGACTGTGATGACAGCCCATACCTTCTGAGTGTAGTCAAGGTTTGTCTTAACACCAGAGGTCCGCAAGTTTGTGTTGCTGTACTTCACATTACCCCAAGCGTACTTCACTGCGATTGGTACGTAGATGTGGAAGATTTGTGCACCACCACCATTGTTTACATAGTTGATCTTACCATAGTTCACGTAATCACCAGCACCCTTAGTCCAGATACCATATGTTGATGTACCATGCTGCTCGCTGTCGAAGATCTCCTGGTTATTACCATTGTAAACCTTCAAGTAAGTTGCTGTAGTGATACCATGCTCCATCTTGTAGCTTGTCAAAGAAGGAACTTCGTCAACGATAGGCAACTCAGCGATTTTCTTAGCGTCGGTGAGAGCAGCTGCAGTACGTACAGAGATATCTTCCATAGCGTCTGAACGGATTTCCTCACGAATTACTGCCAAGTCTGTGATGTTGTAGAACTCATAAGGAACCTGTGCGTTGGTGTTATCAGCGTAATTGCCATTTACCAATACGCTGTAGTCACGCCAATCCTTGATGCTAACCAAGTCTGTCAACTTAACTGACTCCTCCGCATTCAAAGCATCGGTCCAAGTTACATTCTTAGGAGCTACGTTGATTGGACGGAGGAAGCGAACGTTGAACAAGTTGTTCTCAACCAATGGCTGGTAGCAAGGGTCATCAGAGAGAGTTACCTCAATATAAGCAGTGAATGTCTTATCAATGTTGTTTGTCAAGTAATCGTTCTTGATGTCATTGCCCTTTGCGTCACGACGACCCATGTTGTTGAGGAGGTCGGTAGCAGCGTTGTCATTAACTCCCTCATCACCGAAGTAGTGGAGGATAGAGTACTTGTGGTCGTAAGCATTCTGACGAAGCTCTGCGACTATCTCAGGTATATTCAATGAAGCACCATCCTGCTTAATTGCAACAATCTTGTGGTTGTTGTCAGCAAGTGTCAAAGTCCAAACAGAACCAGAAGCACCCTTAACATCCCATGTACCATTTACAGCATCTACAGTAGAGTTTACACCCTTCTTAGGCAATACGAAGCCGAAGTCCAACTGTGTCTTTGCGGTGCCGTCTGCATTATAGAATTTATCGAACTTATCCTTGTTACCCTCAAGAGTTACAAGTACCTTCTTGTTTCTCCAGTACTCCAACAAGTCCTTGTCAAACTTGTTTGCTGTGAGAGCTATTTGACCATACTCTGCAGGAGTAGGAACGTTAGCGTGAACATCGAGGTCGTTCTCACCACCAGGAACGTATGTAGAGTTCAACTGGAACCAGTGGTGCAAGTCCTTGTTGGCAATCTTACCATACTCGAAGTGGAGCTTCGTAGGAGCGAAGTTCAACTTAACCCAGATAGAAGTACCGTTCAACTTGTGGACGAAGCGTACCCATGTATAGAGAGCCTTGGTATTCTCACCCTTAGAAGCGTAAGAAACGCCAGTTTCCTCCATCAACTTCTTGTAAGAAGCTGCATTCATCTTACCTGCATTAGCATCTGTTGTGAAGTTCCAAACCAATACGTTGGTCTGGTTATCCCAACCCTGACCGCCAGTAGCGTTGTCATGAGGTGTGTACCATACACGACCGTAAGAGTCAGCGTCGCTAACCTTCTTGGTCTTGTCTGCGTCAGAGTAACGTACTGCATACCACTTAGCTCCAGCATTGTACAATGTACCACCATTTGCAACTGTAGGCATTACCGTGTGACCACCCTCGGTCTCAAGATAGTATTCGTTCTCGAAAGTTTGCTTGGTCATACCGTCTGTACCCAACTTAGAGAGGATGAGGTTCTCAACCTGTGACCAAGTCATCTTGCCCTCATCACCACAGTTGAAGTACAAGTCGCCGAGGTTAACCTCAACCTTCATGTCAACAACTGGCTTCTCAACGATACGAACCTTGATGTAACCATAAAGTACGATGTTGCCTTCGCCATCAACCAAGTTTACACGAACCAATGGCTCACGCTCTACAGCTTCCTTAGTTGCAGTCTGGCCCTTGATGGTCTTACCGTCTGCATCAACAGAACGAGGAGCGAATACACCAGAAGTCTTGTCACCAATCTGCTCGAAGTGAGCGGTCTCACTAGTTGTCTCCTCACCGAGGTAATAGTCGATAGGGATGAACTCATAGTGCAAGCCGAGAGCCTCAAGCTCAGCATCGGTCATAGTCTGATCCTTATATGACTTGCCATACTTAGCGAATGTCTCGTAGTCGAAGTGAGTCTCTACGAATGGCTTCAAGTCGATGGTTTCATTATATACTACAGAGTGAGTAGCTGGCATTGTGATAACACCATGATTCAGGGCATCTGCCAATGTCTTACCATATTCCTCTAAATTAGTACCATACAAAGTTGTATAAAGGTGGTTGTCACCAATAACACCTGCATGTGGGGTACCCTTGACGAATGTGTTCTGGTCAAGAACTGTCTCAGGAGCGTTATCTGCGAGAGCCTTGAGGATGTACTTAGCAGGAGTTACAACAGCATAGTCAGATGTGATAGTTGTATCCTTCATCTGAGCCTGAAGAGCAATGAATGGCAACTTAGAGCCGTATGCCTGGTTGTCTTCAGCATCTTCCCAACCATTGTTAGGAATTACAGGGTCTGTGATTTGATTGCCATTAGAATCCTTGCCCTTTGCCCATTCTGTGAACAAAGCATTAACTTTCTTGGTATTGATAGTAAATGGAACGCTCAAAATACCATCAACAACTGTGTTCTTGCCATTGGCAACATATTTAGCCTCTTTTGGAGTAGCGATGGTCTCATCACCAGAACGTGTATATACCTCAGCAAGGTTTGTGAAGAAGCTGAATTGTGCACCTTCCAAGCTTGCTGTTGAAGGATTCATGTGATACTTAGCAATAGCACCGTTCTGCAAGTAAACTATCTCGCCAGGTCTATCTGGAACTTTATCGTTTACAGTAGCCTTGATAGTCTTGAATCCTACAGCTGTAGATACTTTGTAATTAAACTCGGTCTTATCACCGAAGGTGTATGTTACAGGTTCTGCCCAAGGAGCCTCGATACCCTCAAGACCTTCCCAATAGAAGTCTGGTTTGAGAACCAAAGACTTAAGCTGCTTTGCTACCATGACAGTGATGACGTTTGCATCTGCTGCAACTTTGTCAACCTTCTTGCTGATAGCTTCCATTGTATCTTTCAGCTTTTTGATTTCTGTAACGTCACCTGCAGCAGCCTTGGCATCGTCGATTCCCTTTTGCAACTCAGCAATCTTAGCGTTGTAAGCCTCCAAGTCAACTTTCTTGCCCAACTGGGTTTCGAGTGAACCAATCTTCTCTGTCAACTTGTCAAGAGTCTCCTTCTGTGTATCCAAGTTTGTTTGAGCAGCAGTCACAGCACCATCCAAAGTTTTCAAGGTAGTGCCGATTGTGTTGAGAGAAGCATCAATAGCATCGATTCTTGCAGCAAGCTTTTCGAGGTCAGCCTTGTCTGCCTTACCTGCGATAATGGCGTTCAAGTCATCGATGGCTTTCTGTAACTTCTCTGCAGTTACCAAATTTGCTACCTCGGTCTGAAGAGAATTGAGATCCGCTTTAGTAGCGAAGTTTGCATGTGCTGTTGTTGCATCATTCTTGGCTTGATCCAACGCAGTCTGCAAAGTCTTTAATTGTTCCTGCAAGTCCTTGATTTGCGACGTATTCATGTTGATGTCATCATCGTAGTCCTTACAAGAAGTAAATGTGCTTACCGAGGCAATTGTCAATGCACCCATAAGCAGCGCGCTTAAATACATTCTTTTCATACGGTAATAATTTATAAAGTTATACGATTTTCCTAGCCTTTCGGCAGGAAGTTATTAATTAATTCTCTATATCGAATTAAGAGTTCCGTTTGATGAAAAGAGTCTGCACTCTTAGAAAAGTTCTTC
>OGLX01001277.1_pt1 | contig 13042 bp, 11 predicted proteins | sample 1572821 | NCBI WGS metagenome assembly OGLX01 (sample SAMEA2581908, study PRJEB24529) | metagenome | biome: Human gut stool | place: China | collected 2011 | reverse complement strand
AAATTATTCTGGACTATACCTATAGAAATCTTTGAACCCCCACTGCCGCTGCGGCGCAAACTCTGTGAGACACACATATAAAAATTGCTCTGTCAGACATTGTCTGACAGAGCAATTTTTGTTTTATCTCAGCCGCCGAGGTAGGCTTTTTTGATTGCGTCGGTGGCGGCCAGCTCCTCGCCGGGGCCGGAGAGGGCGATCTTGCCGGACTCCAGCACGTAGGCGTGGTCGGCGACCTGCAGGGCCATTTCGGCGTTCTGCTCCACGAGGAGGATCGTCGTGCCGGACTGGTGCAGCTCGCGGATGATCGAGAAGATCTGGTCGACGAGGATCGGCGCAAGGCCCATCGACGGCTCGTCGAGCATCAGCAGCTTCGGGTGGCTGATGAGCGCGCGGCCCATCGCCAGCATCTGCTGCTCGCCGCCGGAGAGCGTGCCAGCCAGCTGGCGCTTGCGCTCTTTTAAGCGGGGAAAACGCTCGTAGACATCGGCCATCGTTCTGGCCATGTCGGCTTGGTCGGTAAAAGCCCCCATCTCGAGGTTTTCTTCCACCGTCATCTGGGGGAAGATGTGCCGCCCTTCCGGCACATGGGCCAGTTTCAGCGTGATGATTTTGCTGGGTTCGATCTTGCGCAAGTCGTGCCCGTCGAAGGTGATGGAGCCGCTTGCCGCCTTTTCTAGACCGGTTATCGTGCGCAGAGTCGTTGTTTTTCCCGCGCCGTTCGCCCCAATCAGTGAGACGATCTCGCCATCCTTCACGGTCATGGATACGCCGTTCAGCGCGTGGACGGCACCGTAGTTGACGTACAGGTCTTTGATCTCAAGCATTGGCGGCCTCCCCCGGTTCATCCTTGCCCAGATATGCCTCGATGACATGCGGGTCGTTGGCAATCTGCTCCGGCGTGCCGGAAGCAATCGTGGTGCCGAAATCCAGCACCTGAATGCGCTCGCAGATCTTCATGACAAGGCTCATATCATGCTCGATGAGCAGGACGGACACTTTAAATTCCTTGCGGATGTAGTTGATGATTTCCAGCAGCTCCTCGGTCTCGGTGGGGTTCATGCCCGCCGCCGGTTCGTCAAGCAGCAGCAGCTTCATATCGGTGGCCAGGGCGCGGGCGATCTCCAGGCGGCGCTGCTCGCCGTAAGGCAGATTGTCGGCCTCCAGATCCTCCTTGCCGGAGAGGTGCACGACGGACAGCAGCTCCTTGGCGTGGGCGGTGATTTCCGCCTCCTGCTGCCAGTACTTTTTGGTACGGAAGATGGCGTCCGCCATGCCGTAAGTCGTGTGGCCCTGCATGGCCGTCTTGACGTTCTCGATGACAGTCATCTTTTTGAACAGGCGGATGTTCTGGAACGTGCGGGCAATGCCAGCATGGACGATCTGATGCGTTTTTTTGCCGTTCATCCGCTCACCGCAGAGGTAGAACGAACCCTCGGTGGGTTTGTAGACGCCGGTAATGAGGTTGAAAACCGTCGTCTTGCCCGCGCCGTTGGGGCCGATGAGCCCGACCAGCTCGGACTCGCCAATTTCCATGTTGAAGTCATCCACGGCTTTCAGGCCGCCGAACTGGATGCCGAGATGCTGTGCTTTCAATACGGGTGCTGCCATAACGGGTTCACGCTCCTTTCGCGGCTTTTGCCTTGGGGTGCCGAATGCCGTCCAACAGGCGGGTCAGGCTGAACTCCCAGCGTCCGAAGATACCGCCCGGGCGGAACAGCATGACCAGCACCAGCACGACCGAGTAGGCCAGCATACGGTAGGTGGAGAAGTCACGCATCAGCTCCGGCAGGCTGGACAAGAAAGCCGCACCGATGATGGAGCCGGTCAGCGAGCCCGTGCCGCCGATGATGACTTCAGAGAGCAGCTCTGCCGAATAGTTGAAGTTGAAGTTTGTGGGGATCATCGCGGTCATGTAGTGGGCGTAGACGCTGCCGCCGACGCCCGCAAAGAACGCCGAGACCGCAAAGGTCAGTACCTTGTAGTAGGTCACGTTGATGCCCGAGGCCGACGCCGCAATGTAATCCTCGCGGATGGCCTGCACCGTGCGGCCAAAGCGGCTGCGCACAAACAGAAACATAACCGTCACGCAGACGACCATGATCCAGAATGCGCGGTCAAACGTGGAAAGCTTGAGAATACCGCTCATCGTCTTGCCGCCGCCCGTAATGGAAAAGTTGCAGAAACAGACGCGGATAATCTCGGCAAAAGCCATCGTAACGATAGCCAGATAGTCGCCGCGAAGCCGCAGTGCCGGGATGCCGACTGCAATGCCCATAAGGCCCGCGGCCAGGCCGCCCGCCAGAATCGCAACGAGCAGCAGCGCCAGATCCGAAAGCCCGTGCCCGGCCAGCGCGCCGGACACGATGGCGGACACATACGCCCCCACCGAGACAAAGCCCGCATGACCCATCGAGAACTCACCCATAAAGCCCACGACGAGGTTGAGCGACGTGACCATGATGATCGTGTAGCAGGCAGTCGTGCAGATGCCCTGGATGTAAGTCGTGCTTTTGCCGAAGGCGTTGAAGGTAAAAGCCAGCGTGATGGCCGCGTACAGCAGCGCGACACCAACCAGATTCAGGCCGTAGGAGGCCAGCCGTCGTTTCGTCATTTTGTTCACGCTCCCTTACACTTTTTCACCGACATTCTTGCCCAGAATACCGGAAGGCTTCACCAGCAGAATCACGATCAGCGTACCGTAGGTCACGGCCTCGTACCAGCCGGGGGCAAACAGCTTGACAAAAATTTCAATCAGGCCGATCAGGATACCTCCCAGCATCGCGCCGGGGATGATTCCGATGCCGCCGAGGACGGCTGCGATGAACGCCTTCATGCCCATCATGCTGCCCATATCGTTCGTGACGCGGGGATAGGTGGCGCAGTACATCAGCGCCGCCACCGCCGCCAGGCCCGAGCCGATGGCAAATGTCGTTGTGATGATTCTGTTGACGTTGATGCCGACGAGGGTGGACGCATCCTTATCCTGCGGCACGGCACGCATCGCTTTGCCGAGCTTCGTCTTTTTGACGAAAAGCTGCAAGGCAATCATAATGCCCAGGCCAATGGCAATCGTCAGCAGCACGTTCAGCGGCAGGGCCACGCTGCCCACGGTGATGGTGGGCAGGCTGAAGATAGCCTGCACGTTGTGGGGCTTGGCACCAAACAGTACCATGGCCAGGTTCTCCAAAAAGATGCTCATAGCCAGCGCCGTGATCAGTGCGGACATCGGCCCTGCCTTGCGCACGGGGCGGTAGGCAAAGGTTTCGACCAGTACGCCCACCAACGCGCATACCGCAATAGCAACGATAACCGAAAGCCATGCGGGCATCCCGGCGTTGACCATCAGCGGGATGGTGTAGAACAGCGTGTATGCGCCGATCATGATAAAGTCACCGTGGGCGAAGTTGATCATGCGGATAATGCCGTAGACCATTGTGTAGCCCAAGGCAATCAGCGCATAAATTGCGCCCTGGTTTAAGCCGTTTATCAGGCTTTGAAAAAACAGTGAGAAAGTCATCTGGTCCATTCCCCTTTCCTAAACGCAAAGGGCGGGGCCTTTTCCCCCGCCCCAATGCGATTGTATCTTACTCTGCCTTGGAAACGACCGTGCCGTCGGACCCCAGTGTCTCGGTCCACTTGACTTCGCCGTCAATGTAGGTATTGATTGCGATACTCTTGATTGCGTCGCCGTTCTCGTCCAGTGTAATGTCGCCGCCGACACCGGTGAAGCTCATGCCGGTCATACCCTTGACAAGGCTTGCCGTGTCGGTACCGCCTGCGTTCTCGGCGGCCTGCACCAGCATATACATAGCGTCGTAATACAGGGCTGCGCAGGCGTTCAGGCTTTCGGTTCCGTACTTTTCTGTGTACTTGGCAACAAAGTTCTGGACAGCCGGGGCGGTATCCTCGCTGGAGTAGTGGTTCGTGAAGTAGCAGTCATCGAACTGTTCGGCAAGGCCGGTGGTATCGGAGCCGTCCCAGCCGTCACCGCCCATGATTGCACCGGTAAATCCGGCATTGCGGGCTGCACCAACAAGAAGCGGAACGGTGTCGAGGAAGCAGGGATAATACAGCAGATCTGCGCCGCTTGCAACGGCCTGTGCCGCCTGCGAAGAGTAGTCTGTATCGGTGGTCATGCACTCGCCGACGTAGGCGACCTCAATGCCGTTAGCCTCGCAGTTTTCAACAAAGGCGTCCTTCAGACCGTTGGAGTAGTCATCGTCTTTTGCGTAGATGACGGCCACCTTGGCAAAGCCCTTGTCTTTTGCAAACAGTGCCGCCATCTTGCCCTGGTACGGGTCAATGAAGCAGTTGCGGAAAATCGAATCGCCTTTTAAAGTCACATCGGCGTTTGTCGCACCTGTTGCCAGCAGCAGCATGCCGTCTTTGGAGGCTTGTTCTGCCATGGGCAGTGTGACCGATGAGAAGAAGCTGCCCACGATGGCCTCCGGCGAGTCGGCCATGACCTTGTTGTAGGCGTTCATGGCCTGCTTGGCGTCCTTAGCATCGTCTGCGACCTTGCCGCCGTTGACGATTTCTATTTTGTAGCCGGAATCACCCGCGTTGATCTCCTCGACTGCCATGTCGACGGCGTTCTGTGCGCCCTCGCCATAGATAGCGGATCCGCCGGTCATGGAACAGACAACGCCGACGCGAATGATGTTATCCTCACCGCCGTCCGACACAGATGCGGCGGTGTCGGTGGAAGCAGCTTCACTTGATGCGGCCCCGCCCTGCTGTGCGCTGGAGCCGCAGCCTGCCAGCAGACTGGCGGACATTGCAGCTGCTACGGTAAGTGCCAGAACTCGATTACGCTTTTTCATTGTGTGACCCCTCTTTCTGATATTCATACAAAACAAAAGGCGCACAGCACGGTGATGTGCTGCACGCCTTTGTGCGTAACGGAAAGGGGCCGCTGTACTTTTACAAGTACGCGACCCCTTTGTCCCGTTCGTGTTCTGTGATGCTGTTATTATAGCAGACTGTACAAAAAGTGCAAGGCCTTTTTGGCGATTCCTGCAAAATCGTTGTTCATCACGCTTTTTTACCGAAGATTGTAAAGCTGCTTTGCCGTTCGGCAGATGATTATTAATTCTTCCATTCGGCCAATGCCGATTGAGGATACAGTACCACACCTGTTTATGCTGCGTCAACGGCCTTCGGAATTTGGCACATAAGGCCGAAGGCCATTACCTATAAACCGATAAAAAGCGCTGCACCGGTTGTTTTGGCTGACGCGGCGCTTCGCTTTGCATTCCGGCAGGATTGCTGGTATAATAAATATATCCCATCGGGCCGCCTGTGCGGCCAGGAAAGGTCCTCGCTATGGAAACACCTCACCAGGGCACAGCCCTGTTTCATCTGCCCGGTCTGTTTGAATTTTATGACCTGTATGCGGCGTTTTTGCCGCTTTATCGTGCGCACCGGGAGTATTTTTACGACTGGTGCGCCATCGGCTCGATCTACGGCGCACCGTCTGACTGCTTATGGGCGGGCGGACGGGTCGAGTACAGTGACCGCACCCCACGCGAGGTGCTGGCGTTGACGCGTGAATACGGCATCTCAGCGCGGCTGACACTCAGCAATTCATTACTGCGCCCGGAGCATCTCACAGACCCGGACTGCAATGCGCTCTGCCGACTGTTTCAGGAACAAAATGACCCGCAAAACGGCGCCATCGTTCATGCTGAGCTGCTGACGCAGTACCTGAAAAAGAACTATCCATCGCTGTATCTTGTATCCTCAACCACAAAAGTGCTGACAGACTTCAACGATTTGCAGCGGGAGCTGGCACGGCCCGAGTTTCGCTATGTCGTGCCGGATTTCCGGCTGAACCGAGCATTTGACCGACTTGCAGCGCTGCCCCGGTCCCAGAAGGACAAGGTGGAGTTTCTCTGCAATGAGTGCTGCTGGTTCGGATGCACGGAACGCAGAGCCTGCTATGAGGCCGTCAGCCGCAAAAATCTGGGTCTGCCCGGCCCGGAGCATTACTGCAGCGCCCCCGGCGCAGCGGATGGGTATCGCTTCTCCCGAGCGATGGCGAACCCCGGTTTTATCGGCATCAAGGCCATCCGGGATACCTACCTGCCGAGGGGCTTCACCCAATTCAAGATCGAGGGGCGCGGCCTTGGCAGTGCGCTGATCCTTGAATTTTTGCTTCACTACCTGACCAAGCCGGAATATCAGCTGGCTGTCCGCGAGGAGTTGTATCTGGATACCATGCTGGACCTTTTCTGACCGACTTTGTGTCGGGCCGGGTGAAGCTGTTTGCATTTCTGCGTTGTAAGGCTCCTGTTACCCCAGCGCCACATCCAGCAACATCATCACACTGAAGCCGACAGCAAAGAATACTGTGCCAAGGTTAGAGTGCCGTCCCTGTGACATTTCGGGAATCAGCTCTTCCACCACGACATAGAGCATCGCGCCCGCAGCAAAGCTCAAAAGGTAAGGCAATGCCGGTATCACAAGCTGCGCGGCCAAAATCGTCACCACTGCGCCGATTGGCTCAACCACGCCCGAAAGCACACCGCCTGCAAAGGCCCTGCCTTTGCTCTCCCCTTCGGCGCGCAGGGGCATCGAGATGATGGCACCCTCCGGGAAATTCTGGATGGCTATGCCGAGGGACAGGGCCAGCGCGCTTGCCGCGGTGATCTGTGCGCTGCCTGCGAGAAAGCCGGCGTACATCACACCGACTGCCATGCCCTCCGGGATGTTGTGCAGGGTCACTGCCAGCACCATCATCGTAGTGCGGCCCAGCCTGCTTTTTGGCCCCTCAGCCTCCTCACTGCCGACATGCAGGTGGGGTATCAGATGATCCAGGGCAAGCAAAAACAGCACGCCGAACCAAAATCCGGCAAACGCCGGGAAAAAGGCGAACCGCTCCAACTTCTCCGACTGTTCGATTGCCGGGATCAGCAGGCTCCAGACCGATGCCGCCACCATCACACCGGCGGCAAAGCCTGCAAGTGAGCGCTGCACCAGATCTCCCAGAGCGCGCCGCATAAAAAATACGCATGCTGCGCCCAGCGATGTACCCAAAAAGGGGATCAGAATCCCCCAAAAAGTTTCTGTCAATGAAGTCGCCTCCTTTTATGGTATATACACAAAAACACAGGTACTTTATACCCCCTGTTCAATGATGCTTTTGACAAGCTGTGCCCATTTGTAAGGGTAACAGGCCAGCAGCTCCTCATGCTGCAGATGCTGCTCATGAATTACGGGGTGCGCAAAATGCTGCTGATAACGCGCGCGATACTTCGCTCCCATTTTCAGCGCGTAGAAAATATGAATCTCCGTACCGGGAACATCAATTCCCTCCGGCAAGGGCGTGATGAGGTCGGAATAAAATTGGTTTTTACAGCTTTGCATCGTCACATAGGGGCGTGCAGCACCGAACATCGCCATAAAAGCGCGGACATAGTTTCCCTTCTCCGCGGAGAACTTTTCTAATCGCTTCTGCAGAAAGCAACTTTTGAACTGCCCGTCCCGAATCAGCGGATAAATCAGCGGCAGGAGAAGATTCGTTTGTAATTTGGCCGCGAGCTTGGAGCATTGGTCAAGGTCGGAGCTGCCCAGAATACCGTAGTCCATATGTATGCTTTTCCGTGCTGCCAGCAGTCCCACGAAAGAGCCGCCCAGAGAGCAGCCGTAGGCGGCCCGTATATGCCCGCCGCAGTTTTTCAGGATGTAGGCTTCGATTTTTTCGGTTTCTGCAAGCATTGTCGGAAATTCGGTACTTTCTGTTTCGTCAAAGCCATCATAGCTGACGCAAAGTACGCGAAAATCCCGCTGCAACAGAGGGATCACTTGGCCAAAGTTGCTTTTCCAGTGGCAGCAGGTGCCGGGCAGCAGCAAAATGACCGGAGCGGTATCCGCCCCAAATTCATAAACCCTCATTCTCCTGCCTCCCGCAGCCACAGTCACTTCGCTTTACGGCGGTCAAACACAGCCAGCCTGTTTTGCTTTTGTGTACCGCAATGTCACAAAAGCCCGCTTGCTCAAGATATGCTTTCAGCTCAGTATCCTTGTAGATGGTCATGCCATCAATGATTTCTGTCCCAAAAATTCTTTTTCGTAATGCTCAGCTCCCTGGTTTACATCAACTAACTGCTGCTTATTTGAAAAGCTGCCCGCCGGCAGCATGGCAGCTTGTATATGTGGGTTAGAATAATCTAACCGCTGGGTCGTAAAAAAGCTGCCTGCAGCCAAAACGGCGCACCAGCAACGATTCTACGATAGTTCGGTCATATAATAGCAGTCTGGCACCCAAATGTCAATAGGGTGCTAAAGGTGCTTTTGTGCGATTTCAACAAAAAATCTATAGCGGGCAGTGCGTTTTACACTGCCCGCTATAGGGATGCTTATTTTAACCGTTTTCGTCCTTTGGAATGGCCAGATTCAAGAGGATAGCAACGAGTGCGGCGGGCACGATGCCGGAGCCGCCGAATACCAGAGAGAGCATCTGCGGTGCGTGTGCAAGGATGCCGTTGTTGGCACCGATGCCGTAGCCAAGACCGAGCGCTACAGAGACGATGCTCAGGCTGCGCGGGGTCAGCGGCTCGCGGGTGATGAGCTGAATACCGCTCACCACGATGGAAGAGAACATCATGACCGCTGCGCCGCCCAGCACCGACTGCGGCATGATCGAGACGAGCGCACCCAGCTTGGGCACCAGACCGCAGAGAATCAGGAAGATGCCGCCGGTGGCCAGCGCAAAGCGGTTGACGACCTTGGTCATGCTGACAAGGCCGACATTCTGGCTGAAGGAGGTGTTGGGCAGTACGCCGAACAGTGCGGCAAAGCTGGAACCGATACCATCGCAGATGACGCCGCCGGACAGCTCAGTGTCGGTGGCCTCGCGGTCCATGCCGCCCATGATAACGCCGGAAATATCGCCCACGGTTTCGACCGCCGTGACGATGAACATAATCATGACCGGTGCGATCGCGCGCATATCAAACACTGGCTTGACCGGCATCAGCTCGGGCAATGCAAACCATTTGGCCTCGGCCACCTTATTCCAGTTCAGCACCCATGCCTTGGTGTAGGCAACGCCCTCGGCGTTCAGCGCCGTGGTGGGCAGAACAAGGCCCATGAGAAACGCTGCAATGTAACCGCAGATGATGCCCACCAAAATCGAGGAGGAATTCAAAAAGGTGCTGCCGGAGTGCTTGCAGATCAGGATGACGACCAACACAAAGATGGCGAGCAGCAGGTTTTCGACCGAGCCGAAATCCTGCGCGGTGTTGCCGCCGCCGAAGGAGTTTACGCCGACCGAGATCAGGCTCAGACCGATGGAAAGCACCACCGTGCCGGTAACGACAGAGGGCAGCAGCTTGCGCAAAGGCTTCAGAAAGAAGCCCAGCACTGTCTCAAACAGGCCGCCAATCAGGGACGCGCCCATGATTGCGCCGTAGGCCAGCACACCGCCGCCCATCGAGGCTGCGACCGAGCTGAATACCCCGATGAAGCCGGAGGAGGTGCCCATGATGATAGGCACCTTGCCGCCGATGGAGCCGATGGAATACAGCTGGACCAGTGTGACGATGCCCGCCACAAGCATGGCATTCTGCAGCAGCGTGACGCGCAGGTCGGCAAATTCGCCGCCGGCCAGGCCGCAGGCGCCCGTGATGATAAGCAGCGGCGTAAGGTTGCCGACAAACATTGCCAACACATGCTGCATGCCCAGCGGCAGTGCCTGCTTCAGGGACATCTTGCCTTCAAAGCGGAAGGCTTCGGGGGAAAGATCGTTTTTCTTCATTCCACAACTCCTCAGATAAAACCTATTACAATATAACATATACCGCCAAAGCGGAAGGGCATAACGCCCTATTTACACATTATACCATCCCCTGCCCTGTGATTGCAATTCCATCAGCCGCCGCAGCAAAAATTTTGTGTGTTTTTGAAGAAGGCTGAACGGTCAGAAAACTTTGAACGCTTGCTGCTGTCCGTGCAGGGTGTAGTGTACGGTCAGACCGTCGTCTGCATCCACGGTGCAATTTTCGGCGTGGTCGGTCAATTCCCGCAGGGCATTGTATTGACGGCGCATCTCATCCGTATAGCGACTTGGCATGTCGGAGGTGAGCAGGATGCCGCTGAACAGCGCATTGACCCGGGCCAGGGTCTGCTTTTGCTGTAGGGTCAGCTTGCAGTTTTCCTCGCGCAGGAAGAATACATCGGGGTCGCTGCCGTAAGCACGCCCGTTGAGCTGGCGGCGGAAAATCGTGTTGCCGATGGACTGCCTTGTGGAGACCCGCTCGCGGTGGAAAAGCCGCATATACCACACATCGTCCCAGTCCAGCCCTACATCACACCCAATGCGGCAGTAGTCAACAATGCCAAAGGCAGGCATGACCGGCACACCGCAGCCGAGGATCAGCTTGTCGCCGCACCATGAGCGCAGCAGTGCCATGGCGCGCTGCATCCGTCCTGCGCGGGATTCCCGGGCGTTGCCGAACGGTGCTGCGCCGTAGAGAAAGTCCAGCTTGACAAGGTCAAAGCCCCAATCCTGCAGGACGCGGTCAAAGACCTGCTTGAGGTAGGCCTGTACCTCCGGGTGGTCGATGTCCAGCGCATAAAAGCTGCTCCAGTTGCAGCCGCAGCACCAAGGCTGACCGTCCGCCTGCAGCAGCCAGTCCGGGTGATCTTTGCAGAGCAGGGATTCCTTTTCGCAGACGAACGGTGCCAGCCACAGTCCTGCCAGAAAGCCGCTTTCATGGGCTGCATCTGCCAGCGGGCGCAGCCCGTTGGGGAATTTGGCAGGGTCAGGCTCCAGCCAGTCTCCTACCTTGCGCTCCCATCCATCGTCGATCTGAAAGAGATCCCCTGCGCGGAAAAGCGTTTTGCAGCCGTTGAGGTCTTCCTGGATCGAGGCCTCGTCAATGTTCTGGTAGCGGTTATACCAGCTGGAATACCCGGCCAGCCTGCGCGTGGTGCGGGGGCGGCAGCCCAGCGCCGCAAACCATGCGTCAAATACCTCGTCCTCGGTGCCCTCGGCAAAAAAGAGGGAGAACGCAGGAAAGCTGCCGCCGGTATGCTGTACCCCGGCGCAGTCGCGTTCAATGCGCAGCTGTGCGGTGCGGCTGTCATAGGAAAAAATCGTATAGCCCGGTGCCTCGTCCAGGCTGGCCAAAAGGCGGTAGGTCTTTCCGCGCCGGAAATAGCAGTAGGAGAAGCCGTGGCTCTGTCCCCTCTTGCCGCTGTAGGGAACAAAATGATAATCGCCGTAACGGTCAAAGCTGTATTTCTCCAAAAGAAATTTCGGGACACGCTCAACACCGTGCTGCCGGTCCCATTTGCCCAGCTCCGGGCAGGCGGTCCAGGTTTGGTAGCCGTTCATGAAGATCTTTTCTTCGCGCGCCATCGTCCACGGAAGCGCAGCAACCGCATTTTGCAGCACTCCGGCGGGCAGCTCTGCCCTCAGGCAGACGGCACCGCTGCGCGGGGTGATGGCTGCCGTTCCGTCAAACCGGCCGCTGTCTGTTGCGGCATACCACTGCATCTCAGCCATTTTGAGTTTCCTCCCTGTGAAGCGCAGCGCTGATTTCGGCTGCGCGGTCATCCGTCAGGGTGAACCTGCGACGGAACAGTACAAGCGCCGCCGCAAGGACGGCCATGGGCAGAACGGTCATCATGAGTCGCAGCCCGAGCAGTGTACCGGCGCTCTGGGCAGCAACGGGGCCTGTCTCCTCGGCATTGCCGGTCAGCCCAATCAGATCCAGGCCGATGCCGGTCAGAAAAACCGCCACGCCGGACGCAGCCTTTACAACAAAGGTCTGCATTGAGAAGATAACGCTTTCCTCACGGCGCCCGGTCTTGAGCTGGCCGTAGTCCACACTGTTGGAGAGGAAAAGGGTCGTCAGTACGCTGAGCATGCCGTTGCAGGCAAACACCACCACGCCCGGCACGCAGAGCAGTGCCAGACTGCCGGAAAAGCCCGTCAGGCAGAGCAGGAGCAGCACAGCATAGCCGCCCAGCGCCAACCCCAGACTTACCGTAAATACGGCAGTGTTGCTGAGCTTTTTGCGCAGCACCGGATAGAGGACCATCATGCCGAGGATCTGTGCCGCACCGCCGATGGTTGAGAACAGCGTGTAGCTGGCCTTCCAGCCTGTGCCGCCGAAATCGTACTTGAAGAAATAGATGATAAAGTTGGAGGTCAGATACAGCGCCGAGTTGATCAAAACGATGCTGCCTACGACCACAAGCGCCTGATCGTTGGAGAACAGCGCCTTGAACATCTCGCCGACGGTGGCGGTCTTTATCTCGGCGCTGCCGGTCTCCTTGACGCTGGCGCAGCAGATCGCCTCGGTAACCACAAAGATGACAGCCACGAGCAGTGCTACCCAGCGGAAACCGGTGCGCTCGCTGTCGCCGCCCAAAGCACCCACCAGCAGCATGGTAAACATCGCAATGAGCGCCGAGCCAACGCCCGCACAGGTGCGGCCCACGACTGACAGGTTTTCTCGGTCAGCAGGGGTGCGGGTCACGGCGGGGATCATCGACCAGTAAGGAATGTCCATCATCGTGTAGGTGACGCCCCACAGGATGTAGATGACGCTGAAGTAGACCATCATGTCGGCACCCTCCAGCACCGGCGCGGCAAACAGCGCGTAGAGAACCACCGCATTCAGGACGGTGCCGCTGAGGATCCACGGACGGAACCGTCCCCAGCGGGTGCGGGTCTTGGCCACCAGCACCCCCATAAAGGGATCGTTGAAGGCGTCAAACACACGCGCGATCATCAGGATCAGGCCGACAAAGGTGGCAGGCAGGCCCAGCACATCCTGATAATAGTACATGACATAGGAGGCAGACAGCGCGTAGACCATATCCTTGCCCACTGCGCCGATGCCAAAGGCGGCTTTTTGCTTTGTTGTCAGTTCCATACTGCACACTCCTTCTTTGTGACGGTAAATTCTACGGTGACAGTCGCACACTGCGGGGCCGAGACGGTCAGCGCGGCTGTACCTGTCTGCCCGACTGTGCGCAGATAAGTCCCGCCCATGCCGCCCTCGGCGGTTGCCGCCGCAGGGCC
>OGLX01001276.1_pt1 | contig 13055 bp, 9 predicted proteins | sample 1572821 | NCBI WGS metagenome assembly OGLX01 (sample SAMEA2581908, study PRJEB24529) | metagenome | biome: Human gut stool | place: China | collected 2011 | reverse complement strand
TCAGAACGTCGTGAGACAGTTCGGTCCCTATCTGTCGTGGGCGCAGGATATTTGATGGGAGCTGTTCCTAGTACGAGAGGACCGGAGCGGACGTACCTCTGGCGCACCAGTTGTTCTGCCAAGGGCATAGCTGGGCAACTATGTACGGATCGGATAAACGCTGAAAGCATCTAAGCGTGAAGCCGACCCAAAGATAAGATATCCCATTGTTTCAAACAAGTAAGACCCCTTGAAGACTACAAGGTTGATAGGCACGATGTGTAAGTGGAGCGATCCATTCAGCAAGCGTGTACTAATAGGTCGAGGGCTTGACCACAATTCGCTTGAGACTTTTAAGTCAACGAAAAAATGTTAGCAGTGATTATTCAGTTTTGAAGGCACGTCCTTCTAAGAAATACTGGACAGTAAAGCAGAAATGTGTTATACTGATTCAGTCAAATCGGTCGGTGTCGATGACGGTAAGGTTCCACCTGTTCCCATTCCGAACACAGAAGTTAAGCTTACTTGTGCCGAAGATAGTTAGCTGGAAACGGCTTGTGAAAATAGGTAGTCGCCGACTTAACAAAGAGCTCTGAGATGAAAGTCTCAGGGCTTTTTTGTTGCGTTTTGGGACAGAAAATAGTATCATAAAGAAAAACCTTATACTTTCTACAGAATTTCCTGTTACACTGAACGTATAGAGAAAGGAGATTCTATATGGATAAACTGACGAAAAAAGGGCTGGACGGTACCCAGCTCAAGACCATTGCACTGGTGCTGATGGTGCTGGACCACATTCATTATTTCTTTGAATTCACCGGCTGCATCCCGACGGTGTTCAGTATGCTGGGGCGGCTCAGTGCGCCGCTGTTCCTGTTCTGCACGGTGGAGGGCTTTGCCCACACCCATGACCGCAGGCGGTATTTTATCCGCATCTGGGCCATTGGCACTGCCATGGCGGCGCTGGAATTCTTTATGATCTACGCCAAGGCCTTCCGGCGCGGGGATGGCTTCTACCCCCAGAACGCCATCTTCCAGGACCTGATGCTGCTGTGCATCGTCTGGCAGGGTATCGACTGGCTGCGGGAGAAGAAGCTCGCAAAAGGCATTGCTGCGATAGCCGCTGTGCTGTGCTGGCCTTATGTGGTGGTCGTATTTCTGCTGCTTTTCCCCGGGGTGCAGGAGATGCCCATCGCTTCGACAGTCGTGGCCTTTGTCATCACCAGCCCGCTGCCCATGTGGACAGCCATCACAGATGGCAGCTGGAGTTTTCTGCTGGGCGGTGTGCTGCTGTATGCCCTGCGGGGGCATCGCCGCGTACAGCTGACGGCATGGGCACTGGTGATTTTCCTGTGTGATTTTGCGCTGAACTTTGGGATGGCTTGCCGACAGGAGGGTTTTGTGTGGACGCAGATGTTCACCGACTACTACGAGTGGTTCGGGGTGGCGGCGGTGCTGCTGATGCTGCTGTACAACGGGCAGCGCGGCAGCGGGCACAAGCAGCTGTTCTACTGGTTCTACCCCGCCCATGTGTACCTGCTGTATGGGGCATCCTGCCTTGTTTATAACGTGTTGAGGTGATCTTGTGGCAAACATTCTGGCAGTGGATGACAATTTAGAGCTCTGCAAGCTGATCCGCACCACTTTGGAGCGGGACGGCCACCGGGTAGAAACGCGGCAGGCAGGCAGAGATCTGACCGAGGCGCTTTGCCGCTGGGCAGACTGCATCCTGCTGGACGTGATGATGCCCGGGGAGGACGGCTTTGCGGTCTGTCGGCGCATCCGCAGCCTGACCGAAGTGCCCATCCTGTTTCTGAGTGCCCGCACCGATGAGGCCGCTGTGCTGGAAGGGCTGGGCATCGGGGCAGACGACTTTTTGTCCAAGCCCTTCCGGGTGGCTGAGCTGCGGGCGCGGGTGGCGGCACATCTGCGGCGGCAGAGCCGCACCCCGGCGCACCGGATGGTGCGCAGCGGCGTAGCCTTTGACCTGACCGCCCGGAGCGCGGCGGTGGAGGGCACAGTGCTGCCGCTGACCCGCTCGGAGTATGCCATCTGCGAGTATCTGGCGCTGCACGCCGGACAGACCTTTACCAAGGAGCAAATTTACGAAGCGGTTTTTGGTATTGACGGCACTGCGGACGACACCGCCGTGACACAGCACATCAAAAATATCCGGGCAAAGCTGCGGGCGGCGGGCGTGCCGGAGCCGGAAAAGCTGCTCAATACCGTATGGGGCGTGGGGTACCGATGGAAAAGCGAAGACTGACCTCTCTGCGCAGCGTGCTGCTGCAATATCTGGTGCGCACGGCGCTGGCCTGCCTGCTGGTCGCGGTGGGGTGGCTGCTGGCGCTGATGCTGTGGATCCAGAACGGCGAGTTGTTTCTTCCCGCGAATCAGGCTGCACAGGCCTGCCAGAAAGCCGCACAGGACGTTTTACCGGGCATGACCGCCGTCACCTTTGACGAGACGCAGCTGGACTCCTTGTGCCGGTACGCCCTGTTTGCCGCGCCGGACAGCAGCGAGGTGCTGGCCACCAACATGGATGCCGGGCACTTGCAGCGGGCAATGGAGAACTGGCAGGGGAAAACCCACTGGCATTTTGGCTACACGCAGTATTATATGACGTCAAAATTGCAGGACGGAACGGTTTGCCTGCTGCAATTTGACTATGCCGTGCCCTACGCCGACCCTGCGCTGCGGGGTGTGCTGCCGGATATGCAGACCGTGCACTGCATTCTGGGCATTCTGCTGTTGGTAGGCGCGGTGGTGTGGAGCACCCACAGGACCGGGCGCTTCCTGACCCGGGAGACCGAAAAGTTGACCGCCGCAGCACAGGCGGTGGCACGGAAGGAGCTGGACAGCGCGGTATTTTCCGGCGCGAAGGTGCGGGAGTACGAGAGCACTTTACAGGCATTGCAGACCATGGGCGACGCCCTGACCGGCAGCCTGCAGAAGCAGTGGGCCATGGAGCAGCGGCAGCGGGAGCAGATCATTCAGCTGTCCCACAAGCTGAAAACGCCGCTGACCATCATCGAGGGCAACGCGGAACTGCTGGCAGAGGATGACGATTTGACCGCAGAGCAGAAAGCGCAGGTAGAGTCTATTTTGCAGGGCGCAGAGCAGACCCGCACCTATCTTGGCAAGATCCGCGCCGAGGTGCAGACCCCGCTGCGGTATAAACGGAACGTGGAATAAAAATAAAAGGGCTGCTGCACGTTTTGTGCAGCAGCCCTTTGTTTGTATTTACTGTTTTGCCAGCTGTTTGTCCAGCCATGCGGCGATGTCCTCGAAAACCTCCAGCTTGTTGGTCTCCACCAGCAGCTCGTGGCGGGCACCGGGGTAGAAGATGCTTTCAATGTTCTGCACACCGGCGTCCTTCAGGCTCTGGATGGCGCGGCGCACGCCCTTGCCCTGCTCGCCCACCGGGTCGGCATCGCCGGAGAGGAAGAGCAGCGGCAGATCCTTGGGCATCCGTGCCAGAAAAGCCGGGTCGTGCAGGCGCAGGATGCCGCTGAACATACTATAATAGGCGTTCAGCGTAAAGGTAAAGGTGCAGCGCTCCTCCGCCAGATACTTGTCCACCTCGGCCTGGTCGCGGTTGAGCCAGTCGTGGGTGGTGCGGCCCTCCAGCCCCTTATTGTAGCCCATAAAGGAAAGGTTGGCCACAAGGCTGCTGCGGTAGTGCCAGCCGTGGAAGGCGGCCAGCACCCGGCAAAGGGTCTTGGCAACCTTGACCAGCGCCTTGGGCTGGAAACCTGTGCCCATAATGATGGCACCGTTCAGCTCCCGGCCATACTCGCACAAATACTGCCGGGCGTAGAACGAGCCCATGCTGTGCCCCAGCAAAAAGTAGGGCAGGTTTGGGTACAGCTCCTTGGTCAGCACGGTTACGGCGTGCAGGTCGGCCAGTACGGCGCGGTTGCCGTCCGGCTCGGCAAAATAGCCGTAGTCCTCCTTGGTGCGGATGGATGCACCATGCCCCAGATGGTCGTGCCCGGTGACCAGAATGCCCCGGTCGGCCAGATATTCCGCCAAGGGGCGGTAGCGGTCGATATACTCTACCATGCCGTGAGACAGCTGCAGCACCGCCCGCACCTGCCCCTCCGGGACGCAGCGAAAGCCGTGCAGGGTGCGCCCCGGCACGGTGGAGGGAAGGGTAAAGTCGATGAACTGACTCATGAAAGGGGCCCCCTTTCTGCGTTACAGTGCGCTGAGCTTGCGGCGGCAGGCGCTGCAGATGCAGTAGCCGCCGAACTGGATGGCTTGCTCGTCCACCTCGCCGCAGAAATCGCAGCTGCCGGCGGGGCGGTGCTTTTTCAGGACGATGGCGTCCCCATCCACAAAGATCTCCAATTTGGTGTCGGTGTCGAGGTGCATACTAGTGCGCAGCTCCTTCGGCAGAACGATCCGTCCCAGCGAGTCAATGCCGCGAACGATGCCAGTGCTTTTCATAATGTGTCATTCTCCTTCACTATTCCTTATTCCTTTTTAGCAACCACTGACACAATAGGAAAATTGTGCCAGCGCCGATAAGCTTAGTATACAAAAAATAACACCTTTCGTCAATGATTGCGTGCGGATTCGACAAAAAAAGACCTTTTGCATATAAAGGTGGGGGAGATTCTCTCCGTGAAAAAAGGGGTTCTGAAAAGCCTGCAGGCTTTTCAGAACCCCTAAATTACAAATAATTCTTTCTCGCCGTCTCAGCTCAGCTCCACAGGGGCTTCGGGCTGGTTCTCCACGCGGGCGCTGGTGCGACCCTCGGGACGGATCTCTCCGGCGGCGACCAGCGAGATCTTGGTCAGAGTGGGGCCTACCAGCTCGTACACCAGCACCGAGAACAGCACCACATTGCGCACCATGTGGCCGTCCGACAGCTCGGCAGCGGTAGCAGCCATGCCCAGCGCTACACCGGCCTGCGGCAGCAGGGTGATGCCCAGATACTTCTGGATGGCGGGGCTGCAGCTGGTGGCGCGGCAGCTCAGGTAGGAGCCGCTGATCTTACCGGCAGAGCGCGCCACAATGTACACCACGCCGATGAGCAGCACCATGGGGTTGGTGAGGATGGTCAGGTCCAGCTCTGCGCCGGACAATACGAAGAACAGGATGTTGATGGGGGACACCCAGCGGTCCAGACGGTCCATCAGCTCATCCGAGGTGGGGCAGACGTTGCAGAACACGGTGCCGGTCATCATGCACACCAGCAGCAGCGAGAAGCCGCAGCGGGTGCCATTGATCTCGAACTTGGTCATGGACAGACCCACGGTCAGCAGCACAAAGGCCACCGAAAGGCTCATGCGCTTGGAGCGGGAGTGGAAGTAGACCTCCAGCAGGTTCAGCAGGTAACCGGCGGCAGCGCCCAGCGCCAGCGAGAGCGCGATCTCCAGCAGCGGCTCCAGCACCACGCTCATGGGGTCGATGCGGCCCTGTTCCAGCGCGTTTGCCACGCCGTAGGAGGCCGAGAACAGCACCAGACCCACGGCATCGTCAATGGCGACCACCATCAGCAGAAGCTTGGTCAAAGGGCCGTCGGCCTTGTACTGCTTGACCACCATCAGGGTAGCGGCAGGGGCTGTAGCGGCGGCGATAGAGCCCAGCGTGATGGCAGAGGCCAGCGAGATGACGTCCGGGCGGGCAAAGTGCAGGGCAACAAGGGCGATATCCACCAGTGCGGTGGTGATTACCGCCTGCGCAACGCCCACGGTCACGGCGCGGCGTCCCATGTGCTTCAGGGCGCTGAGCCGGAACTCGTTGCCGATGACGAAGGCGATGAAGCCCAGCGCCACCTGTGTGAGGATGCCGTAGCCCTCCACGGCAGCAAGGCTGCCAAAGCCAAAGCCGAAACGGCTCAGCCCCAGCCGACCCAGAAAGAAGGGACCCAGCAGCAGGCCGGTAAGCAGGTAAGCGGTGACGGCGGGCAGACGCACGGCCTTGGCAGCGCGTGACATGAGCAGGCCGGCGATCAGGGCAAGGGACAGACAGATCAACATTTGTTCCATAATGTGGTTTGTATTGGGTGCGCAGCCAAAGGCCGCAGCACTCGGTTCCTCCTTGTCAAAAAAGTATCGAACTCCCGTGTGAAATCCAGCGCGGGGTCCAAATGGGAAAACGTATCCAGTATACCGGAACAACGGAGGAAAAGCAACCATCCTGCGCGTTTCATACATCTTTTGAGACGAAAAGACAGAAACAGGACGAGAAAGGACGGAATACAAGCAGTTCGGCTGCCGTTTTCCTTTATGACCCCAGCCGTGAAAAAGGGATAGCGGAGCGCCCGCAGGCGTTCCGCTATCCCGAAATATAAAATATGCTCTTAGTTGAACTTGAAGATCTTGCGCAGCTGGCGGTAGGTGGCTACGACCACCTTGTCGCCGCCGGGGAAGTGCAGGTCGGTCAGGCCGCCAAGGTTCACGCGCACGGCGCGGTAGACACCGGGGGTAACGTGATCCTTGAGGTACTGCCACAGCTCGGCCTTTTTGGCGTGTGCCTCGGCGCTGCCGTCCAGCAGCAGGAAGATGTCGCTGACCGCCATCATGACGGACAGGTAGTGCACCATGTAGGCGCGCAGACGCTTCTGACCTTTGAGTGCGTCCAGATCCTGACAGTCGATCATGTGCTTTGTGACCCGCAGCTGCTGGTCCACGCGGCCGACCATCACGCTCTCGTTCACGCTCTGGTCTGCGCGGCCGATGAAGTAGCGGTACAGATCCAGATCCATATAGTACATGCTCTTGACATAGGGCAGGGGCTGGTACACAAAGATATTGTCCACATAGAAGGTGTGCTTGGGCAGCACCATGCCGCACTCACGCAGCACCTCGGTGCGGTACATGACCGAGTGCATCAGCAGGTTCTGATCCGGGCGGAAGCGCCGGACGTGTACCCAGTCGAACAGACGGTTCTGCGGGAACACGTTGGTGTAGCGCACGGTATGGCTGGTGCCGTCCTCCACATGCTCGTACACATAGTTGCAGATCATCAGATCCGGCGCGGTGCCGCGGGCTACCAGCGTAGTCAGGCGCTCCAGCACCTTTTTCAGGGCGTCGGTGTCCAGCCAGTCGTCGCTGTCCACTACCTTGTAGTACAGGCCGGTGGCGTTGCGGATGCCCTGATTGACGCCCTCGCCGTGGCCGCCGTTCTCCTGATGGATGGCCTTGACGATGGTGGGGTACTTTGCGGCGTACTCGTCGCAGATGGCGGGGGTGTCATCCTTGACGGAACCGTCGTCCACCAGAATGATCTCGGCCTGCTCGCCTGCGCTCAGCAGCGTTTCGATGCAGTGACGCATATAGGCTGCGGAATTGTAGCAGGGCACGGCAAAGGTGATAAGTTTCTGCTGCATATTATAAATGCTCCTTTTTACGTTGCATGGTCCATGCCGGGCAGTCTGCGGGGTGGCATGGAGATATGTGTTCTCATTATAGCATTTTCGCGCCTGAAAAGCTATCCTTCCCGGGCAGAAAGAGCGCTTATCGCACACTTTTGCGCAAAGTGACGCTTTTTTCTGCCAAAAGTATCAGTTTTGTGGTATACTGATAAGGTTTTGAGCGTTCTGCGCGTCAGTGCACCTATATATATAACGGAGGAAACCATGGAAAACCCGCACAGTATCCTGAAAAAAGTTTTCGGCTACGACAGCTTCCGCCCCGGGCAGGAGGAGATCGTCAGCCGCCTGCTGGCCGGGCAGGATGTGCTGGCGGTCATGCCCACCGGCGCGGGCAAATCCATCTGCTATCAGGTACCGGCGCTGCTTTTGCCGGGCATCACCATCGTGGTGTCCCCGCTGGTCAGCCTGATGAAGGATCAGGTGGGGGCGCTGGTGCAGGCGGGCGTGGCGGCGGCTTTTCTGAACAACAGCCTAACCGACAACCAGAAGGCGCTGATGCTGCACCGCGCCCGGGAGGGCTGGTATAAGATCATCTATGTAGCACCGGAGCGGCTGGAGATGCCGGGCTTCCAGCGGTTCGCGCAGGAGCGGCAGATCAGCATGGTCACGGTGGACGAGGCGCACTGCATCAGCCAGTGGGGACAGGATTTCCGCCCCAGCTATCTGCGCATCAAGGAATTTGTGGACAGCCTGCCCAGCCGCCCGGTCATGGGCGCGTTCACCGCCACCGCCACCGCCCATGTGCGGGAGGATATCCGCACCCATCTGGCGCTGCAAGCGCCCTACGAGGTGACTACCAGCTTCGACCGCCCCAACCTGTACTTCGAGACCCGGCGGGCACTGCCCAGCCAGAAGCCCAAGGAGCTGCTGGAACTGGTGCTCAAGGAGGGCAATCATGCGGGCATCGTGTATTGCAGCACCACCCGGCAGGTGGACGAGACGGTGCAGCTGCTGCAGAGCCGCAGCATCCGGGCGGCAGCCTACCACGCCAAGCTGGATGCGGACACCCGGCGGCAGAATCAGGACGATTTCCTCTACGACCGGGTACAGGTGATGGTGGCCACCAATGCTTTCGGCATGGGCATCGACAAGCCCAACGTGCGGTTCGTCATCCATTATAATATGCCTAAGGATCTGGAAAGCTATTATCAGGAGGCCGGGCGCGCCGGGCGCGACGGTCAGCCCGCCCGGTGCACCCTGCTGTATTCCGGCACGGATGTGCGCACCATCCGCTTTTTCATCGACAAGGAGCGGGAGGCCGACAATGGTCTGCCTGCGGATGTAAAGGCCGAAGCTGCCCGCAAGGCAGAGGAGCGGCTCAAGTACATGACCTTCTACTCCACCACCCAGCACTGTCTGCGCGGCTTTCTGCTGCAATACTTCGGGGAGGCCGCGCCCAAAAAGTGCGGCAACTGCTCCTGCTGCCTTGCCGCCGAGCAGGAAGCCCAGTTGCAGGTGGAGTACGCCCGCCGCCGTGCCGCCCAAAGCGCCGACCGGCTGGAAAAGCCCCGCCGCGCAAAGCCCGCCGCAGCGGGCAGCCTGAGCGAGGCGGACGAAAAGCTGCTCAACGCCCTGTATGCGGTGCGCAAGCGCCTTGCGGGCAAGCAGAACCTGCCCGCCTTTATGGTGTTTAACGATGCCACCCTGCGGGAGATGGCAGAGAAAAAGCCCATGAGCATCGACGAGCTGCTGAACATCGGCGGCGTGGGCGAAAAGAAAGCCGCCCGCTATGGCAACGCTTTTCTGCGCGTCATCGAGGGCGCCGTGGGCAGCCGGGAATGAGAAAAGAAAGAAGCCGTTGCACAGTCTGTGCAGCGGCTTCTTTTAGTGCCGGACGATTTCGAATGGCCTCCGCGTTGCTTTGGCCATATTCAGCGGAAGAATTATTTTTAATAGAGCGTTTGTCGCGGCCTGCGGGCCGCGACAAACGCATTTTCATGGGAGGTGATTCAATACGGTTTACCGTTCCATGCTATGGGTGGCGAACACCTTTTCGTCCTCCCACCACACGGGCTGCCCGGCGGCAAGGGACTTGGGTACATCCAGCAGGCGCTGGTTGCGGCTGCCGCGGAAGCGCAGGGAGATGTCGTGCTCGGCCTGCACGAATCTGCCGTCCACCAGCACATCCAGCAGTGCCAGCAGCTCGTCGGTCACCTCACACCGCGCGGGGCTGGGCTCTTTGCCGGTAAGCTGTTCCCAAGTGTAGCCGGAGTAGCACCACACCGTCTTGGCGGGGTACAGCGCCTTGAAGTTGTGCACAAAGGGCAGCAGCTCCCGCTGGTTCTCCGGCTCAAAGGGTTCGCCGCCCAGCAGGGAGAGCCCGGCGATATAGTCCGGCTGACAGGAGGCGAATACCTCGTTGCGCACGGTCTTATCAAAGGGCTGCCCGTAGTCAAAATCCCATGCCACGGCGTTGAAGCAGCCCGGGCAGTGGTGGCGGCAGCCGGACACAAAAACGCTGGTGCGTACCCCGGGACCGTTGGCGATATCGTAATATTTGATGTTTGCGTAGTTCATGCTCATGTTCCTGTCGTTTGCTGAAAAGATATTTGGAGCGGCCGAAAGGCCGCTCCAAATATCAAATCAAAAATAAAATTTAGCTGTTGTTACAGATGCAGCACGCGATCCTTGATCTCCTGCGTGCGGCCCTGGTTCCAGAACTGGGTGCCGATATAACCGCAGGTGCGGCGGGCGACGTTCAGCTTGTTCTGGTCGCGGTTGCCGCACTTGGGGCACTCCCACACCAGCTTGCCGTCGTCCTCCACAATCTTGATCTCGCCATCGTAGCCGCACACCTGACAGTAGTCGGACTTGGTGTTCAACTCGGCGTACATGATGTTGTCGTAGATGAACTGCAGCACGCTCATGACGGCTTCCAGATTATCCTGCATATTGGGCACTTCCACATAGCTGATGGCGCCGCCCGGGGACAGGCGCTGGAAGTCGGCCTCGAATTTCAGCTTGGTAAAGGCGTCGATGGGCTCGGAGACATGGACGTGGTAGCTGTTGGTGATATAGTTCTTGTCCGTGATGCCCTCCACGATGCCAAAGCGCTTTTGCAGGCACTTGGCGAACTTGTAGGTGGTGGATTCCAGCGGGGTGCCGTAGAGGGAGTAGTCCATGTTCTCGGCCTTCTTCCACGCGTTGCACTTGTCGTTCATGTGCTGCATCACGCTCAGGGCAAAGGGCTTGGCGCCGGCGTCGGTGTGGCTCTTGCCGGTCATATACTTCACACACTCGTACAGGCCGGCATAGCCCAGACTGATGGTGGAGTAGCCGCCGAAGAGCAGCTTGTCGATCTTTTCGCCCTTCTTCAGGCGTGCCAGCGCGCCGTACTGCCACAGAATGGGGGCAGCGTCGCTGGGGGTGCCCAGCAGCCGCTTATGGCGTGCCTGCAAAGCCCGGTGGCACAGATCCAGACGCTCGTCAAAGATCTTCCAGAACTTTTCAAAGTTGCCGCCGGAGCTCAGGGCAACGTCCACCAGATTGATGGTGACCACGCCCTGATTGAAGCGGCCGTAGTACTTGGGCTTGCCGGTCTCGGGGTCCACATAGGGGGTCAGGAAGCTGCGGCAGCCCATGCAGGTGTAGCAGTGGCCCTCGCCGTTTTTGTCCACCTTCAGCTCGAGCATCTTCTTCTCGGAGATGTAGTCGGGGACCATCCGCTTGGCGGTACACTTGGCAGCCAGCTCGGTCAGGTAGTAGTAGGGGTCGCCGGGGTGGATGTTGTCCTCTTCCAGCACATAGATGAGTTTGGGGAAGGCGGGGGTGATCCAGACACCGGCCTCGTTCTTCACACCCTGATAGCGCTGACGGATGGTCTCCTCGATGATGATGGCGAGGTCGGCTTTCTCCTGCGCATTGCGGGCTTCGCCCAGATACATGAACACGGTGATGAAGGGGGCCTGACCGTTGGTGGTCATGAGGGTGACGACCTGATACTGGATGGTCTGGACGCCGCGGTTGATCTCGCTGCGCAGGCGGCGTTCCACGATCTCATGCTTGCGCTCGGCAGAGACATCCAGACCCTCCATCTCGGCCTCGACCTCGGCAGCGATCTTCTTGCGGGAAACGTCCACGAAGGGGGCAAGATGGGTCAGGCTGATGCTCTGACCGCCATACTGGTTGGAAGCCACCTGTGCAATGATCTGGGTGGCGATGTTGCAGGCGGTGGAGAAGCTGTGAGGCTTCTCAATATAGGTGCCGGAGATGACGGTGCCGTTCTGGAGCATGTCGTCCAGATTGACGAGGTCACAGTTGTGCATGTGCTGGGCAAAATAGTCGGAGTCGTGGAAGTGGATAAGGCCTTCCTGATGCGCCTTGACGATCTCCGGGTCCAGCAGCAGGCGGGCAGTCAGGTCTTTGGAGATCTCACCGGCCATATAGTCGCGCTGGACGCTGTTGACGGTGGGGTTCTTGTTGGCGTTCTCCTGCTTGACTTCCTCGTTCTGGCACTCGATGAGGCTCAGGATGCGCTCGTCGGTGGTGTTGGTCTGGCGCTTGAGGCTCTGGATATAGCGGTAGGTGATATAGTGGCGGGCGATGTCATGGGCCTTGATGTCCATGAGCTGGTTTTCCACCATATCCTGTACCTCTTCCACGCTGACAGCGCGGTTGAGTGCCTGACACTGGTCGGTCACAGCTGCGGCGATGTCAGTGATCTGCTCCCGGGAGAGACGGGCCTTGCCGCCTACCGAATCGCTGGCCTTGGTGACAGCGGTGATGATCTTGGTAATATCAAAAGGCACTTCCGCACCGTTGCGTTTGATGATCTTCATAGCGCTCCTCCTGTTTCGCGTATACAGTGTGAACGGGTGTCTCCTGATACAAGAGGCACCCGCAGCTCTCATTGGTCGTTGGTACTATCATATCACTATTTAGTGATATGTCAATGGAAGAACCACTACATTTTGTGTTTTGTAGCTTTCGCCAAAAATAGAGGAAAATTTCCGGAACAAAATTTGAGACGAAACCTCTTGACAATCTGCGCAAAGGAAGTAGTGCTTTCCGCAGGGTAATAAAGGTCATTGTCTATACTGTACCCCCTTATATAATACATTATAAAAGACAAAAGACTTTGCCTGAAGAATCCAAGAGGTTGAAGCGGATTTGAGTCGGTGCGAAAAAACCTGAAAAAACTTGCAAAAAAGTGTTGACATCCGGGCCGGTGTATGGTATTATACTTGAGCGCCAAGCGCTGAGACAAAAGAATGACTTCTGAAGTCCCAGCTGAGAAGCGAGAGAAAAGAACCAATAGACGCTGAAAGGTTTTGCGGTTGCGAAGCAACGAATCACCCCAGTGGGGTGTTCGAGCAAACGAGCGGTTTCCGAAGGAAATGGAGGGGCCTCGCCCCGACAAGCTCACGGTTTGTTCCGAGAAACTTGAAGCGATCCAAGTTCAGAACGTTCGAAACGCTTCGAAAAAAGTGCTTGACAAAAAATCACTTCTGTGATAAAATAATCAAGTCGTCAGCCGGTCGGCTGAGGCGCACAGGACCTTGAAAATTGAACAATATCGAAAAACTTGTAACGGAACCTATTTTCGTGTTGGAAAAACACGTTAAACAATTCCAAACAAAGTAATTCACACAGGACGCAAGCGATTGCGTGCTGAGCGAAGAGAGATTTAACACTTTTTAAGTGATAAATATCATTTATAAAGAGTTTGATCCTGGCTCAGGACGAACGC
>OGLX01001270.1_pt1 | contig 13108 bp, 14 predicted proteins | sample 1572821 | NCBI WGS metagenome assembly OGLX01 (sample SAMEA2581908, study PRJEB24529) | metagenome | biome: Human gut stool | place: China | collected 2011 | reverse complement strand
AGCTGCTATTGTTTCGTCATAATATGAGTACGGCATACCTACCTGAGTAGTTACCGCTTCCATTTCTTTTCCATCCCCAATTTCATATGGCTTAACAGTTTTCATGAATTTATCTTCAGGTTCACCATATTTAGTTGTATAGTGCTTTGTCATTTCTACAAATTCATTAAGGAGATCTGACCATTCATTTTTCTTTTCAAAATCAATCCGTACGCGCCAAACAGTTTTGGATTTAGGAGTTCCTATGATAAAAAATGTTGCATCTTTGCCTGCAAATTTTCCCTTCATAGCACAACCTTCATCTTGTTTTATTATTGTTTTCAATCCTTTTTCTTCCATTTCTTTCATAAATGTTTGATAAGGACCATCCATAGTAATACCTTTAATGGTGAAATGTTTTTGTGCAGACAAAAGCAATGAGTTTAAAGTTAGAATTAACAATAGAAATAATTTTTTCATAATTTGTATTTTATTATTCTTCTGCAAAGATACAAAATTATTTAGAAGAAGAAACCTCCGGATTGTTTTTTGTTTTTGTATCCATGGTCTTCAAAGAGTTTGGATGTTTCAGAGTCTTTCCACTCGGTGAACACGTTTGCCGGAGCGATGCGAATGAAGTTGACTGCGTCAATGATGCTCGGGATTGGGAACTCGTTCGTGCGGAGTATCGAGAACTCAATGGCTGCGATGCGTTGGTACAAGCGCTGATACCTTGCAGGGTCAGCGGAGGTGCCCCATTGCTTCAGGATGTTGCATTGGCGAAGGGAGTCCATGAGTTGGCGGCTGAAAAACTCCGCTTCGAGTCGGCGCTCGACAACGAGGAGTTGGGCGTGAATCTCCATGAAGTGCTGCCAGATGTGTTCGGTGTAGCCGAGGTGCCGGACTGTGTCAAGGTCGGCGAACATTGTGGCTGCGAAGTAATTGAACTGTTCCGAGTCGGTCCACTGGTGAGCTGCAGGGAGCATGGAGAGGATGATCGTGAGAGCGTCGTCGCGCAGCTTTTCAAGCCCTGCAAGCAGTCGGTCAACACGCTCCTTGGATGCCGGAACTATGTTCTGATTGTTGACTATTCCGAAACCATTGGGGGTGAGGATAAGGTCGAGCTGCGGCACGGCGTGAAGCATGGCATCAGCAGCGACAGCCATACGGCAATGGTGAAGCAGAGGCGAAGAGTCGTCTTCTGTGATTATCTTTTCCAGTACCTTTATCCTTCGTGAAAGTCTGGGTTAGCCACGTCTCTGACTGTTGCAGATGATATGCGATTTTGTCGAAGAGAGAGAGTTCCCCGGCAACCGCTTTGAGGGTGTTAGGAACGTATTTTTGCAATATTTCATTGCTGCTTATCAGTGTCTTCATTATTGCCTTGTTTATTGAGTGAAATCTGCTTCGCGTCCTTATTCTCATCAAGCGTAGTAAGCTGAATGAAAGGACAATCGGGCGTTACGTTCTGCCATTTATTGAAGCGCATTATCACTCGGTGAACGCCAAAGAGAAGGTCGTGATAAGGCTTCTGCAGAGCCTGTGCGATTGTGTAAAGCTCGCGTTTGTCTGAGCCGGAATTATTGGTCTGCGACTTGCCCGGCACCGAGCCTACGAGGTTGGAGTGGACTCGCATCGTGAAGCACATCATATTTACTGCCTCGATGATGTCTGTCGCCCAGTCGCCACCCTCCTTGTCCGTCTCGATCTTGTTGATGACCACATCGTGCTGCTCCTCGCCGTTCGGTGAAACGTAGAACGTGGAGAAGAGCACCTTGCCGCTGTTCTCCATGCCGGTGAGGAAGTTGATGATATTGTCCTTCTCCTGACAGACACGCTCCTGCTGCTTGACACGATCTGTAATGCCCTCGACCTTGAAGATGTTATTCCAGAAGGAGTTGGCAATCTCTATGTGGTACTTGATGGGCGCGGAGTTGCGGAGCTTCGCTTCCTTTGCCACTCCGATGAGCTGCTTGATGTCGTACCACTTGCCTTTAAAAAGAGCAGCGTAGTACGGTATGGGATAATACGTGTTGTCTGGCGTGGGTATGCGACTGACGACAGCGAACTTCTTGTATTTCTTGGAGCGTGTCTGCAGATCCGTGAACGGCGCTTGTGGATTGAGCAGCTCGATACGCTCGATGTTCTCCGGACTGACCGTGTTTCGCCAGTTGGCATAGAGGATGTAAGGTATCACTCCGGACTTGTCGGCAGGAGCAAAGCGGACGTAGCACGCCTGTTTGCGGACGATGCGGACAATGCGACTGGCATCCTCATTGAGGATGATCACGCTGACGCAGAACCCGAAGTGCTTGAAGTCCTGGCATACACCGAGGAAGTATGAAGCGAGGTCGTTGTCAGATGTGAAGTCGTCGACTTCCGATCTGACTCGTTCGGTGGCAAGCTCTGTGTCGTAGACAAGTCCGCTGCCATAGCAGACTTCGGCGTGAAAATCTGGCAGGTGCTCAGTGTCTCGTCGGACTCGATGAGATTGATGATGTTATATGGCATACGGTTGTCGCCACCCCACGGCATGTATTTCATGCGCTCGTTGATGAAGATGGGCGCGATGTCGTTCTCCTCCTTAAAGACTTCAGAAGTCTTGGTGGTGAAGGCAGCAGAGGCATGGGTGCCTGGGATGGTGGCAACGGATGTAGGTGGGATAAATGAAAAATCGCTCATATCTTGCTTTTTTATGGCAAAGATATGAGCGATTGGGCGGTGGGGAAAAGACATGGTTATGTTACTATCCTTATATGATATAACAAATTAATGCCATAACACTTTGGGCAGAATAATGGGTTAGAATTTCCCTTAAATATACTTTCTTCTTTATTCCTTATTATATATCCACATTTGGGGCAAACAACATCATCTGTAGAAGGTCCAAAACTGTGATATTCTTCACTATGATTATCCTCTGTACAGAATGAACCACATTGAGGGCATTGTCTTCCGATAGTTGCATCAGAAAAATCATGTAAAAAAGCCACGATCTCTACTGAATAGCCACAATCACGGCAACTCAAAATACCAGCACCGGTAATTTTACCAAATGAAAGGTATAAATCTCCAGGTTTCAGTTTTAAGTGTGGCAACACACCTTCTGTGTTAAGGCTTTCACTTTCAGGAAAATCTGTAAGCCATGTAGCTTTTGGCACTTTAATTATGTTGTAGTATGTTTTGTCTAATATTTGTAATAAACCTTCATACCTTATATATACATCACCCTTATTGTGATTAGAATATATAATATCGTTTTTTAGAAAATCAATGTCTTCATCCTTAGAAAACCAGTACACGCTAAACGAACAGTGATATATTGCATAGTAAAGACAATCAAAGCGTTTATTGTTTCCGTTGTGCAATTCGGTAATAATTTTTCTATAAAGGACCAGTCGTGTAATAATATAGTCGTGTAAGGTTTCTTTTGCTTCATTGTCAACATTTTTTGAGTCAAAACAAACTCCACAACCGCTGCTTACACAATAGTCCAAAATATCTTCAGAAGAATTATAGGACAGGAAATTTTCTTCTATTTCCTTGATGTAATCAAGAATGAAATTGCTTCTCATATCTTTGTTAGGATCATAAGCCAACACAAAGGCGGAAAGTAGCAATTCTTTTTCAATAGCATCCTTAGCAATGTTCTCATCATCAACAAGAGTAAAATCAATTACTTGCGGTGCTATTTTTCTTATTAATGAATAGACACGTTTGGGAGACCTTGCAAATTTTAAAAGCGATTTAGTAATTATACCCATATAATTATATATGTTTTTTAGTTGAAATTATTATCAAATATACTATTCAGAGAAGAAAGTCTCTTTAGCAGATGGAAAAATCATTGGTATGGTGAATTTCACTTTGTTAGCAGCTTCAATTTCTTTAGAGTTCTTTCCTCCAAGGTTTTGGTATAGCTTGTCATATGTAGTTTTGAAAAGATACTCATCTTCAAATTGACCTACTAAAACAGTAATATCACAAATAACATCGGTGAAAACAAACAATTTAATTTACTCGCAAAAAGAGCTTCAAATTCAATGTTTCTTATTACAATATCACCGCTACACAGTTCCTCAAAATCGTATTTTTTATTTGTAAGATATTTTACCAGCTCTTTACTGCTGGTTTTTGTCAGCGTACATCCGAAGAAGGTACGCTTTATTGGTTTATTATTTTCGCTCATATTTTTTTCCATAATAAATTAGGTTTAAAATGTAAAAGCAAAGGTAGTCATAATAATCAATAAAAGTATAAACGTTTCTGAAAAACTTCTGTAATGGATAAAATGTTTGTTGTTGGAAAAGAGAGTGAACTTAGATGAGTATGATTAAATGATGAATGTATAGCGGATAGTATTAAAAAATCGCTCATATCTTGCTTTTTTAGGGCAAAGATATGAGCGAAGGATGAAGGGGAAAAAGACAAGACGTATAATACATAAACCATTATTTTTAGTGTAAGATTATGCCCTTGCCTAAAAGCCTTTGTGTAGCGTATGATTAGAGTTAACATTATGAAATTTGCAATAAAATATTCTCAATACCAATATTTTCTGTTGAAACAAACGTAACTATCAGATATTTTAATTATTTTTGTAGCATAAATTAGATAAAAATATGAAATTAAATCGCATACGTATTATATTAAAGGAGAAAGGCATCAGTCAAACATGGCTTGCAGAAAAGCTCGGAAAAAGTTTCAGTACGGTAAACTCATACGTCTGCAACCGCAGTCAGCCCAACCTCACAACGCTGCTTGAAATTGCCCAACTATTGTCGGTAGATATGAAAGACCTTATCACCGACAAAGAAGAACGAAAACAATAACATAAACGTAAGCAATAAAATAAAAGATACAAAGCCCTATGGAACAATCACAATACAACGCACTGTTCTCGTTTATCTGGAACATTGCCAACGACGTGCTTGTAAATGCCTTCAACAAAGGCGACTACAAGCGCATCATATTGCCGATGCTCGTGCTGCGCCGCATCGATGTACTCCTTGAGCCCACAAAGGATTCCGTGCTTGAACGTAAGGAGCAGCTCGACGCAGCCCATTTCGAGAACCAAGCACCACTGTTGACAGCCGTAACTGGCTATCCGTTCTACAACACTTCAAAGTTTACAATGAAAACCTTGAAGAGTGAGATAGACCCATTGCGCCTGAAGATGAATTTCATAGATTATCTGAATGGCTACAGCAAGGACGTGCTCGACATCATCGACAAGATGCACATACGCCAGATTGTGGACAACCTTACGGAGGCGGAACGCCTTGGCAGTGTAATCGAGAAATTCACGTCAGACAAGATAAACCTCAGCAGCAAGCCAGTATTGGACGGTGAGGGCAATGTGGTGCATCCAGCCCTCGACAACCACACCGTAGGCACGATGTTCGAGGAGTTGCTGCGCAAATTCAACGAGGAGAACAACGTGACCGAAGCCGGAGAACACTTCACGCCACGCGACTATGTAAACCTCCTTGCCGACATTGCCGTGTTGCCAGTGGCAGACAAAATCACCGACACAACATATAGCATATATGACGGAGCTTGCGGCACAGGCGGCATACTCACCATAGCCCAGGAACGCATCAGCCAGATAGCCAAGGAGAAAGGCAAGAACGTGAATATCAACATCTACGGACAAGAACTGCTTGCCGATACCTACGCAACCTGTAAAGCCGACCTTATGATTTCGGGGCATGTAAAATCTTTCCAATATCAATATGCAGGAAGCGAGCGAGAATACATCGCTTTCGACTCCACCATCTCGCGTGACGGACACGCAGGAGAGACCTTCGACTTCTGCATCTCCAACCCGCCATTCGGCACACCATGGAAAGAAGACTTGAAGAAACGTGGACTTACAGAAAAGGAGAAAGCCAAATACACCGACTCGCGCTTCACCATCAGCGTAGGCAGTGGCGACGAGAGAAAGGAGATAAGTTTCCTGCCAGACATCAGCGACTGCCAAATGTTGTTCCTTGCCAACAACATCAGCAGAATGGTGGACGACACCGAGCTTGGCACACGAATCGTAGAGGTACATAACGGCTCTTCGCTCTTCACTGGCAATGCAGGGAGCGGTGCAAGTAACTTGCGCCAATACATCATCGAGAATGACCTCTTGGAAGCCATCATCGCCATGCCCGAAAAGGACTTCTACAACACGGGCATCGGCACATACATCTGGGTGGTGACCAACCGTAAGGAGGATCGTCGCCGTGGCAAGGTGCAGCTCATAGATGCCACAGGCATCAAGACACCGCTGCGCAAAAATCTCGGCGAGAAGAACTGCGAGACCAACGAGGACGACCGTCGCACAATACTGAAGATGCTCACCGACTTTCGTGAGACGGAACAGAGCAAGATATTCCCCAACCAAGAGTTCGGCTATTGGAGCGTTACGGTGGAACGCCCATTGCGCATAGTGTACGAGAACCCAGAAAACATCACGCTGCCCGAACTGAAAAAGGCGGAGGATGTGGCACTGCTCCAGCGAGTGCTCGACGCATGGAAAGAGAACCTCGGCGGACATACCGTGGGCGACTACGCCATGTTCATCATGCTCGACCAGATGAAGATAAAAGTGCCAGCCGCAAAGATAAAACTCGTGCGTCAGTATCTCGGGCGCAGAGACAAGCGTGCCGATGTGTGCCACACCAAGCCAACAAAGCTCAACAGCCCAGTGGAGTGCGACCCCATGCTACGCGACGTAGAGCAAGTGCCATTGCTTTACCCCGGCGGCATAGACGCATTTATGGAGAATGAGGTGAAGCCATACGCTCCCGATGCCTACTACAACGCCGACAGCGTGGTGGTGGGCTATGAGCTGTCATTCACCAAATATTTCTATAAGCCAGTAGAACTGCGCTCCATTGCCGACATCACTGCCGACATCAGCAACATTGAGAGCAATCTGAAAGGAGTGCTCGGTGATATTCTGAATGTATAACCCTAAAACATTCACATCAATATGAAAAAATACAATGCATATAAAGACAGCGGCGTGAAATGGATTGGGGAGATACCGAGCCATTGGAAAATGGTTATTAATGGTATGCTTTTTCATGAGGAAATCAGAAAGCCAGAAATCCAAGACATGCCCTTATCGCTTTCTCAAAAAAGTGGTGTTGTTTTCGCGGATGAATTAGATATCAAAACTTTAAGGACATCGAGCTATGAAAATTGGAAAAGGGTTATTGAAAACGATTTGGTGCTGAACAGATTCAAAGCTCATTTGGGAGTATTGTTTGCGTCATCGCTCAAAGGCATGGTATCATTCCACTATGGAGTTTTTGCACCACGTATAAAATTGCTTCCAAAATATTATGAGTATCTTTTCCATACAGAAAAGTACAAATATAAGTATGCTGCAAGTTCTAAAGGTATGACAGTGGGATTACAAAATCTTTCCAACCAAGATTTCTATGCCGTTAAAAGTATATTTCCTCCATACGAAGAGCAGCAAGCGATAGTTGATTATTTGAAAGATAAAACCCTTAAAATTGAGCAATATGTTTCCGCAAGAGAGAGAGAGAGAGAGCTGTTTGACAGCTTAAAGCAATCTGAGATTGCAAATATAGTAACCAAAGGACTGAACCCGAATGTTAAAATGAAAGATTCGGGTATTCCTTGGATTGGGGAGATTCCGGAGCATTGGGAGATGCGCAGAATAAAATACATATTTACGGAAATAAAAGAAAAGTCTACAACTGGTGAAGAATTACCTTTGTCTTTAGGTAAAGAAACTGGGCTTATCCCCTCTTCCGAGAAAAAGAATAAAACAATGGAAAGCGATTCTTATGTAGGATGTAAAATTGTCAAAAAAGGAGATGTCGTATTTAATAGATTTAAAGCGAGACTTTTTGCAATATCATCATACAATGGAGTTGTTAGTCCTGATTATGCTGTTTATAAGTGTAATAAATCTGTCAATTCAAAATACATAGTTACTCTTCTTGGAACTGATATGTATAAGGCTGCTTTTGATAGGAAGGCTTCTGGAATAGGAGATGGATTTAGTAGACTTTATACAGAAGATTTGTTTGCTTTCTATGCAATATTTCCCCCTCTCTCCGAACAGCAAGCCATCGTCGCCTACATAGACAAGAAGTTACAGAAAATAGACCAGTACATGACCGACCTTCAGCGGGAGATTGACTATTTGAAGGAGTTCAAGCAGCGGCTAATAAGCGATGCCGTTACAGGCCAATTATGTATAACAAAACAATAAGGAGGGCACAACAATGAGCAAGAAAGAGAAAGACATCGCCTTCTTTGTGGCGTTCTGCATAGAAGAATACAGAGCAGCCAAGGGATTGACAGGCGAAGAAGTGATGGAGTTGTTCGCCAAGTATGGCGTGACTGACTATCTAAGTAAATGCTTTGAGCCGCTCCACACACAAGGGCGGCAGTGGCTGATAGCAGAGATTGACGAGTTTATTGAAATCAGAAAAAAGGAAGAAGTATGAAGATTTATCACGGAAGTTTGGAAACAGTAGAGCATCCCAAGATACTCCAGCCTAACCGCAAGCTCGACTATGGCGAAGGGTTCTACACCACGACATCAGAAAAGCAAGCCGAGGAATGGGTGGGGCGACGTATGCTCGAAAACAAAGCCACACACGGCTATGTCAACATATACGAGTTTGAAGCAGGGAAGTTAGAAGAGTTCAAGAGCCTCATATTCACCGAACCGACCGAGGAATGGGCAAAATTCGTCATGGCAAACAGAACCCAGAAAGAGTTTACCCACGACTACGACATTGTGTATGGTCCAGTAGCCAACGACAGAGTGTATTTCCAGTTCGGGCTGTATGAGTCAGGAGCCATCAGCGTAGACACGCTAATCCGCGAACTCAAAACCTACAAACTCGTAGACCAGTACCTTTTCCACACGGAGAAGGCACTAACAGCCCTGCATTTCGTAGAATCAAGAAAAATAGAATTGTGATATGTTCCAGATAAATCAAAACAACCTTCACCTGCTACTTCCGGGAAAAGTAAGCTGGCTCGTGGAATACCTGCACGATGATTATGGGTTTTCCCTTCAAGACTGCCTAAGTCGCATATACCGCTCGAAGCTATACAAAAAACTCTCGACCGAGAGCACCAAGTACTGGCATCTCGGTCCGGTAGATCTGTACAATGAACTGAAAGCAGAACTATAAAACAAAGACCTATGCCAACAGACACATCCGAGAAAGAACTTGAGCGCATCCTCACCACATATCTATGCGACAAGCAAGGCTATGAACTAGGAGCATCAGATGACTATAACAAAGAATACGGCATCGACACAGGGCGGCTGAAACGCTTTATTCTCGCCACACAGAAAGACAAGGTACAAAATACCCAGTGCTTCGCCAATGGCGTAAGTGAACGCAAGTTTTTCAGCAAGCTAAGCCGTGACCTAAGCAAATACGGCGTAACCTATATGCTGCGCAAGGGTTTCAAATATATCGAGACATTCGATTTATACTACCCCCTGCCCTCCGAGCTGAACCCAACGGCGCAGAAGATGTACAATGAGAATATCTTCTGCGTGACACGCCAGCTATATTACAGCACCCAATGCACCGACAGCATCGACGTGTACATCACGCTGAACGGTCTGCCCATCATGACCATGGAACTGAAGAACCACTACACAGGACAGACCATAGACAACGCCATAAAGCAATATCGTGATGACCGCAACCCCAAAGCTGATCCAACGGCACTGATATTGCAGAAGCGCCGCTGCGCCGTACACTTCGCCGTTGACGACGACAGCGTGATGATGTGTACAGAACTGAAAGGCAAGCAGTCATGGTTTTTTACCGTTCAACAAAGGCGTAAACGGCGGAGCCGGTAACCCAAACCACCCCGACGGTATGCGCACCGCTTACATGTGGGAAGAAGTGCTCGGCAAGCAGTCGCTCTCCGACATACTGGAGAACTATGCCCAAATAATACACAAGGAGAAGACCGTAAAGAACAAGAAGACAGGCAAGAAAGAAACGAAGACAGTGGAGATCAACATCTGGCCACGCTACCACCAACTCGACTGCGTGCGCAAGCTCCTTCAAGCCACGAAAGAGGGCGGTGTGGGACAGCGTTTCCTTGTGCAGCACTCGGCAGGCAGCGGCAAGTCAAACTCAATCACATGGCTTGCCTACCAACTCGTAGGACTGCTCGACGGCACACGCGCACTGCTTGACAGCGTAATAGTAGTGACCGACCGTGTGAACCTCGATACCCAGATACGTGACAACATCAATGCCTTCAAGAAGCTGCAGAACATCGTGGGATGGGCAGATTCCTCCAAGACACTGCAAGATGCGCTAAAAGACGGCAAGAAGATAATCATCACCACTATACACAAGTTTTCCTATATTCTTGAAACCATTGGCACAGAACTGCGAGGCAAGCGTTTCGGCATCATCATCGACGAGGCACACAGCAGTCAGAATGGGTCAATGTCGGCAAAGGAGAACCTTGTGCTCTCTGGCACGGTGACCAACAAAGAAGAAGACCTTGAAGACAAGTTGAATAAAATCATCGAGGGACGCAAGATGGTAAAGAACGCCAACTACTACGCCTTTACCGCCACACCAAAGGAAAAAACGCTGAATATGTTCGGTATTCCCCAGGAGCAGCCCGATGGAAAAGTCAGGCGTTATCCGTTCCACGAATACACCATGAAACAAGCCATTGAGGAAGGGTTTATCATGGACGTGTTGCAGAACTACACCACATACACCAGTTTCTACAAAGTGGTAAAGACCATCGCCTCCGACCCAGAGTTTGACGAGAAGAAGGCCCAGAAAAAGATACGAGCATACGTTGAGGGCAGACCAGAAACAATAAGGCAGAAAGCAGAAATAATAGTCAACCATTTTCTGACATCCGTGATAGAACGTGGCAAGATAGGCGGCGAGGCTCGCGCCATGGTGGTGACAAGCAGCATCATCCGCGCCATAGATTTCTACTATGACATCAACCGATTGTTTGAAGAAAGGAAGAGCCCATATCGTGCCATCGTGGCGTTCTCAGGCAGCAAGGAATACAACGGAAAGACAGTGACAGAAGCCGACGTAAACGGTTTCCCGTCAAAGGATATAGAGGATAAGATGGAAGAAGACCCATACCGCATATTGGTAGTGGCAAATAAGTTTCAGACCGGCTATGACCAGCCGCTTCTGCATAGTATGTATGTGGACAAGCAACTCTCGGACGTGGCAGCCGTGCAGACCCTGTCGCGCCTAAATCGCTGCCACCCATTGAAACGAGACACCTTTGTGCTTGATTTCTGCAACGACATAGACACCATAAAACAATCGTTTCAGCGATTCTACAAGACCACAATACTCTCCGATGAAGTTGACCCAAACAAGCTCAACGACCTCCTCGACATCATAGAGCCATGCAATATCTATACCGAAGCGGAGGTAAAAGAACTCAATGAGAAATACTGGGCAGGTGAAGAGCGTAGCCTTCTTGACCCGGTAGTGAACAAAGCCGTGGATAGATTCAAAACTCTTGAAGAAGGAACACAGATAAAGTGCAAGAGCAGCATGAAAGCATTTGTGCGCAACTATCCTTTCATAGCAGCCGTAACACCGTACAAAAATGTGGAATGGGAAATGCTCAACACCTATTTCATGCTCCTTGTGCGCAAGCTACCAAAGCTCAAAGACGAGGACTTCACCGAAGGACTGGAAGAGTGCATCGACCTCGACCAGATACAGACAGTGAAAGTAGCAGAGCACAATGCCGAGTTGGAGAATAAGGACACAGAGATAGACCCGATACCAGTGGGAGCAGGTAAAGGCGGTAAGCAAACGCCTGAAATGGCAAGGCTAAGCGATATCCTCGACCAGTTCAACGAGATAAACTGGCAGAATATAGAAACAGTGAAAGAACAGATAGACAGTTTGCCCGGACGTTTGCAAGCCGACGAAAACTTTGTGAACGCCGTCAAGAACAGCAACCACGAAACAGCACAGAAACAAGGGTTTGCTTCTATGATGAACATCGTGATACAGATGATGAGCGAGAGCACGGAGTTTTGCCGCCAGTACCTTGACAACAGAAATTTCCAGAACGCCATCAATGACAGAGTGTTCAACAAGGTTTACAGAGATATAATGAAGACAAAGTAAATTAAACTCTATGAAATACGCATATAAGTCATTGAATACAAAAGCAGAAATAGAAGAACTATTTTCTGAAATAAACAGCCGTACTAATTTTCCTGTAAAAGATTGGTATCTCAAAGACGGACTGAAAATATATGGATATTTCTATGACGAGGAAGCCAAAGGCGTTTATTACACGTTTTTCTTTTGTTTTGGTCAGACTATCGAACCCGACAAAGTAGCCAGCCCTGCCAACAATACAATATGGCAACAATTACGGCGATATGGTTCAAGCGGCAAGTACAAGGGGCTGAAAGATATAAGAGGCAATGTGGTATTGCCTAACATATATGAGAATATTGAGTTTCTCGTTTCCACTGATACAAATGTATATTTTAAGGTGGAGAAATGTGGAAAATATGGAATTTGTCGCATTCAAGCAAACAATGTAGAAAACGTTGCTCCGACACAATATGAAGACATCTTTGATGCCGGCGAATACACTTTGGGTTATATAAGAGAAGGCAAAGTAGGATTTATGTCTCTCAATGGTGAATGTATTACAGAGGCCAAATATAGAAATTTGCCAGATTACAACCATTTCTATGACGGAAAGGCTCTCACTTGCTTAGTCGACCCGAATGGAATAGAACATTATATTAATCACTACGGAGATTATGTAGGGACTCCAGAATATCTCTGCGACATGAGAGATGACTTTGGATTTGACAAAGAGATACCAGATGCTTTAGATGCGTATGAAGGTGATGAGTCGAATCGCTGGAATACAGATTGATAACTTGGGATGTTCCTATGGGAGCATCCCTTTATTTTGCCACGAAAATAGCATTTTTTGTGGCAAGTTACGTCTATTACTATACATTCCGAAAAAGTGGTACAAGATCCACTTTTTCGGAATAAAGGTTTTGATTTTTTCTTTAACCTTAATTCCGCAACACTATAATTTAACTTTATTTATAAGTTCCTGAGCAACA
>OGLX01001260.1_pt1 | contig 13196 bp, 8 predicted proteins | sample 1572821 | NCBI WGS metagenome assembly OGLX01 (sample SAMEA2581908, study PRJEB24529) | metagenome | biome: Human gut stool | place: China | collected 2011 | reverse complement strand
GAGTCGTTGAAGTCGACCAGCCCCGAAAAATCGAAATCGAGGTTGGGATCGCGGGCCGTGACGCGACCGTCGAACTGGCGGTTGCGCAGGCGGCCGTCGAGCCGCAGCGAGTCGTAGACATAGCCGTTGAATCCCAGCTGCGTGACGTTGCCCACGACGTTGGCGTCGGCCACGCCCCTGCCGATCACGCCGTCGACATAGGCCGTGAGGGTGGCGTTGCCCAGCAGATCGCGGCGGTCGAGCAGCTCGCCCAGACGCAGGTTGCGCGTCTCGACATCGCCCCGCACGCTGCTCAACCCCCCTTTGACCGGGGCCATTTTCAGGTTGCAGGAGACGTTGCCCACGCCCGTCGCGGCGCCCAGCTGCATGTCGAACGACGAGAGCAGTCCCCGGAAACGGGCATTGAGGTCGATCTGCCCGGAATTGCCCAGCACGCCGACCAGCTTGTCCGAGAGTTTGCGGCCCGCGATGCCGAGGGCCTGCTCGTCCACGGCCCGGGCCGTGGAGCGCAGGCGGGGAACCGACAGGTCGAAACGGGTCTTCCGGATGTCGGGAAGCCCCTTCACCGAGGCGTCGGCCACGAGCGTCATCCCCTCGCCGATCTGCATGCTCCTGATCCGGCCCGTGAAATCGGACACCACGCCGGCGACCTCGACGTTTACGTCGGTGAAATCCACATGCCAGTCGCGCAGCTTCGGGGCGAAAAAGGCGATGTCGTCGGTCGAAACGGTCGTATTGCGCATCGAGGCGTCGATGCGCACCTCGCCGATGAAATCCTTGTACTGCGCCCACGAGTCGCCCGCCAGCGAGACGAACGGAAAGTTGACGTTCGAACGCGGCGTGATGATCGAGGCGTTCTCGAAGCCCAGACAGCCCTGCGTCATGTAGAACCGCCCGGCCAGGTGGTTCAGCACGAAGCCGCTGCGTTCGCGGGCCGAAAAGGCCGCAATGGAGGTGTAAATGGCCTGCCCGTCGATCGTGAAATCGTCCACGCGGGCCGTGATGCCGTAGAGGTGCATGTGCGAGAAGTCGATGCCGTGCTCCGGATCGCGATGGTCGAGCCGTTCGAGGCAGAGGTCCATGTTCTCGATCGAGGCCTTCTTCAGCGAGAGGCGGAAATTGCCCTTCTTGGGTTTGTCGGGGTCGGAAATGCGGTCGACGATCTGTTTGATGTTCATCTCCCCGCCGGGCGTCTGCCGCAGGTAAAGCCTCGCGTCGGCGATCTCGCCGCGGCTCAGCTCCAGCCCGCCGCCGAAGATGCCGAAACTCGTGATGAAGGCGTCGAGCTTCCCGACGTAAAGCAGCGTGTCGCGCTGGTAGTCCTCGACATAGAAGCCCTTGACCCTGACCTTCGAGAAGATGCCGATGTCCACGCGGTCGATCGACACGGTGGTCTCCAGCTTGCGCGAGACGAAGCGCGCGGCCCTGTGCACCGCGTAGTTCTGCACGGCGGGAATGTCGAGCAGCAGCGAGAGCGCCACGGGAACAATTATCAGCAACAAAACCGCCGCCGAGAACACCTTTCCCAATATTTTTATACCTTTGCGCATCAGGACTCCTATATAACCTGCAAATTTAGCGAAAATAGTTAAAAAACAATTATAATTCCGGATGGATATTACAATTCTCGGCATCGAATCCTCGTGTGACGACACCTCTGCCGCCGTGCTCCGCAACAACGTCCTGCTGTCGAACGTCATCGCCTCGCAGGCCGTCCACATCAAATACGGCGGCGTGATCCCCGAACTGGCTTCGCGGGCGCACCAGCAGAACATCATTCCCGTGGTGGACACGGCGCTCAAGGAGGCGGGCGTCGCCGCCGACCGGATCGACGCCATCGCCTTCACGCGCGGCCCGGGGCTGGTCGGATCGCTGCTCGTGGGCGTGTCGTTCACCAAGGGGCTTTCGATCGCCCGCAACATCCCGATGGTCGAGGTCAACCACCTTCAGGGGCACATCCTCTCGCACTTCATCGACCTTCGGGACCGCACGCTGCCCCATCCGGACTTTCCGTTCCTGTGTCTTCTGGTGAGCGGCGGCCACACGCAGATCGTGCGCGTGGACTCCCCGCTCGAAATGGAGATCATCGGCACGACGATCGACGACGCCGCGGGCGAGGCCTTCGACAAGTGCGCCAAGGTGATGGGGCTGCCCTACCCGGGCGGCCCGGTGATCGACCGTCTGGCCAAGGAGGGCGATCCGAAGGCATTCCGCTTCGCGCATCCCCGCGTCGAGGGCTACGACTATTCGTTCTCGGGCCTGAAAACCTCGTTCCTCTACACGCTGCGCGACGCCGTGGCCGCAGACCCCGACTTCATCGAGACGCACAAGGCCGACCTCTGCGCCTCGCTGCAAGGGACCATCGTCGAGATTCTGCTCGACAAACTCATCCGCGCCTCGAAGGAGACGGGCATCCGCGACATCGCCATCGCCGGGGGCGTATCGGCCAACTCGGGACTGCGCGACGCGATCGCGGAAGAGGGCCGCAAGCGGGGCTGGCGGACGTTCCTGCCCGAGTTCCGGTTCACGACCGACAATGCGGCAATGATCGCCGTAACCGGCTATTTCAAGTATCAGCGAGGCGAATTCGCTCCGATGGACATCTCGCCCGTCGCCCGCATCAGCCGGATGTAACGTCCTTCGCTTTCCCCATGACCGGTCCCGAACCGAAACCGGAATTCATCCTTCCGCCGAACGAGAGCCGGACGCGGGCGGTGTTTTCGTTTATCGATATCGTGCGCCGCGTATAGCGTGAACGCAGAAAACCTTCCCGCAAAATCAGGACGGACCCTCGACCATACGGTCCAATTCCTGCGACAGAATACGGCATCGGGCATAAACCGCAGCGATTCCGCACAGGAAATTCTCCCGAATCTTGGCAATGAAGCCTCCCCGCTCAGTCCAAGCCCTTCGACAGAATACGGCATCGGACATAAGCCGCAGCGATTCCGCACAGGAAATTCTCCCGAATCTTGGCAACGGAACGAGACCGGTTTTCGGCTCCCGATTCAAGCTTCTGAAAAGGGTACGGTATCCGCAACACAAACCGCGGCCGGCCTCGCGCAGGAAATCCGCCGATCTCTTGCCGGCCCCTTGCGAATGAAGGCGGGACAGTCTTTCCGGCGAAACAGGAAAAAATTCCGCCGGCTTTCTGACAAAAGCCGGCGGAATAACCGTAACGGAAAGATATCTCTCCGAGCGTGCGTCTACTTGCGCTTCACCTCGACCTGCTCGTAGCCCTCGATAATGTCGCCCACGCGGACATCGTTGTAGTTCTCGATGTTCAGACCGCATTCCAGACCGGTCGTCACCTCCTTCACGTCGTCCTTGAAACGCTTGAGCGAGCCGAGCTTGCCCGTATAGACGACGATGCCGTCGCGGATCACGCGGATATTCGTATTGCGCGTGATCTTGCCTTCGCGGACCAGACAGCCGGCCACCGTGCCGACCTTCGTGATCTTGAACGTCTCCATGACCTCGACCGAGCAGACGATCTCCTCTTTCATCACCGGCGCGAGCATGCCCTCGATAGCGTCCTTGATGTCGTTGATCGCATCGTAAATGATCGAATAGAGGCGAATCTCGATCTCCTCCTTCTCGGCCAGCTTGCGGGCGGCTGCCGACGGACGGACCTGGAATCCGACGATCACCGCATTGCTGGCAGCGGCCAGCAACACGTCCGATTCGGAGATCGGGCCGACCGCTTTGTGAATCACGTTGACCTGAACCTCGTCCTTCGACAGTTTGATCAACGAGTCGGCCATCGCCTCGATCGAGCCGTCTACGTCGCCCTTGATAATGATATTCAGCTCCTTGAAGTTGCCGATCGCGATACGCCGGCCGATTTCATCGAGCGTAATATGCTTCTGCGTACGCAACCCTTGCATGCGCTGCAGCTGCTCGCGCTTGCTCGCAATGTCGCGGGCCGAACGCTCGTCGTCCATGACATTGAACGTATCGCCGGCCTGCGGCGCGCCGTTCAGCCCCAGCACCAGCACGGGCGTCGAAGGCGGAGCCTCCGTCACGCGCGTACCCCGCTCGTTGAACATCGCTTTGACCTTGCCCGTGTAGACACCCGAAAGCATCACGTCGCCGACGCGCAGCGTTCCGTTCTGCACGAGCACCGTAGCCACGTAGCCGCGCCCCTTGTCGAGCGTCGACTCGATGACGACGCCCTGCGCCTTGCGGTTCGGGTTGGCCTTCAGGTCGAGGAATTCGGCCTCGAGCAGCACCTTGTCGAGCAGCTTGTCGAGATTGATACCCTTCTTGGCCGAAATCTCCTGCGACTGGTACTTGCCGCCCCAGTCCTCGACCAGATAGTTCATCGCGGAAAGCTCCTCCTTGATTTTTTCGGGATTGGCCCCCGGCTTGTCGATCTTGTTGATCGCGAATACCATCGGCACGCCGGCGGCGGTGGCATGGTTGATCGCCTCGACGGTCTGCGGCATCACATTGTCATCGGCCGCAACGATGATGATCGCCACGTCGGTCACTTTCGCCCCGCGGGCACGCATGGCCGTAAACGCTTCGTGACCCGGCGTATCGAGGAACGTGATACGCCGCCCGTCGTCGAGCTTCACGCTGTAAGCGCCGATATGCTGCGTGATTCCGCCGGCCTCTCCGGCGATCACGTTGGCGTTGCGTATATTGTCGAGCAGCGAGGTCTTGCCGTGGTCGACGTGTCCCATCACGGCCACCACCGGAGGACGCGGCACGATGGACTCCTTGCAATCGTACTGGGGGTGGATAGCCTCCTGTATCTCGACGGCCACGAACTCGACCTTGAACCCGAACTCCTCGGCCACGACGACCAAAGCCTCGGCGTCGAGCCGCTGGTTGATCGACACCATCAGTCCGAGATTCATGCAGGCCGTTATGACGTCGGTCACCGACACGTCCATCATCGTCGCCAGCTCGCTGACCGTAACGAATTCGGTCACTTTCAACACGTTCTTCTCCTGTTCCTGACGCTCCATCTCCTCGCTCAGGCGGGCCGACACGGCCTCGCGCTTGTCGCGGCGATGCTTGGCCGTCTTGAACTTCGAGCCTTTCGACGTCAGCCGGGCCAACGTGTCCTTGATCTGCTTCTGTACCTCTTCGTCGCTGATCTCCGTCTTGACGACCGGTTTCACGGACTTGCCCTTTTTCCTGTCGCGCAGCCCGGATTTCGGACCGTGCTGGGAGCCGCCCTGCGACGAATACGGGCCGCCTCCCTGAGACTTCGGACGACCGTCGGGTCGGGCCGTAGCCGTCTGATTCTGCTTCTGAGTTATATCGACCTTATCCTTAGTAATGCGCTTGCGCTTCTCGCGCCGGCGATGGCCGTCCTCCCCTTTCTTTTTCTCGAAAGACTGCACGTCGATCTTGCCGAGCACCTTGGGACCCGACAGGCGGGCTCCCTCCTCGGGCCGGAACAGGTTGCTCTGATCGGCTGCGACCCGCTCGTCGTAAGTCTGGCTCTGCACCACGACCGGAGCCGTCACCGTCTTCTCGGGCCGAGGCGACGGAGCCGGCTGCTCGGCAACGACGACCGGCTGCCGGACCGGCTGCGACGGCTCGACCGGCTTGACATCGGCCGCCGGGGCGGAAGACGCTGATATTTCAGGAGCGGCAGCAGGCTTTTTCGGAGACTCAGGTTTTTTCTCCGACGACGACGAACGCCCCGAGCGGCCGCCCGACAGATCGATCTTGCCCAAAATCTTCGGCGTGCTCATCGCCGCCACTTCGTCCTTGACGCTGATAACACCGCTTTTGACAAATACCTCGCTCTTGAAGCCCGACTCCTCTTCGGACGCCCCGTCCGATCCCTTACGAGTACCCAGCGAAACCGCCTCGTGCTTCAGGGCGATCTTCTCGCGGATATTCACTTTCTCGATGTTCTTGTTTCCTCCGAACTCCTTGTCCAGAATGGCATAGACCGCCGGCTCGATGATCGAGCTGGGCGAGTTTTCCACTTTGACACCCTTCTTCTCCAGAAACTCGATGATCGTCGTCTGTCCTACTTTCAACTCTCTTGCAACCTGATGGAGTCTCAGTCTTCTTGCATTTGGCATATTTCCTTGTTTTTCTTCGGTATTACCTTTGTATTCATCGCGCGCCTCTCGGCCTCGGCCGTGCGCCGGACGGATCGCTCGCGGGACAAAGCGGCACGGCATGCGCTCCGTCCGGCGACGTGTTCGTTATTCGAACTCCGACTTGAGGATATTCACGACCTCCTGCACCGTCTCGACCTCCAGATCGGTCCGCTTAGCCAAATCCTCTACCGAAAGCTCCAGCACGCTCTTGGCCGTATCGCAGCCGATTCCCTTGAGCTGATCGATGATCCACTCGTCGATCTCGTCCTTGAACTCGTCCAGCGCCACGTCCTCTTCCTCCAGCTCGCGGTACACGTCAATGTCGTAGCCGGTCAGCATGCTGGCCAGACGGATATTCAGGCCGCCCTTCCCGATCGCCAGCGACACCTCGTTCGGCTTCAGATAGACGGCTGCCGTCTTGGTCTCCTCGTTGAGATTGATCGAGGAGATCTTCGCCGGATTCAGCGCCCGCTGGATCAGCAGCTGGCTGTTGGACGTCCAATTCACGACGTCGATATTCTCGTTGCGCAACTCCTTGACGATCGAGTAGATGCGCGAACCTTTCATGCCCACGCAGGCGCCGACCGGATCGACCCGGTCGTCGTACGACTCGACGGCCACCTTGGCCCGTTCGCCGGGTATGCGGACGATCTTCTTGATCGTGATCAGGCCGTCGTAGATTTCGGGAACCTCCATCTCGAACAGCCGCTCGAGGAACTCGGGAGCCGTACGCGACAGCACGATGTAGGGCGAATTGTTCTTCATCTCGACGCGGGCGACGATCGCCTTCACGCTTTCGCCTTTGCGGAAAAAGTCGCTCGGAATCTGCTCGGACTTGGGCAGCACCAACTCGTTGTCGTCATCGTCCAATACCAGTATCTCCTTCTTCCACACCTGATAGACCTCGCCGGTGATGATTTCGCCGACCTTCTCGGTATACTTGTTGAACAGGTTGGCCTTCTCGAGGTCCATGATCCGGGAGGCCAGGTTCTGTCGGAGCGACAGCACGGCGCGACGGCCGAAGTCCGCGAGCTTGATCTCCTCGGCCACCTCCTCGCCCACTTCGTACGTGGAGTCGATCTTGCGGGCATCCGTAAGCGAGATCTGCTGGTTCGGGTTCTCGACCGTCCCGTCCTCGACGATCGTACGGTTGCGCCATATTTCGAGGTCCCCTTTCTCGGGATTGATGATCACGTCGAAGTTCTCGTCCGTTTCGTAGGTCTTGATCAGCAAATGACGAAAAACGTCCTCGAGAACGCCGATCATCGTGCTCTTGTCGATGTTTTTAAGCTCTTTGAATTCCGCGAAAGTGCTTACGAGATTGAGATTATCCATGTGTCAATGTGAGATTTTCCGGCTCGCGTCCGGCCCGCTGCCGAACCGACGCGACCGCTATCCGTAATATTTTAAGTTCAATATCTCTTCGTCCTACAGGCGCACTACCTGAAATTCAGGTGCTCCGCCGTCGTCTTGATCGCATCGAGCGGAATCGTCTCCTCGCGGATCACGCTCTGGCGGCGCTTCTTTCCCTCGACGGCTACCTTTTCGGCATAAGCCAGCGTCAAAGCCCCGCCGTCGAACGCCTTCGCCTCGGCCGTCAGCTTGCGACCGTCACGCAAAACGACATCGACTTCGCGCCCCACCATCTTGCGGTACTGGCGCTCGCAAACGAGCGGCTGCCCGATTCCCGCCGAAACGACTGTCAGGGCGAAATCCTCCGCGTCGCGGTCGAACGCCCCGGTCACGGCGCGGCTCAGGGCGATGCAGTCGTCGATTCCGACGGTCGTATCGCTGTCGATCGTCACCTCGATCTCGTCGGAAGGCAATTGCCGGATTCCGACGACGAACCGGTCGGTTCCCGACAGCGCCTGCTCTGCGATCTCGCGTATGCGTTCCGTATCCATACCGTTTTCGTCCGTTCGGGGCCCGACGACTTTTCCGCAGGCCCGCTCATTCAACAAAAGGGGGGGACTGCCCGTCCCCCTCCCTTGATATTGATGCCTCGATGCAAATATACGTTATTTTTTCGGCCTCTGCAATATTTTCGCGTCATTTTTCGCTGAAACAGCCAGCATTTCGTTTTCCCGGCCCCGTCATACGTATCCAAAATACGGCGCAACGGAAACGACGCTTTGCCGAAAAACGCCTACTCGACTTCGTCGTTCTGCTTTTTCGGATTGAACGGCTTCAGGATGCCGCGCTTCGAAGAGCGGATGAAGTCGAGCACCAGATCGCGCTCGGGCGTGCGGGGCATCTGCGTCTCGACCACCTCGCAGGCGCGCGAGTAAGCGTAGCCCGACTGGAACAGAATACGGAACATCTCCTGAATCTCGTTGATCTTGTCGGCCGTGAATCCCCGGCGGCGGAGACCGATGAAGTTCGCTCCGACGAACGACAACGGATTGTGGGCCGCCTTCACGAACGGCGGCACGTCCTTGCTCACGAGCGACCCGCCGCTCAGCATCACATGCTCGCCGATACGGCAGAACTGATGCACGGCGCAGTGGCCTCCCAGAATCGCCCAGTCGCCCACTTCCACCTCGCCGGCCAGCGAAACGCGGTTGACCAGTACGCAGTTGTCCCCGACCGTACAGTCATGTCCTACATGCACATAAGCCATAATCAGCGTATTGCTTCCGACCTTGGTCACACCCTTGGCCGCCGTGCCCCGACTGATCGTTGCACACTCGCGAATCGTCGTATTGTCGCCGACCACGGCCGTCGAATACTCGCCCTTGAACTTCAGGTCCTGAGGCAGACCGGCCACGACAGCCGCCGTATGCACCTTGCAGTTCTTTCCCAGACGCGCGCCGTCCAGAATCACGGCACCCGGGCCGATCCAGCAGCCGTCGCCTATCTCGACGTCGGCAGCGATGTATGCAAAAGGTTCGACGGTCACGTCTTTTCCCAACTTTGCACCTTCACAAATATGAGCTGATTTGCTTATCATACCGGTTTGGATTAAATGATTACTCTGTCTGAAATATGCCGTTTCCGACTAACCGACCCTGTTCTTGGCGATCTGCGCCATCAGCAGGGCCTCGGTAACGAAGCGGTTGCCGACGAATGCCTTGGCCTCCATCAGTACGATGCCGCGCCGAATCGGCTCGGCGAGCGTCAGCTCGAACTGGAGCGTATCGCCCGGCACCACCTTGTCGCGGAACTTCACGCCGTCGATCTTCAGGAAATAGGTCGAATAGTTCTCCGGGTCGGGCACGGAGCTGAGCGCCAGAATGCCGCCGCACTGAGCCATCGCCTCGACGATCAGCACGCCCGGCATCACCGGCTCGTCGGGGAAATGGCCGACGAAAAACGGTTCGTTCATCGTTACGTTCTTGAACCCCACCACATGCTCGCTGTCCAGATGCATCACCTTGTCCACCAGCAGGAACGGGGGACGGTGAGGCAACAGGCGCTTGATTTGGTTGATGTCGTACAGAGGCTTGGCCGCCGGATCGATCCGGAACATCGGGCGCGTTCCGCCTCGTTTGATCTCCTTGCGGATCATCTTCGCGAACTCGGTATTGGCTGCATGGCCCGGCTTGTAGGCCACGATGCGTCCCCGGATGCGCTGCCCGATCAACGCCAGATCGCCGATCATATCGAGCAGCTTATGCCGCGAAGGTTCGTTCGGGAAACGCAGCCGCAGATTGTTCAGATAACCCTCGTTGACCTGCACGTCGCGCTTGTCGAATATTTTCGACAGACGGTCGAGCTCCTCGTCCGAAATACGGTTCTCGACGATAACGATCGCGTTGTCCAAATCGCCGCCCTTGATCAGATTGTTGTTGATCAGAGGCTCCAGCTCGTGCAGAAAAACGAACGTGCGGCACGGTGCGATCTGCTCGGCGAAATCCTCCATGCGGTCGAGCCGCGCGTACTGATTCCCGATGATCTTGGAATTGAAATCGACGTTCACGTTGACCGAAAACTCGTCGTCGGGATAGGCGACGATCTCCACGCCGCGCTCGGGAATGGAATAAACGGTCTTCTCGGTGATATGGAAATAGACGCGGTCGGCCGGCTGCTCGACGGTTCCCGCCGAAGCGATAGCCTCGACGAAAGGAAGAGCCGAGCCGTCGAGAATCGGGGTTTCGGGCGCATCGATGTCGATCTGCGCGTTATCGACGCCGGAACCCCACAGGGCCGCCATCACATGCTCGATCGTCCCTATCCGGACGCCTTTCTTTTCTATCGTGGTTCCGCGCGAGGTATCGACTACGTTCTCCGCCAGCGCGTCGACGAAGGGCTGCCCTTCCAGATCGATTCGACGGAAACGTATTCCGCAGCCGGAGTCGGCCGGGTTAATAGTCATCGTAACATCGAGCCCCGTATGCAGTCCCTTTCCTCGGAAAACAACCGGAGCCTTTAATGTTCTCTGTTTGTGCGACATGCTATATCGAAAAATTATTTTAAATGCAAAGGTATGAATTTTTTGAAAGAAATCGTACTTTTGTTCGACTTTTATAGCAAACGATGGACCGAGAGACAAAACCGTCACAAACGCCTCGTCCGCAGCCTCCCCGACAGCCCCGGGCACGCATTCCGCTGCCTTTCGAGAAACGCCCGTTCGACGCGGGCTCATGGGCTTACGAGCACCGGGTCGGGCTGTGCTGCATGGTCATTGCCTACCTGGCGTTCGGTATCGTGTTCGTTTCGGCCAAAATCGTTCTCCAGCAGCGCGTCACCTACAATACGATCTACATGGACCTGACCGATCTGCAGGCGGCTCTTCCCGAAGAGCAAGAGCCCGAGCAGCGGGACGAGCGCAGCGACTATCGCGACGTAAGGAATCTGGTCTCGGACGAGAACGGCCGCAACGAGTCGGTCGGAGAGCGGAGCGCGTCGTCGGGAAACCTTTCCGAAGCGACCGAAGAGTTCATGGAGAGCCTCGACGAGGAAGCCGCCGCCGTCCGGGGCAGAATGCAGGCCTCGCGCGAGGCGTTCGAGCGGGGCCGCCGCGAGGAGCGCGAAATGATCGCCCGGCACAAGGCCCAGCGGGAAGCCAAGGACGGAGAAAAGCCGAGCGGCGTGAAGCAGAAGGGACGCGTGCTGGTCTCCTACTCGCTGCCCGGACGGACGGACGTCTACCTGCACACGCCGGCCTACCAGTGCGAGGGCGGCGGCGAAGTGACCGTGAACATCACCGTGAACCGCAACGGCAAGGTCGTCTCGGCATCTATGAAAGAGAGCTCGACCAACAGCAGTTGCATCAACGATATGGCCATTCTGGCGGCCCGCAATTCCCGTTTCGACGGGGACGATACGGGTTCCGATAAGCACAGCGGCACCATCACCTACATTTTCGTGCCGCAGTAGGCTTTTGGCAGTTTGGCATATTTCGCTACCTTTGCCCGCGACTAAAAGGATTAGGAAATATGTCTTACAATTTGCTGAAAGGGAAGAAGGGGCTGATTTTCGGCGCCCTGAACGAGAATTCCATCGCATGGAAAGTGGCCCGGCGCGCCGTTGAGGAGGGAGCCGAGATCGTGCTGACGAACACGGCCGTATCGATCCGCATGGGTACAATCAACCAACTGGCCGAGCAGTGCGGCACGATCGTCGTACCGGCCGACGCCACGAGCGTGCCCGATCTGGAACGCCTCATCGACCGGACTATGGAGCACTTCGGCGGCAAGTTCGATTTCATCCTCCATTCGATCGGCATGTCCCTCAACGTACGAAAAGGACGCAAATACGACGATCTGGACTACGATTACCTGGCCAAGACGCTCGACATATCCGCCATTTCGTTCCACAAGGTCATTCAGGTGGCCCGCAAGAAAGACGCGCTGAACGACTGGGGGTCGATCGTCGCGCTGACGTATATCGCCGCCCAGCGCACGCTCTACGGATACAACGACATGGCCGACGCCAAGGCGCTGCTCGAATCAATCGCCCGCAGTTTCGGCTATATCTACGGCCGCGAGAAGCACGTGCGCATCAATACCGTGTCGCAGTCGCCGACGCCGACCACCGCGGGCAACGGCGTGCTGGGGCTCAAAGACCTCATGGAGTTCGCGGAGAGCATGTCGCCGCTGGGCAACGCCTCGGCGAACGACTGCGCCGACTACGTGCTGACGCTCTTCTCGGATCTGACGCGCAAGGTGACGATGCAGAACCTCTTCCACGACGGCGGCTTCTCGTCGATGGGCATGAGCCGCCGCGCGATGCGCACCTACGAAAAGGGGCTGCGCTTCGAGGACGTACACGAGCATCAGTTCCCCTTCGGCACGGGCGACAACAAGGAGGAATAGGGCTTCGGCGTCGAACGCAAGCGGGGCGGCTTCCATCGTGGAGCCGCCCCGCCGGTTTTATCGCCCGTATCCGACTATTTCAGCCGCACGACGATCTCGATGGGATAGTGATCCGAGATATAAGGCACGCCGTAGTCGCCGTCGAGCGTGCGGTACGACAGGCACTTCATGTTGCGCACGAAGAGGTGGTCGATGACCATCGAGTTGGGCGCCTGCCCCCAGCCGTTGTACGTTCCCTTGCGGTCGGTAACGGGGGCCTTCTCGCGCGCCGGCGTCATGAACTTTTTGAGCGGGTCGAAGATCCGGTCGTCGATCGTCGAGTTCAAGTCGCCGCCCACGACGACGGCCGCCTTGCGGCCCGCGATCTGCTGCACCTCCCGCACGACGAGCTTCACACCCTCGCGGCGCGCCACCACGCCCTTGTGGTCGAGATGCGTGTTGAAGTAGTAGAACTCCTTGCCCGTGGCCTTCTCGCGCAGATGCACCCACGTCATCGTACGGTTACAAGCGCCGTCCCAGCCGCGCGACACGCGGTCGGGAGTCTCGCTCAGCCACAGGTCGCCGTGATCGAGCAGATCGTAGCGGTCGCGCAGGTAGAAGACGGCCATGATCTCGCCGCCCTCCTTGCCGTCGTCGCGGCCCACGCCCACGCGGCCGTACTGCGGAAGGTTCTCCTCGATGTACTTCACCTGAAAGAGGTAGCCTTCCTGGATGCCGAAGACCGTCGGCGCTTCGCGTTCGAGCATCCGCAGCGTCGCTTCGCGGCGGTGTTCCCAGCTGTTGGCACCGTCGTCGGCCACGCCGAGGCGGATGTTGTAGGAGATGATCTTCGCTTCGCCCTCCGGCGTCGCATCCCCGACGGGAG
>OGLX01001256.1_pt1 | contig 13233 bp, 8 predicted proteins | sample 1572821 | NCBI WGS metagenome assembly OGLX01 (sample SAMEA2581908, study PRJEB24529) | metagenome | biome: Human gut stool | place: China | collected 2011 | reverse complement strand
CGCCGATTCCCGGCCCGCATACACGGCGAGCGAAATTCGGCAGGGGGCTTTCTCTGAGGGCAAGACCGAACTCTCCTACGGATGGGGAACGCTGACGGTTCTCATCGAGCCCTACGCTTCCTGTCCGACCCTGTGGCAGGCGACGCTGAAAGTAAAAATTGCGAACGGACGTAAGAAAATAGAATACCGGTATCTGATCGACCCGGAGTTTTTCAACCGGGTGCCGATACGGGAGAAACGACCGTGAGAATGAAAGAAAACATACGCAACCGACTGTCTGCCTCGACGCTGGTCGAGGTACTGATCCTGATGATCCTCAGCGGAGTCGTCTTCCTGTCGGTCATGGACGGACTGGGACTGCTGAGTCGCTTTCTCGATCGCACTTCGCAACGGATAGCAGAGCGTACGGAGCAGTATGCCGGCTACTTCCGCACGGTTGATCTGGCGGGAGACTCGGACAGCCTGCTCGCGGAGAACGAGGGAAGGTTAGCACTTTATCGCAGGGGTACCGTTCACGCCCGGGTCGTCCTTTCGGATTCGGCTTTAGTCGTATATAGAGAGGAACACGGCGAGCGGCCCGACACGCTGCTGTGGGGCGTGGCCGGATTGCGGACCGTTCCCGAGCCCGTCCCCGGAGCGCGGGTCGATACGCTGATCGTCGAGCTGTACAGCGAGCAGGATTCCGTACTGAGCATCGGATTCGTGTCCCGCCGTCCGCCCGATCCGCTGCTCGAGAAGTTGAGCGGACTGGAGGCGAAGTACAGATACGAAGAAAACGAAACGGATTGACAAAAGAAATAACGACCCGAACGATGAACCCGAACGATTCTTTCGCTTTACCCAAGCACGGAGGCCATCCGCTCAAAGACGCCCGCAAGGAGGCCATATTCGCCGAGCTGCACTCGCTGCTCGGCTCCGGACTCGATTTCAGCCGCTCGTTTTCATTGTTGATCGAGGGAGAGCGGGACACGCAGACGAAAGTGCTGCTCACCGGTCTCTACCGCTCGGTCGTACGCGGCGAGGCATTGGCCCGCGCCTTCGAGCGGAGCGGACGTTTCGCTCCGCTCGATTGCGGGGTGCTGCGCATCGGCGAGCAGACCGGCCGGCTCGACGAGGCGCTGGCTTTTCTGGCCGATTACTACCGCAAGCGCATCGCGCAGCGGCGTATGATCAGCGGCGCGGTGAGCTATCCGCTGATTATCCTTTTTACGGCAATCGTCGTCGTGATTTTCATGGTGCTGGTGATCGTGCCGATGTTCGAGCAGGTCTACTCGCGCATGGGAGGCGAACTGCCGGCGATGACCCGGTGGATCATCTCGCTGTCGAGGGCTTTCCCGACCTATCTGACCGTCGCGGCGCTCGCGGGTGCGGGAAGCCTGTTGTGGTGGAAGGCCTATGGCGGCCGCCCTTGCGTACAGCGGTTCGCCTGCGGATGGCTGCTGAAGATTCCTATAATGGGCGACACGTTGAAAAAGAGCGTGCAGGCCCGTTTCTGCCGCCTGCTCGGCCTGCTTGCTTCTTCCGGAGTCCCGCTGTTGCAGGGCATCGGGATGCTCGAGGGAATCATCGTGTTTTATCCTTACCGCGTCTCCTTTGCACGGATCGCCCGCGAGCTGGAGCGGGGAGCTTGCCTGTCGGAGGCGCTGGAGCGCTTCGCGGGGCTCTACGACCGGCGGCTCGTCACGCCGCTGAGGGTGGGAGAGCAGACCGGCCGGCTGCCCGAAATGCTCGCCCGAGAAGGCGACGTACTGACCGGAGAGCTCGAGCACCGCCTCCGCTCGCTGGGGAACTTGCTCGAACCCGTGCTGATCCTGCTGGTCGGCCTGCTCGTGGCCGTCATACTCGTCGCCATGTACCTGCCCATGTTCCGTCTCGGAGGTATCATGGGATAGAACCCGACACAACGCGACATACCTGACACCCAACCGATAACCGATGTCGAATCAAAAAACTATTTGGCCTATGACAAAGAATATGATATAGCTCGATTTTAAGACAGACCGTCTGTCTAAGGATTCTTGTCCGATTTCATCCGGGCAAGTGCCGATAGTGAAACCAACTCTTTTTAAGTCAGCCGAAAATTTAATCCCGACAAAATCGTTCGGCTCAATTCATTTCAAAATTCAGACGTATGAAAAGTTATCATTCCCGTAAGCGGGGTATAGGACTGCGATTTGGCTTTGGAGTCTTATTCGTGTTGGCGACGATTCTGCCAATACATGCCCAAACGATCGGCGATGTGCCGCAACCGGCTTCTCCCGATGGAGCCGCGCTGGCCCGCAATATCAGCATTCCGATGGAATATCACACGGGGCGGGCCAATGTGCAGATTCCCCTTTATACGGTGCAATCGAGGGACCTCAGCATTCCCATTACGCTGACCTACCAATCTTCGGGCATCAAGGTTCAGGATCTGCCTTCATGGGTCGGAGCCGGATGGAACCTCAGTGCAGGAGGGAAAATCACACGCATCGTTCGGGGTACTCCGGACGAGAAAAAGTACCTGATTCCGGGTAGCAATACCAGTTTACCGTTTTTGCTCGAACACGAACCGAATTGGACCGTTACGAAGTTCAATCAAATACTGGATTTGCAAAACCATTATGCGATAGACGGGCAACCGGATGTGTTTTATTTCGAAATACCGGGAAAATCCGGCATGTTCGTTTTCGATCCGAACGGAGTGGCGCACACGATTCCGTATCAGGATATAAAGGTGGAATGGGTGGATAAGGAATACTTTATTATCACGGATGAAAATGGGACCCGGTTTATATTGGGAAGTTCAGATTCCTCGAAAGAGTTAATCAATCAAACTATTACTGATACAACCGATAATCTTTCAATAACATTGCCAGGACATATTTTTGGTGATGAGGCGCTTAAAAAGTTGAAATATCAAATTCAAACTCAAACATTGGAGTATGTTTCAAGTTGGTACTTGAATAGCGCCACCAGTCCGACCGGTGAGGAAATAACTTTTCAGTATGATACAACCGCTTCGTATTCTGATACTTTCTTCAATGAGTCCACACTATATGAAGTGGATGGAACTATCAAATCGACGAAAGGGAAAACCCGGTATACTCAGACTACCCTTATGGAGGTAAAACGCCCGGTTCATTTGAGAAAAATCCTTTGGAGAAACGGTTCGTTGGATTTTTTCATAGGTGCATCAAGTTCGGAAATCGCCAATATAAAAATTCTCAATAGTATTGAAATATCTACTACCGGTCGCTTGGGAAAAGTCATCGATTTCGATTATGGAATGTTCGGCAATAAGTCTCCCAAATTAGAACGTATAACGGAAAAATATTTGAATAATAGTTCTCGACCGTTATGTACGTTTGAATATAACGAAATAGAAACGTTGCCGTCACGCAATTCTCAAGATTTCGATCACTGGGGATATTACAATGGAAATAAGGGCGATACATCGTATTTTGCCGGATTATACTACGGAATGAGCGTGTCTTTCCCTTGTAAAAACAGAGAAGCCGATCTTCGCTATGCCCAAGCATCCTCATTGAAAGCCATCGTTTATCCGCACGGCGGACGCAAGGAATTCGAGTACGAACTTAATGAGGGCGTACCCCCTAATGGCACGGTCATTCATGGAGGGGGTCTGAGGATTAGCAAAATAACGGAATCCGAAACGTCGACCTCCGAACAGAAAGTTACCCGATACGAATATACGTCGGAGAACGGTACAACGAGCGGGAGCACTTATCCCGTCGCGCCTATGTATCTCAAACTGCATAGTCTGAATGGTTATTACACTTACTACATGGTGTACAATACCAATGTCAACTATATCTCCGACATAAACGGAATGGCCGTCGTATATCAACGGGTAAAAGAAATCTTGCCGAACAACGCTTCCAACGTATATACGTACTATGTAGATGAAGATGTTCCCGGAACGGTTTCTTTAATACCTGCCGACGGTCCAGCACAAGATGCCGATTTACAGGTCGACGACAGGGGGCTTATTCCCGCTACTACGCAATATTGGCTAAGAGGGCTTCCTAAAACTACGGTACAATACGATGCTTCCGGTCAGGTCGTCATGGAAAAGCAATGTCAGTACGAACAGCAAAGCGGTCCGATCATTACTGCGAGCTATCTTACTCAAATGGCTGTATCCAATCACACGTACGATTCGACGGTCAATCGTTGTTTGGTACAGTACCGTTATGTTTCTTATCCGATCCGACCGAGCAAGATAGTAACTGTCAAAACTCCCTATTCGCTACCGTCCACGACGAGCTACGTTTACGGAGATCATCCGCTTCTTCCGGTGGAAACGGTAACGGTCGATGCCGACGGGGATACGACACGGAATCGTCTCCGCTACGCTTTCGATTATTTCAAGCAATTACCGGCATCGTCAGCCGATACGATGGTGAATGCTCTTAAAGAGATGCGAAAGCTGCACATGACTTCCGTTCCGATCGAAACGGTCACCGAACGGAACGGACGAGTCATGGGTGGAGAGATCACGACCTATCGAACGGGAATGAAAGACAGTACATTGGTAGCCCACCGATCGAAACGAACGGTCATGGAACGATCCATTCCCCGAAGCGAATTTGCCATGTCTTCGCTTTCGGGCGGTGTTTTCACTTATCATTCGCTGTATCGGGATATGACAACGGTGGATCAGTACGATGAAGAAAACAATCCGATCCAAAGTCACGATCGATACGGGCATTACAAATCGGCCGTATACGGTTACGATTCTGCCTTGCCGATCGCAATCGTGGAGAATGCCGAAAGTTGTGCCGTACCGAGTCTGAAAGCCAATGAGATTTTTTATACCGGCTTCGAGGATGACGGCGATCTTAACTATCCGGATAGTGAAGATACGAAAACCGGCCGCCGGGTCCACCGCGGTTCCTATTCGATCCCGATCGAGGGTTTCAAAGCGGGAACTTACACGCTGACCTATTGGCGACAGGCTACTCAGGGCGCGCCGTGGGAATTTATGTCCAAGCAGATTACCGTTTCCGATTCTTATACTCCGGGATCAGTTACCGTAATCGGTCAAACGGACTATGCAATCGACGAAGTCCGAATCTTTCCGCAAGGAGCCACGATGGTTACGATGACCCATGATCCGAATGTCGGAATAACTTCTGAAACCGATCATAACGGGGTGACGAAATATTACGAGTACGACGGATTGGGACGTTTGAGCCGGATATTGAACAACGATCGTGAAGTACTCGAAAGTTACGAATACAAAAATTAGCAACCGATGAAAAAGATAATCGTATTGTTGGCTCTGGTCGGCATATTCGGAGTGCTCCGGGCTCAAGATATTCAGGTTCCGACCTACGACAGTGAATTCGATATGACTCCGGCCTCTTTCACGGTCGGAGCGGACGGAGGCAAGTTTTCATTCACGCTGACCTGCGACCAGTACGGCGGTCTGCTGCGTGCCGAGGCGGATACCTCGTCGGCCGAGACATACGCTTCGGCTCCCCCGTTAGCCAATGTTTCCGGATTCGAGTACATCGGTTTCGAGGACACGGCGGGCCAGGTGGATTCCGTACGCTGCATTTTCACTACCCGTCCTTTGCTCGACGGGAGCTTCGTTATTTTCAAGCCCAATGAGACGTACGAGAAGAAGAGCGGGAAACTCATCATCCATCATTATACGAAGTATGCGTTCGGCTCGGTCACGAAAAGAGAGCGTACGATCGTCGCTTCGTATACTCAGGAGGCCAATCCCAACGTGCCGCCTCCCTATGAGATCGAGCATGCGATGATCAAGAATGTCTATCTCGACAGTACGGGGACGGACAAAGTCAGGGAAATTACCTATTACGACGAATTCGAGCGTCCTTACCAGACGATACAAGAGGGGGCATCGCCGGCCGGCGGGGATATCGTCTATTTCACCGAGTACGACCTAATGGGACGCAGCGATGCGAAAACCTATCTTCCGTATGCCGTGCAGGATACCCCGGGAGCCAAGCGGACCGATCCGATCGGCGAGCAATATGCTTATTATGCTGCCAAATTCACAAACGTGGGAACGGATCGTGTCTACGCCGAGAAGAGATATGACGATTCCCCGCTGAATCTTGTTCTGAGCGAAGGGGGCGTCGGCACATACAACTGTTCTTCCGGCTATCATACGGATTATACGTATCGTCTGAATACGGTGGCGGACAACATCAAAACGTATACGATAGAAAATGATTCCGTCTTGGTCGTAAAAGGATTTTATCCGGCCGATCGGCTGATCGTCAAGCTCACTTATAATAACAGAGCATCGGACGACTCCTATGATCGTACCTCGATAGAGTACATAAACTCCAAAGGACAGCTCGTCGCCAAAGAGCAGTACGTTTCCGATACGGATCGGCGGACCACATACTATGTCTACGACGAATACGGCAGGCAGCGGTTCGTGATTCCAGCCATTATGGATGCCCAGATGACGGTCGGCACTCGCCGCACTCCCTATTCCTTGCGATTGTACTGCTATTACAACGAATACGACGAGGAGGGCCGAATCGTCCGGCAGTGTATGCCCGGCGCCGACTATGTGCTCAGCCTGTACGACGGTCGGGGACGGCTGGCCATGACGCAGGACGGCAACCTGCGCAAGCAGAACAAATGGCTGTTTACGAAATACGACATCAACGACCGTCCCGTGATGACCGGAATCTATACGGGAGGAACCTATGCCTCGCATAAGTCGGCTCTGCTGTCCCAGAGCTCGTTGTACGAACAACGGGGCAGCGCCGTTCACGGCTATACGAATCGGACCTACCCTTCGGTTTCCGCTCAAAACGATTATCTGACGGTAACCTATTACGACGATTACGCATGGAATAGTAGCACACGATACGATTTCGCGTCGTCCGCCGCACTCGGCCAGACCTATACGACGGCCGTTCGGGGACTTGAAACGGGGAAGAAAACCAGAGCTCTCGGCGATAGCTCGAATAAGTGGCTGACGACGGTCAATTACTACGACGATCGGCAGCGGCTCATCCAAACCTTGACCGATCTGTATCCCGATCAGTTGGAAACCGTGACCAACGTACACGACTTTTCGGGCCGGGTAATCCGTACTCGGGTGTGCCAGACCAGACCGAACGACTGGAGTATTATCCGGCCGGAACTCCGGGACGTATCGGGCGGAATAATCGAAATCGAATCGAATGTCTACGAGTACGACAAATGGTTCACTTACGATGCTTACGGCCGTCTGCAGAAAATCGAAATGGAAATATCCGGCGATGACAACGGCAAAGTTACCGTAGCGGCCTATGAATACGACGATCTGGGAACGGTGACCGAAAAGAAGATTCATAACGGGAAAGAGACTACCGAGTATTCGAGATCGATCTCCGGAGAGTTGACTTCGGCCGCATCCCCTTCATTCTCCTATTCGCTGTATTACGATACGAACGGCTCTGTCAAAGAGGTTGGGTGGAATTACGGAAACGATTCGAAAAAGTACTACTACTACGCATATAACTCGACGGATGAATTGATCGCTTCGGCTTTGCGTACCCAAGGCGAAACCTCCACCCGATATTCCGAGTTCGGTATCACGTACGACCTGAACGGCAATATGCTCTCTTTGCAACGTTGCGACGGTTCGGGGAACTCGATGCACGACATCGCTTACGGGTATTCGGGCAACCAGCTGACTTCCGTGCGTATGACAACGAACGGACAGACGCTGACCGGATTCACCTACGATGCCAACGGCAACATGACCTACGATCCGACCAAGGGGGTCGGTATCGAATACAATGTGCTGAACCTTCCCCAACGGATATTTGCAGGAGACGAGGAAGTTTGCTACATTTACAGTGCTACGGGCGAGAAGCTCGCCAAGAAGGCAGGCGGTTCTTTCACATATTACCGCAGCGTGATGGTCTACTCGGGGGACGAGCTGCTCTACATTCTTCATCCGGAAGGGACCGTATCGCATTCGGACGGCCGGTTCACGTACAACTACTTCAAGTCCGATCATACGGGCAGCACCCGGGCTTTGCTGAGCGCCGTGGGCGGGAGCCTTCAGACGCAGCAGACGACGGACTACTATCCGTTCGGCATGGCATGGAGCCTGAACAATCTGAACAAGAACAAGTACCTCTATTCGGGCAAGGAGATCGAGGACGCAACGCTGGCAGGCAACGTGCTCGCGCTCTATGACTTCGGCGCCCGGTTCTACAATCCCGTGCTGGGAAGGTGGTTCAATATGGACCCGAAGCTGCAGTATGCCAATCCCTATTTGTTCTGCAGTAACAATCCGGTTATGTATGTCGATCCTGACGGCCAGTTCTCATGGCTGATTTCGGCACTTGTCGGAGGGGCAATGAACCTATGCGCCAATATAGAAAACGTCGACAATTTTTGGGATGGACTTGGATACTTCTTTGTAGGGGCAGGAGCTGCTGCTTTGAGTACATCGATTAGCAATGGCATAATGTCTGCTTATATGGGCAAGGGATTTTTCCCCGGTTTTTTTGGGAATAAAGTGGCAATGGAGGCGATCAAGCATTTTCAAAGTAGCTTTTTCCGAGGATTTATCATTGGTGGGGCCTCCGGGTTGGGCGGAGGTTTTGTCTTCGGTGCAGGAAACGGTTGGTTGAATGGCGATAGCTTCCGGCAAGGCTTGAATCGGGGTATTTCGAATAGTTTAATCGAGGGCGGTATCGGAGCTCTTTTAGGCGGGGCTCTCGGCGGCATCCAGGCCGGTCTTGACGGAAGAAATTTCTTCGACGGCAGCAGGACTCACATCGAGGCTCAATTACCACCGACACCGACTGCTCCGGATGGAAATTTGCCTGTCAAACTACAGGAGAATCCCGAAGTGGGATGTGTACAAAGTGCGGGCGGATCGATGGCTGAATACAAAGGCGTACCTGCGGGACATTTGACTCCGGAAGGAGCGACTGCCATAGATGTAGGAAAACAATTGGGAATGAATCCGGAACAAATACACGCAAGCAATGTTGCAACAAATATGCAAATGGGTAATCCGGTTATGATTACATATGACAATGCCGGGACTTCCCACGCCGTGGGACTGAATAAAGTGTTTCTCAAAATTCCTCTTCGGGGGGATCCTTTCCGTATATATCAGGTTATGGACCCGTTGGTTGGAATGCGAAAAGCACCAAAAACCTCATTCATAGATGCAGTTTATGTTGTTTTTAAATAGGAATGATTATGAAGATACGAAAATCTCTCATTTGTTTTTTTCTGCTGATACCCTGTTCGGGATTCACTCAAAGAGTCATGACTCTTTCCGAGTTGATGACCGACATGCAGAATCGCAGGGAGCACTATATCGACAGCATGACCATTCTGATTGAGAATTTATGGAAAGTGAGATGGAAATACTCGCCTTCCCAAACGAGAGAATTGGTACGCGATGCGGATTTTCTGTTCATTCCGAGCATGGAAATCAAAGAAAAAGACTCGGTCGAGCGCGATTATACCCGTTTGGATCAATTACTCTCTTCGTTAGAGTTTCAGAACGATTTTTTCCCTGTTTATAATATTTTACTGTTTAAAAATGATCGTTATTTCAGCAGTTATTTCGATCCAGGTATAAGGATTATCGGCACTCGAATTCCAATACGTCCGTACCCAATACCGATAACGCCTGAATTAAAGCGAGAGGCTGAATTGATCTGGAGCCTGAAACCCGTAATGTGTTTTGATATCAACGTATTCCCCGGATCGATACTATGGATAAAAACCGAAGATAACCGATGGCTCGTGGTAAATCAGGAAACCGAGCAAGTATCCGATGCTCAAACCTATTTGGATTCTTTAGATGCCGACAAACTTAAGAAAGAGATTGAGCAAAAGAACGCTATACCTATACAGAATCGTTATTTATGGGATTATTGTAAAATTGGACCGGATGGGAAGGTAATAGAATGGACAAAAAGGTTTTATTAGCGTTAAAATGCAGGACAGGCGGAATAATTTCCGCCTGTCTTTTTTAGATATTGCATCCTTACAATCTTGCATTCATCCTTTCTTTGTTTTTATGGACCGGATGTATCCATCGAAAGGTAAAGGCTCCTCCCAAACCGCCCAGTGTTCCACAAGAGGCCCTGTGGTACGGCTTTCTCTATGTTCCCGCTTCGGCGGCCTGTGGGTGCCGGAAGGTGCCATACGGTGACATCCTTCGTCTTAGATATCCCTTTCACGGAAGTACCGTTATCTTTATCCACCTGAATTCTTTATCCCATGCAACACGAAGACGATCTGAGAGGATTGGCCAAGGTCATGCAGTTCATGCGGGCGATCAGCGTTCTGCTACTCGTCATACACGTTTACTGGTTCTGCTACCGCTGACCGGAACAGCTCGGCTGAACATCCGGCACCGTCGACCGGGTACTGGCCGGGTTCCAACGTCGTACATTTGTACATAGTCAAACAATTGAATTATTCCTACAGTATCAGGCATGGAGCAAGACAGATTCGATGTTGGTTTAGAAACCGTCTGTAACGTTCCGTCCCCGTGCCTTGCATCTGAACCGGACAGCTCGTTAGGCCAAGTAGAGCCCGTGTTCGCGACAATGGTTTACAAGATGTAGTTTCACTTAAATTCTTTCAGTCATGGTTTTATCGGTATCGACATCGGCAAAAGCGGTTGTGTTGCAGCTTGTCCGTTTTATTTGCCCGCCGTATCGTTTTTTTGCTATTGACATAAATATATCGGTTTGTCAATGAGTTGGATAGCCGAAATTTATCTATAAAAAAACAATGTACCCCCGGCAGAGAATATGTAAGATCGCTGGAAGAACAATGATACATTTGCTCCCGAACAGCTGCATCGAAGCATTTTTAGTTTAACCCATTACATTAAAAGCATCTCAGATGAAAAGTTGGATTACGGCCATGCTGGCCGCTTGGACGTTTGCCTCTTGCGGCGAGGAAACGTACGAAATGAATTCTCCGGTTTCAGGAAAGAGACAAGTCACCGTATCGTTTACCGATGGACCGAACACTACTCGCACCTTTTTCGATCCGACCTCGACAACCGAGGCATGAAAGAAATCGCTGTCGTCGATCTCTCTGTTCTGTTTCGACACGGACGGCAGCCTGATCGTAAGGCGTAACTTCACCCTCTCGGAAGTCTCGGCCAAGAAAGCTACTTTTGCATTTCCCAAAAGCGCAGACGGCAAGAGCGTAGAGTATGCTATCGCCGATACCTCGGTCAACGATATCGCCGATAAAGCGGCTCTGCTGTCGCTCAAGGAAACCTCCGCGGCCCTCTACAAAGGCACCTTCGCCGAAGTGTCCGCCGCCGCCAAACATTCCGGCGGTTTCCTGATGAGCGGCACCACGACCAAGACCATACCCGCCGAGGGACAGGCTACCTACATAGCCATCACGCTTAAACGTGATGTGGCCACGCCGTACAGTCATCGCTCTCGAGCCAGTTCGCATCGAAGTATGCCGGCAAAGTCCGCATCGACGCGGCCCGTATCTCGAAAGCGGCCGTCCAAACCCCGTATTTCAGCGGTACGGCCTCGACAGGAGCCATGTCGTACGCTCACTCGCAAAACGCAGAGGCATTCGGCGATCGATACGACGACCTGTTCTATCTCTTCGAGAACGGATCGCTCGCCGCCGGCAGACGAGTGCTGCTGACCCTCGATGCGCCCTACGACCGCGACGGCGGCCGATCAGGCTCCGCTGACCTACGAGGTCGAACTCGCGGGCAGGTATCCCTCGACGGTCTGACCGGCGCGAACATCATGGCCACGATTACCGTCGCCGATAGGGAAACCCCGATCACACAGACGATCGGTATCGGCGCATAGCCATCGTCTTTCGATTCATTCCGTCTTCATTTCCCATTGTTTCATTCCGGACCTGGGCCCGAAAGCCCCGCCCATAACCTTCGCTTACTATGACAATCCGAAAATATCTGTTTCAGTCGTTTCTCGCACTCTGCTGCACACTGGTAGGCTGCCTCTCGGCCCACGATGTGCCCGTGCCCGATACGGAGCGGGAGGCGACCCTGACCCTGCGGTTAAGTCCGGAGGCCATGACCCGCAGCGGCGACGGCACCGTACAGGAGAGTGCCGTGCACGATCTGAGCCTCTACTTCTTCCATAAAACGACGCCCGAAGCCTCCGAGCATCTCTACCTCGAAAATCCCGGAAGCCGCGTTTCGCTGACCCTGCCCCCGGGCGACTACGAACTGTTCGCGCTGGCCAATACGGGAGGCGATCCGGGTGAACTGACGGCCGAACGACTGGCCGCCTGTACGCTGCCGCTGCGCAACGACGAGGAGCTCGCCCGAGGGGGTATCGCCATGACCGCCCGGCAAAGCGTTCGCGTGGAAGGAACCACCGAGATTCCCCTGCGGCTGGAGCGATGCCTCGCACGGCTCGATCTGAGCGTCTCGCTCGGGGAGGAGTGCCCGCCGGGTCTCGAACTGCATTCCATTGCGCTGCGCAGCGTGCCGGCCACCCTCACACCCTTCGCCGACAACCGGCCTGCCACGGAAACACTGCTTTCAGGCTTCGATCAGCAGGAAATCACGGACAACAGCGTGCCCGCCCGCACGTACTACCTGCCCGAGAACCTGCGCGGCACGAACCCGGCCGTCACCGAACCCCGGCTGCGGGACATGGTCCATGCCCCCGAAGGGGCGACGTTCGTCCATATCCATGCGAGCTTTATGGGTGTTCCGCTGAACTATTACATTTTTCTGGGCAGCAATACGACGGACGACTTCAACCTGCGGCGTAACCGTCACTACCGCATGGAGGTGACCGTCCGGGGAGTCAGCAACGACGACTGCCGCGTCTCGATGACCACGCTGCTGCTCTCCGAGGGCTTCGCTCCGGAATACGACTGCTCGCAAACGGCCACACTAAAGCTTCTACCTTTCTGCACGAACGATCCCGACGCCGCACTCTATCTGAGCTACGAGCTCGTCGAGGGCACGGGCCGCGCCATCCTCGACGGGAGCGACTTTCCGCAGGGGACAAGACGGCGGGTCGTGAGCGATACGCCGCTCGAGGTGGGCTATACGCAGTCCGAGCCCGGGGACGTGCGGATACGCTTCACACTGAGCGATGCCTACGACAATCCCGTGACGGTCGATGCATCGACCGTATTCCGGACGGCCAATCCGCTTACGGTCGCTTACGGTACGAGCAAGGTCGGCATGGTGGCGACCGTCACGTTCCGTATCGGCGAGCCGGGTTACACGGGCCG
>OGLX01001247.1_pt1 | contig 13296 bp, 9 predicted proteins | sample 1572821 | NCBI WGS metagenome assembly OGLX01 (sample SAMEA2581908, study PRJEB24529) | metagenome | biome: Human gut stool | place: China | collected 2011 | reverse complement strand
AGCTGCTATTGTTTCGTCATAATATGAGTACGGCATACCTACCTGAGTAGTTACAAACTGCGTTAATAAATATTAATCACACGGTTTTTAATAGATAACGATGCAAATAGTAGGAGGAGGGCAGCGCTTTTTACTTTTTTACTCTTTTACTTTTTTACTTTTAAAACACGCAAATATCGGCCAAGCGAGGGCGCTATTTCTTGCGAATCAGCGTCAGTCCGTCGCGCATTGGCAGTATGAGCTGCTCCACGCGTTCGTCGGCAGCCACATAGTCGTTGAAGCGGCGTATGCCAAGCGTCTGCTGGTCGTGGTCGTAGGCAGGGTCGGTGACGTGTCCGTCCCAAAGCGTGTTGTCGGCGAGTATGTATCCGCCGGGTCGCAGCAGCGCGAGCACCATCTCGTATGTCTCCACATACGTGCGCTTGTCGCCGTCGACGAACGCCATGTCGAACGTCACGCCCAGCTCGGGCGCCTTCTCGTTGGCGTCGCCGATGATGAAGCTTATCTTGTCGGCGTAGGGCGAGCCTTCTATCCAGGGGCGTGTGAAGTCCTCCATCTCGTCGTTTATCTCGAACGTGTAGAGATGTGCACCTTCGGGCAGACCCTCGGCGAGGCAGAGAGCGCTGTAGCCCGAGAACGTACCCACTTCGAGCACGTTCTGCGGCTGCACCATCTCGACGAGCATCTTCAGCAGTCTGCCCTGGAGGTGTCCCGACGCCATGCGTCCGTGTATGGTGTGTATGTTTGTGGCACGATAGAGGCGATAGAGATAGTCGCCCTCGGTAGAGGTGTGTTCGCGTACGTATTTGTCGAGTTCTTCTGTCATTTTTTCGTTGTTGTCTGCTATGTTGGTGTGTCAGAACTAAATATTTAACTGTAGGAATGCCGTAGCCTCCTATTCTTCCTTCATCGGGTCGCGCTCTGCGGTCCAGTCGAGCAGCGCTTCGAGAGCCAGTCGGTACGAGTTCATGCCGAAGCCGCTTATCACGCCGAGGCACGCCGCTGCCATCATCGACTTGTGGCGGAACTCCTCGCGCTTGTGCACGTTGCTGATGTGCACCTCGATGACCGGTGCGCTTATGGAGCGGATGCAGTCGAGCAGCGCCACTGAGGTGTGGGTGTATGCGCCGGCGTTGAGGATGATGCCGTCCGACTCGAAGCCTGCTTCCTGCAGCTTGTCGATGAGCACGCCCTCGATGTTGCTCTGATAGTAGTCGATATCCACATCTGGATACTGACGGCTGAGCTGGTTGAGATACTGTTCGAAAGAGGTGTTGCCGTAGATGCTCGGCTCGCGTGTGCCAAGCATGTTGAGGTTCGGTCCGTTGATGATTGTTATTTTCATATAGGAGTTTTGAATTTTGAATTTTGAGTTTTGAGTTTTGAGTTGTTGCCTGCGGCAATTTTGAGTTTTGAATTTTGAGTTTTGAATTGTCGGCTGCGCCGATTAGGAATTATTCAATTATGAGTTTTGAATTCACAACTCACAATTCCTAACTCATAAATTCAAAATGCGCGAAGCGCACAATTCAAAATTCAAAACTCAAAATTCAAAACTCATTACCATCCCGACGTTGCGCCGCCGCCTCCCGTCGAACCGCCACCGAAGTTTCCGCCGAAGCTGCCTCCGCCGTAGCCACCGCCGCGTCGTCCCATGCCGCCGAGCATTGCGCCGGTTATGAAGGCGGCGGCGTTGCCCGAGTCGTCGATGTTCTCGTCGCGTGTGAAGGTATGTCCGCAGTGGGGGCAGAGGAATGTAGAGCGGCGCACGCGGCGTCCGTTAGTGAGTCGGAGCGTCTGGCGAGCCACGCACTTCACGCCCTTGTGGCGGCACTTCGGGCAGCGCTGCTTCTCGCCGAGCAGTGCGATGAAGAAGATTGCCAAGCCCACCATCACCGCCACCGCGATAAGCGCCCCAATCATGCCGTCGTCGTCGTCAGCAGGTTCTGGCTTCATCGTGCCGTCGAGCACCTTCGCCGCAGCCCTCACGCCGTCAACCATGCCGCCGTCCCAGTCGCCCGCCTTGAAGCGCGGCACCATGCGCTGCATCTGTATGCGCTTTGACATGGCGTCGGTCATCGTGCCCTCCAAGCCGTAGCCCACGGTGAAGCGCACCTTACGCTGGTCGGCGACGAAGAGGATGAGCAGTCCGTTGTCGCTCTTCTTCTTGCCTATGCCCCACTGGCGGAACAGCTCGTGACCGAAGTTGAAGATGTCTGCCTCGCCAATACTGGGCAGCATCACCACAGCCGTCTCAATGCCCGTACTGGCTTCGAGCCGTCCGAGCACAGCGTTGATGGTGTCGCGCGCCGAGACGGAGAGAATGTGCGACGGGTCGGAAACGTACTGGCGCACGTCGCTCAGACGCACGTTGGGCACGTCCTGCAGCGTGTATTGCTTCGCCTCGCCCACCGCAAACGTCAGCGTTGCGACGAGAGAGAGAATCAGTAGGCTTATGACTCGTGTTATTTTCATATTATTATTAACCCGTTTACATGTTGACTTGTCAACTCGTCAACTTAAAAAAATGTGATCTCCTTGTCAACTCGTCAACTATTAAAACCTAAAACTCCACCTTCGGAGCCTTCTCTGCACCAGCCTCAGCCTCGAAGTAGTTGCGCTTCTCGAAGCCGAACATCGAAGCGATGATGTTGCGCGGGAAGCGGCGGAGCGATGTGTTATACTCCTTTGCAGAGTCGTTGAAGTCCTTACGAGCCACGTTGATGCGGTTCTCCGTGCCTTCGAGCTGCGACTGCAGTTCGAGGAAGTTCTGGTTAGCCTTCAGGTCGGGATAGTTCTCGGTGATGGCGAGCAGCTTGCCGAGCGCTGTCGTCACGTCGCCCTGCGCCTTCTGATAAGCCGCGAGCTGCTGCGGAGTGCAGTTAGACGGGTCTATCTTCACCTGCGTAGCCTGCGAGCGTGCCGCCATAACCGCCTCAAGAGTCTGACTCTCGTGCTTAGCGTATCCCTTCACGGTGTTCACGAGGTTAGGGATAAGGTCGCTGCGACGCTGATACTGCGTCTCTACGTTAGCCCACTGGTTGCTTACGTTCTCGTCCATTCCGACAAGTCCGTTATACGATAATATGCCCCAAAGAGCTACTAACACTATCACCACGATGGTGATGATCAATCCTTTGTTCTTCTTCATAAATTATAATGTTGTTAATGGTGTGTGTGGTGTGGTGAGGTGATGAAATGGTGAGATGGTGAGATGGTGAGATTTGTAATTCAAAAACTCCCCACCAATTAATAATTAAAAATTAAAAATTAATAATTACTCAGATTTGTCCTGCTTCCACTTGTCTTACTATTCGCTCCGTGTATCGGTCTACGCCGTTCGGGTCGTACTTCTTCATGAGCGAAGCGCCGAAGAGCGCCGCGAACGCCTGGTAGAAACCCGCACGTATCGGACCGAGGAACGCCTGCACCAGCTGATACGACGACGAGTCGCACTCGCGGTAGACCAGTTTGATGAGCAGTTTGCCCTGCGAGTAGGTGAGTTTCTTCATTCGCGGCGTGTACTCGGCTCTGATGCCTCGTTCCACACGCTTCAGATGCTCGTCCTTCGCCTTCTTGTTGGGCAGCGTCTGCAGGAAGTCGTACGTCTCGATGATGATGTGGTTCACCTCCTTAGCTATCGGCAGCACCTTCTTCACGTTAGCCACAAGGCGGTTGTAAGCCTGGCGCTGCTTGTCGTTCTTGAAAACCAGTTGCGGGTAGACCGCGAGCGGATTCAGCTCTACATACTGTATGCTGTCGCCCTCGTACAGAGCCTTGCCCACCTTCACGAGCGGCACGAAGGCAGGCAGATCGGTGCCGTCGCCGCCGTCGGTCTCGCCGGAAACATCCAAACCTGCCTGCGCCATCAGCGCAAGATGGCAGAAGATGAATATAATAAGTAGTGATATCCTCTGTTTCATATACGACAAAAGTACATAGAAAAATCCAAATAAATAAAATTATGACTCACTTTTAAGCTATTTTTCAGTACCTTTGCATCTTATAGGCATATAAATTAATGTGTAAATTTTAAACTCTTATGATACACAACACAACTCTTTCGAGATTTTTCTACCTCTTATTGGTCTGCTTCGCTATGCTCACTCCGTCTGCTGCGCAGGCGCAAGACGTGGTTATAGAATGCGATTCTGCCGCTATTCTGCCGCCCGACACAGAGGCTGTGGCATCGGGTTACGACGCCGATACTATGTTCAGCGTGGGCACAGCCCCCACAACGGCTGAGATAATGCCACGCCGCGAGTATGTCACCGTTACCGAATACAACGACCCAACCCACCGCGTGCGCCCTGCCGAATGGATCGTGCCCGGCGTGGCTGCCGTTGGCGGCGCCCTCTGCGTGAAGACAGCGTGGGGCAAGCAGTTTCGCAAGTGGTCGCAGGAGAAGCTCTCTGACGAGAAAAGCAAGAAGGTGAGCGTAGACGACTATCTGCGGTTTGCGCCCGCAGCGGCGGTCTACGCCTTGGATGTCTGCGGCGTGAAGGCGCAGCACAGCTTTCTCGACCGCACCATAATGCTCGGCATGTCGGCTGTTACGATGGTTGCCGTCACGAAGGCGGCGAAGCTGGCGTTCAAGGAGCATCGTCCTGACGGCACCGACGACGACGCCTTCCCGTCTGGTCACAGCGCCATCTCGTTCATGTGCGCCGAGTTTCTCTGGCAGGAGTATCGCGCTTCGAAGCCGTGGATAGGCTATACAGGCTATGCGCTCGCTGCCGGCGTGGCTTATCTGCGCATCCACAACAACCGCCATTGGGTGAACGACGTAGTGGCTGGTGCGGCTGTGGGCATGCTCTCCACGAAGTTCGCCTACTGGCTCTATCCGAAGCTCTTCAAGGAGCACAAGCGCGGCGTGAAGAAAGCCGTGGCTTTCGGTGCTCCGTTCTATAGCGGCAAAGAGGTGGGCGTGAACTTCGCGCTCATGTTCTAAAACTTTAATAATAACAATAAGATAAACAAATAAAAAACTCAGAACACATGGCTCAGAAAAAGAACGACGACGGACTTACGCCGATGATGCGACAGTTCTATACGTTTAAGAAAGAACACCCAGACGCATTGTTGCTGTTCCGCTGCGGCGACTTCTACGAGACATACGCCGACGACGCTGTAGAGGCGTCGAAGATACTCGGCATAACGCTGACGCGACGCTCCAACGGCAAGAACCAGAGCGCTGCGGCGTGCGAGATGGCAGGCTTTCCATACCACGCTCTCGACACTTATCTGCCCAAGCTGATACGTGCCGGAAAGCGTGTGGCGATATGCGACCAGCTCGAAGACCCGAAGCTCACGAAGACGCTCGTGAAGCGTGGCATAACCGAGCTGGTTACGCCGGGCGTGGCGATGGACGACACCGTGCTCAACTACAAGGAGAACAACTTCCTGGCGGCGGTGTGCATGGCTAAGACGGCGTGCGGCGTGGCGTTCCTCGACATCTCTACGGGCGAGTTCCTCACGGGTGAGGGCACGTTCGACTACGTTGAGAAACTTCTGAGCAGCATTCAGCCTAAAGAGGTGCTCTACGACCGACAGCTGAAGCGCGAGTTTGAGGAGCGCTTCGGCTCGAAGTGGTGCGTGTTCGAGCTCGACGACTGGATGCTTACCGAGCAGAGTTCAAGACAGAAGCTGCTCTCCCACTTCGGCACCACAACGCTGAAGGGCTTCGGCGTAGACCATCTGCACCTCGGCGTGACAGCGGCTGGAGCCATCCTGCAGTATCTTGAGATGACGCAGCACACGCAGATCGGCCACATCACGTCGCTCGCTCGCATCGACGCCGACCGCTATGTGCGCCTCGACCGCTTCACCATCCACTCGCTGGAGCTGCTGCAGTCGATGCAGGACGACGGCGTGTCTCTGCTCTCCGTCATCGACCGCACCTGCACGCCGATGGGCGGACGTCTGCTGCGCCGCTGGACGATATTCCCGCTGCGCGACGTGGCTTCTATCAACAAGCGTCTCGACGTGGTGGACACGTTCTTCCGCAAACCCGACTTTCGACAGACCGTTGACGAGCATCTGCACCGCATTGGCGACATAGAGCGTATCATATCGAAGGTGGCTGTGGGCAGAGTGTCGCCCAGAGAGGTGGTGCAACTGAAGTACGCGCTCGGCGCGCTGAAGCCTATAAAGGCGGCGTGCCTCACCAACGACAACGCCGAGATACATTCCATCGGCGACCAGATTAACCTCTGCGAGGCGCTGTACGAGCGCATCGACCGCGAACTGCAGCAGGATCCGCCGCAGCTTGTGGCTAAGGGCGGCGTGATTGCTGCGGGCTTCTCGCCTGAGCTTGACGAGCTGCGCTCCATCTCGCGCGGCGGTCGCGACTATCTGCTGAAGATTCAGGAGGAGGAGGCGCAGAAGACCGGCATACAGTCGCTGAAGGTGGGCTACAACAACGTGTTCGGCTACTATCTTGAGGTGCGCAACACGTATAAGGATCAGGTGCCGCAGGAGTGGATACGCAAGCAGACGCTTGCCAACGCCGAGCGCTACATCACCGAGGAACTGAAGCAGTACGAGCAGAAGATTATGGGTGCCGACGAGCAGATTCTGGTGCTCGAGACCCGTCTCTTCACCGAGCTTGTCACCGATATGCAGGCGTACATACCGCAGATTCAGGCCGACGCCAACATCGTGGCGCGTCTCGACTGTCTGCTCTCGTTCGCAAAGACTGCCGAGGAGCACCGCTACGTGCGCCCGGTGGTTGAGGACGACAACGTGCTCGAGATAAGAGCCGGACGCCACCCCGTCATCGAGACGCAGCTGCCACTTGGTGAGGAGTACGTGCCCAACGACATCGAGCTCGACACCGAGCAGCAGCAGATAATGATAATCACCGGTCCGAACATGGCTGGTAAGTCGGCGCTGCTGCGCCAGACGGCGCTCATCACGCTCATGGCGCAGATGGGCTGCTTCGTGCCTGCCGACTCGGCTCATGTGGGTGTCGTCGACAAGATATTCACCCGCGTCGGAGCGTCTGACAACATATCGCTCGGCGAGTCGACCTTCATGGTCGAGATGACCGAAGCGTCTAACATCCTGAACAACGTGACGCCGCGTTCGCTCGTGCTCTTCGACGAGCTGGGCCGCGGCACGTCTACCTACGACGGCATCTCCATCGCCTGGGCTATCGTGGAGTATCTTCACCAGAACCCGAAGGCGCAGGCGCGCACGCTCTTCGCCACTCACTATCACGAGCTGAACGAGATGGAGAAGAACTTCAAGCGCATAAAGAACTACAACGTGTCGGTGAAGGAGCTTGACGGCAAGGTTATCTTCCTGCGCAAGCTGATGCGCGGCGGATCGGAGCACTCGTTCGGTATTCATGTGGCTGAAATAGCGGGTATGCCGCGCTCGGTCGTGAAGCGTGCCGAGCACATCCTGAAGCAGCTCGAAGCCGACAACGCCAGTGTGGGCGTGGAGTCTCACAAGATTGTCGGTCAGCAGAACAGCAACGGCATGCAGCTCTCGCTCTTCCAGCTCGACGACCCCGTGCTCTGCCAGATTCGCGACGAGATTATCGGTCTCGACATCAACAACCTCACGCCGGTAGAAGCGCTCAACAAACTGTTCGAGATAAAGAAGATAGTGACGGGGCGCAGCTGAGTATAGCTTTGTTTTCTTTAGGGGATACACTTCTTAGGGGGTGCACTTTTTAGGGGGTGCACTTGTCTCAAGTGCACCAACCGAGATAAAACTGCACCAACCGAGATAAAACTGCACCAACCGAGCAAAAACAGAATAGCTACAACGGAAACTGAAAGTAAGCAGTGCATAGCGGAAAGATAAGACCGGTAGCTTGGTCGGTGCACTTCTTAGGGGGTGCACTTGTCTCAAGTGCACCAACCGAGATAAAACAGAACAGCTACAACGGGAACTGAAAGTCAGCAGTGCATAGCGGAAAGATAAGACCAGTAGCTTGGTCGGTGCACTTGAGACAAGTGCACCCCCTAAACAGCACCAACCGAGCTAAAAGTGCCCCCTAAATAAAGCCTTTCTACATAAACCTCACGAAAAGTCATCGTCACCCGGACGCAATCCAATCAGACGGCGAACGGAATCCAATCAGACGGCGGACGGAATCCGATCGGATTGCGTTCGGGTAACGGTGATAAAAGCTTAGGTAGTGTAAACAGATCCGTGACACATAGTTCTGTTTACACTGCCGCAGAGGGTGCGACATTGTTAATATACTGCGCACAACCGCTGTAGATTTTCCTCAAAGCTATCCTTGTCTATGGCGCCGTTCTTCAGCGCCGAACGATAGTTGTATATGGTCTGCGGCGAGTAGGACAGTATGCCGGCTATCATCGAACTCTCCGTGATGCCGAGCCTTATCAGCGCAGCCACACGCAGGCTGGGTGTCAGCTCGTTGTTCTCCTTCAGCTCTACCTGCGCCTCGGGCGTGAGCAGCGTGTTCAGCTCCGTGACGAACGTGGGATAGAGCGAGAGAAAGATGCTGTCGAACTGCGAGAAGAAGGTCTGGTTCTCCTCGGCGGTGCGCTTCGACGAGGAGAGAATGCTCAGCAACTCCTTCTGCTGGTTAGCTTTTATCTTGCGTATCACCATCTTGCGCTGATTCTCCAGCTTCTCTATATACAGATAGCACAAACTGATGTAGGCTTTCGCCATATACTCGCGCTTGGCGTTGGTCTGCTCAAACTTGTCGATCGATTCCGTAAGAGCATCATTAGATTTAACGAGTTCGTCGTTTGCCTCCTTCTGCTTGCTGTTGGTGGCGCTCAGCTGTTCGGTCTGAGCCGTCAGGTTTTTCTCGTTCTGCTTCAGCAGGTTGTTTTTACGTTTGATGCGCATCGCCCCCCAGACTACCCCACCCAACAGCACTATAATGGATAACATAAGTACGATGTGCCTCTTGCCTGCGTTTTCCAGCGCATGGTTGTAGGCAGAGAGTATGGTGTGCAGGTTGGAGTAAAGCTCTATGCGTCGTGGTCGGCTGCTGAACACGTTAGCGTCGTTCAGCGAGACGTTGATATACTGTTGTGCTTTGCGCACATCGTGCTTGTATAGCCTCAGAGCCACCTCCTGCAACGCAATGCCCTCGTTGGTTGCCGACATCACGTCACTGATGGCTGCAAGCAGCAGGTAGCGCTCCTGCAGCTTCGGCTGATGGTGTCTGCCGTAGACCTTCGCCAGAATGAATGCCGACTTGCCGTACAGCCAACTGTCGGGCTTCAACTGCGACATGGCTTTGCTCAGGCACGCCTCTATATCCTTGACGCCGCCGTTGGAAAAGGCGAGCTGCACACCCTTCATATAGTAATACTGCGCGTCTTTCTGCGGACTATACAGCAGAGCGTTGTCCATATACTTATGGAAGAGCCGGTCGTAGCGCGGACCGTACTCGGTGTCGTGGGTCGAGAGTTTCAGATTGAAGTAGAGCGCACATTGTGCACAGTTGTAAAGGTAGTTGAGTCGGCGGTCGGTTGGCGGCACCTCGATATTGTCGAGTATCTCCTTCGCCTCTATGTAGAAGCTGCGTGAGACGAGCAGACGCGCCTTTATAATCTGAAACTTCTTATAGCAATCAGAATCGTTGGTCTGCCTTGCCAGGTTGATACCCTTCTGCGTGTACACCATAGCCGAGTCGTAGATGTACGGAGAGTATTCGTTCACCAGTCGCTCGTACATCTGCAGCTTGTCTTTCTTGTCGGTGACGTATGCAGAACCAAGTTTTATCTGCTCTATCTTCTTATCCTTTTGGACATAATAATCCGTACGATGAGCTATTACAGAATCCAAACGTTCGTACAGCTCATCGTTGTCAGCGTGCAAACAGAGAGTTTGTTTTAGTACGGGGGGGGGGAAAATTAACTACTCCAAAGGCTTGCGCGCAAAAAGTTATCACTAAAAATAATAGTTTCATAGTTTTTTTTTCAGTATTGGGGAATTAACTGCTACAAATTTATGTAATTTCTTCTTATTTTAAATAAGAATATAGAGAAAATTTTTATTACTATTGTATTTAATGTCTACTATTGGTCTTTTTACGAACAGCATAAACAGCTGATTGTTCGACAGATACGCTTCTTGCCATTATAAAAATCTACCTAAAGACTACCATACGGCTACCAAGCGCGCAGTTGCTCGGAAAAGCTTGATAATTTTGCACCCAGAAAAAGATTATTACCCAAATGAAAAGATTTTAGGACAACGATTTTCAGTAAAAAGATTTTTCAGAATAAATGCAATTTTTAGTAATTCTAACATAATTATGAAGTATCTTAAGTCATTGACATTAAAAATGTGTGTCATTGCAGCTGCCCTATTGTTGGCATCGCCTGCAGTGGCTGTAAACTCGAATGGGAGGGGTACTAAAGTAAAGACTGTATATCAGGATACAGACCCTTCAGCTACTAATTATTTTAACAACCGTAGAGCCCTCGTAGGTCCGGGCTGCACCGTTAACAGCGTCGGCGACGGTGTGTCGGTTGCTTCAGGTTTGAAGTATCTTCAGAACTTGTGCAACGACGATTTGGATGATTATGCTACGATTCCGGCGCTTGTTGGAGCTACCGTAGTAGCAAGTCCTATTATCAGCGTTAAGGACAATCAGCATTATTATGCTGGTGGTACAGAGGCTGGTTTTGTTATTTGTGCAAAATCAGATGCAAGCATCCTTTCTCTCGATTTAGCACAGTTCTACAAAATACAGTTTCTTAAGGACGGAGAAACGGTTGGCGAACTCCAGAAGATCTCTACCGGTAAGTCTGTCACCGGTCTTGGACTGTCGCTGCTGACATTCCCTGGTTCAGATCAGGTAAACAAATTGTACACGGCTACAGCTCCCGGTGATTTCGATGAAATCAAGCTCGTTCAGTGTGGAGTTGATGCCAAAGTGCTCTCTGCTATTAATATCAAGTATGCATTTGTAGGCAAGGCTCGTGAGTATACTATTACCAATAATACGGAGAATGGTATTTCTAAATACGCTGAAGAGCAGGGTAGAATGAAGTTTACTCTGGATGCGCAAGGCAAAAAGCCAACTTACACGTTAGGTGAGGTGTCACGTGGTGATGTGATTGATGAGGATCTTAACAATGGCTATGCTGCTGTTGTAGGAGCATTAGTTCCAGTATCAACTCCTGTTACTGTTGTTGCCAAACCGAGTGATGGCAAGGAAGCATTCCCTAAGGGAACAGAAGTGGGATTCAAGTTCAATGGATTTAATCTCGCCAATCTTTCGGTAGGCTCTGGCGTTGAACTCACACTTTTCAACAAAGAGAATAAAGAAATAGGCAAGTATGACATCTCTAATAAACTTCTGGGTCTTGGACTGATTGAGGATACCAAGGACGGTGAAGTCGTTATGAGAGCTCCTGCAGCCTTCTCAGCAGCAAAGATTTTCTTCAAAGGCATAGGAATAGAAGTTGGTGGTACCTCTGTCAACTACGCCTTTGTGCGCATGGCTCCCGATTTGGCTACCCACCACTGCCCTATCGAGGCTACAGCAAGCCACAACGTATGCGGATGCGAGAACGAGTATCAGCTGCTGCACAGCGATAAGGTGAGCAACATCACATGGAGCATCGTTTCGCAGCCTGCCGACTCTAACATCTCGCTCGACGAGCAGACCGGCAAGGTGACAAACATCTACGTTCCGGGCGACTATACGTTCATGGCTACAGCAGCAGACGGTTGCACCGAGACGACAACAATACACTACGCACCCTACTATAACTCTGCCGAGCACGGCGTAACGCTGCTCGTAAACAACAAGAACGAAGCTGACAAGTACGCTCTGAGCGACAAGAAGGGCGGCTCGCTGATTCAGATATTCGGTGGCACTGAGAATGCTAACGCAATTCTCACATCTGACCTGACAGACTTCGCCTATACAAATCCAGGCGTTGAAATAGCAACCAATATGGGCATCGTCGGCGTAAAGTCGGTAGACGGCTCTAATCTTGCAAAGAACGTCGCTACAGACCACGCAATGAAGGTGGGCTTCGTAGTTTCTTCTAAAGCTACCGGACTCACTGCTGATGCTCTTAAGTTGTACAACATACAGCTCCTGAAGAAAGGCAATAAGGTATATGGCGACGCAACAACCCATTGGAACGGTATCTCGGCTGGTCTCATCGGTTCTGAAAAGACAGAGAAGGGACGCTTGAGCATCGACGTGCCGGCTGGCACCGACTTCGACGAAATCGTACTCTACAGCAGCGGACTGCTCGGCGTAGACCTCGATAAGCTCAACGTCTACTATGCTTATGTGAGCGACGAGACAATGGAGAACGCTGCAAACAACGCTCTCTACGGCGCAGAGATTGTGTCTGTCGATAATACAGACGCTTCTATCGACCTCGCAAATACAAAGATTGTAAGTGTGGCTACAATAGGTAGCGGTTTGACTAACATGAGCAACCTCATCGACAACGACATGAACACATACATGACGTTCCCGCTCGGAGTGGAATTGAATGGTGCTGCCGTTATGGTGAACGTCGGCAAGATAGTAAACCAGCAACAGAACGCTGGCAAGGCTACAGAGGAGGAACAGAACAAGCAGGGACAGAAGATTGTCTTGGCAACCAACCAGCTCACACTCGGATTGGGCGTAGACCTTATAAAGGTGCTCAAGGTTACAACATTCCTCGACGATGTAAAGCAGGAGGAACTGACCGACTGGAAGGTGCTCGGCGCTGATGTGATCGGAACTGGAGGCAAGGGCTACGTTTCGCTCGTAACAACAAAGCCTTTCAATAAGCTGAAGATTGAGCAGGTTAATCCGGTAAAGGCAGCAAACACCTTGCAGATTGGCGGCATCGCTCTCACAAGCAACATCAACGAAGACGGCACATCAACCGACTGCCCTGAGGAGTTCCTCGTGCTCGATGAGGACGAAACACTCGACGACAACCGCTCTCTCACCAAAGCAACAATGGTGTTCCACCGCACATTCACTAAAGGCAAGTGGAACTCGCTCATCCTGCCGGTTGATATGACTGCAGACCAGGTGACGGCGGCATTCGGCAAGGACACCAAGCTGGCAAAGTTCGATAAGTACGACGAAAACTGGATATACTTCTCACCGGTAGAGGAGTCTGATGCTTACGGAAACATACTCAAGGCAAACATTCCGTACATCATCAAACCGACAAGGCAGCCGGATTCTGTAAACCGCAACTACAACGTTGGCAGCGGCAAGGAGAAGCATATCGACGGCCCAGTATATACCGTAACTGGCATATACTATACCCCAGTTCGGGATAAGAAATAGTTCATAAAAAAGTTGGTAGTCTCACA
>OGLX01001241.1_pt1 | contig 13349 bp, 10 predicted proteins | sample 1572821 | NCBI WGS metagenome assembly OGLX01 (sample SAMEA2581908, study PRJEB24529) | metagenome | biome: Human gut stool | place: China | collected 2011 | reverse complement strand
GCAAGATGACCAGCGACCGCATCCGCCCCATGATGGAGCTGTTCCGCCGCCTGCAGCTGCAGGTGCTGCTGATCTCCACGGTAGAAAAGAGCACCGCCATCCAGCCCTACTGCGACATCACCTATTCCATCGTGCGCCATGGCGACGCCAACGCCATTGCGCCCTTTGTCCGCCTGTCGGCGGAATGAGGTGTGCGCCAGAGCATCCGAAACAAAAAAGAAGCACGCCGCAGCGTGCTTCTTTTTTGTTTGCTTATCGCAGCGGCAGAACGTCCTCGTCCTCGTTGATCTCCTCCAGGGTGCCGTCCGCAAAGTACCAGGCTTTGCCGTACAATGCTTCGTGCCCGTCGGAGCACATCAGGTAGGAGCCGTCCGGCAGGGCGAGAAAATGCCGCTTTTTGCTGTCGGCAAGGGCGATATCCTCCACCTTCTGTCCGTCCAGCACATGATCCCGGATGAACTGGTAGTGGGGCAGGATGCGGGTCTCGGTCAGGCCAAGACCGTTCATCCAGCGGGAGTAGTGCGGGTCGGCGGCTTCGCCCGGTTCCTCGGGCGCAGCGTACACGATGTGGGCGGCGTTCATGCTGCCGGCACTCACGCCCAGCACGATGCCGTGGTAGTTGTGGAACAGCCCCGGCAGGCCCAGCTGAGCAAAAAAGTGGTTCTGGGTGGGCACGTGCCCGCCGCACAGCATCACAAAGCCGCTTTGGGGCAGAAGAGAACCGATCTCCTCGGCATTGCGGGCATCGCAGGGGATGAGCGCCGTCAGGGGCAGGTGGGCGTTCGCAAAACTCTGAGCAAACACCCGGCACATCTCGTCGTTCTGCTCGTAGGCATAGGGGTCTGCCGCAATGGCAAGGCCCAGCACGGCGTGATCCGGCCAGACGGCCCGCAGGTTCGCCACAAAGTGGTTGCGCGTGTCCAGCACCGGAATATCCGGCCCCGGCTCAAAGGGGCAGCCGCTGGGGCTGCTGGTCAAAAACAATGTCATAATGATTCCTCATAAAAAGTGAATAAAGGCTGTGTCCATTTTAACACGATTTTGCTGCCAGCGGCAGAGCCAGAATCACCAAAAAAATCCCCTGCTTTTTGCCGTTTCGCAGAAAGCAGGGGATCTTATCATGCCTTTCGGTAATGGAACACCTTGTCCTTGGTGAGGAGCATGGCTGCGCTCACGGCCAGAGCCGCCAGCTCGGCGGCGGTGACGGCCAGCCAGATGCCGTCGATGCCCAGCAGCAGCGGCAGCAGGAGAATGGCGATTACCTGAAATACCAGCGTGCGCAAAAAGGAGATCAACGCGCTGGTCACGCCGTCGCCCAGCGCCGTGAAAAAGGAGGACGCATACACGTTGAAGCCCATGATGAGGAAGCTCAGCGCATACAGCCGGAAGGCACGGCTGGTCAGGGCCAGCAACTCCGCATCGTAGCCCACGAAAATGCGCGCTACACAGGGGATGATGAACATGGAAGCCAGCGTCAGGGTCACAGCCACCACGGCGATGAGCCGCAGGCTTTTCCGGTAGAGGTTGTGCACCTCGGTGTGGTTGCGGGCACCGTAGTGGAAGCTGACGATGGGTGCACTGCCCACGGCATAGCCCTCGAACACCGCCACGAACAGGAAGGCCGCGGACATGATGACGCCGTAGGCGGCCACGCCGTTCTCACCGGCCAGACGCAGCAGCTGGTAGTTGTACAGGATATTGACCAGCGACATGGAAAGGTTGGTCATCAGCTCAGAAGAACCGTTGATACAGGCATCCCACAGCACGCGGCCGTAAAACTGCGTTCTGCACAGGTGCAGGCGGCTGGTATTGCCGTGGTCGATAAAGTAGAACACCGGCAGCACGCCGCCCACCAATTGGCTGATGAGGGTGGCAAGGGCAGCGCCCTCCACGCCCCAGTGCAGCATACCCACCATTACCACATCCAGCACCATGTTGGTGCAGCCTGCACCTACGGTGAACCAGAAGCCCAGAAGCGGCTTTTCGGCGGTGACGAAAAAGCTTTGGAACATATTCTGCAGCGCAAAGGGCGGCAGAGCCAGCATCAGGATGCGCCCGTAGCGCACGGCGTAGTCCAGCAGCTCTCCCTTTGCGCCCAGCAGCTCGGCGACCGGGCGCAGGAGCAGGATGCCCAGCACGGCCAGCACACTGACCGAGATGAGCGCTGCCAGCAGAAACATGGTAAAATAGCGGTCGGCTTTTTTGGGGTCGCCCTCGCCCAGCGTGATGCCTACGATGGCGCTGCCGCCGGTGCCCAGCATAAAGCCGACAGTGCCCAGCAGCTGCGGCAGCGGCATGATGAGGTTGACCGCCGCAAAGGCCGTTTTGCCCACAAAGTTGGAAACGCACAGGCCGTCCACGATGCCGTAGATGGAGGTGAACAGCATGGTGCCGATGCAGGGCAGCACGAACCGCAGCAGGCGGGAATAGGTAAAGTGGTCGGACAATTGGATGGCTTTCTTTGGCATAACTCCTCCTTTTTTGAACTCTGCACATACAAAAAGGCCGGATAAGAACCACCGCTCCGGTGCGTTCCCTCTTCTGCTGCGGCACTACGGTGCCCACAGCCTCCGGGAAGCGCGAACGATGACATCTTATCCGGCCCTTCAATTACGTTGAAACAGCCCTCCGATGAGCGAAAAACAGTATAGCAAAGTTTATTTTTGATGTCAAGCCCTGCTTTGCATCACTCTGCCGCAAGGCGGACAAAGGGCGCGATGGCGTTGGCGTCGCCGTGGCGGACGATGGAGTAGGTAATGTCGCAGTAGGGCTGGATGGCGGTGCTCTTTTCCACGGTGGAGATGAGCAGCACCTGCAATTGCAGGCGGCGGAACAGTTCCATCATGGGGCGGATGCGGTCGCTGGTCATCTTGCTGAAGGCTTCGTCCAGCAGCACCAGACGGATGCTGTTTTCGCTCTTCTGGTAAATTTGCAGAAGGCTGGCGCAGATGGCCACATAGAAGGGTGCCTGATTCTCGCCGCCGGAGGAATCGCGGCTGACGCGGGACAGATACGCCTGCTGCCCGGTGACCTGATTGGTCACCTTGATATCGTAGTCCAGATAGGTGCGGTAGTCCACATAGTCCGAAAGGGTGGCACCGGCAGCGGTGCGTCCCTCCTGCCGGGCGCGGGTGTTCTCGTCCACGTCCGCCATGATCTTTTCCATCAGCTCGTCCACCTGACGCTCGTAGGCGGGGTCGGCGGTGGCGGCAAGGTTATCCAGAGAATCGCCCTCGGTCATCTGCTGGTTGCCCTTGTCCACGATGACCTGATAGAACGCCGCCAGCTGCGGGTCGCGGCTGGGCTCCAGCTCAAAGCGGTAGACCTCCTCGCCGTAGGTCAGCTGCTCCATGACCTTGTTCAGCTCCCGGAACTGCCGCCGGGCGTTGAAGATATCGTCCTTCATGCGGAACAGGATATCTTTGCGGAAGCGGTCCTTGCAATCCCGCTGCGCCTGCTCCAGGCGGGCGGCGTAGCGCTCCAAATCGATGCGCACAAGGCTCTCGTGCTGGGCGCGGTACTGTTCCAGCCCGGCAAGCCCCAGAGGATAATCGCAGACGTAGCGCCGGTTGTATTCCCGCTGCGCCGGTTCAAGGGTGCTGTTCAGGTAGACGGTCAGCGCATCGTCCAGCTTGGCCTGTGCCTTTTCGGCGGCCTGCGCGGCGGCGCGGGGAGATTTGTCCGGCCCGGTCAGCGCCTGCTGACGGCTGCGGGAGAGCGGCTCCACCAGCGGGTGGGCGGCAAAAAAGCTCTCGGCGGCCTGTGCGCTCTTTTCGGCGGTGTCCACCGCCTTTTGCTGCTCCGCTTCGCAGGATGTAATTTGCTTTTCGCACACGCGCAGGTCGCCGCCGGTCTGCTCCACGGCAGTGCGGGCGGCTTCCCATGCGGCTTCGCGCACCTCTTCCTCTTTATACAGCTGCTGCAAAAGCGGGTTCTCGCGGCACTCAGCCAGCTTTGCGGCCTGCTCGTCCACCGCCGCGCGGGCGGCGGTCAGGGCGGCGCGGGCGTCCCACAGAGCGGCAAGCTCTTCCAGCGTGGTGCCGCGCAAAAGGGTCTGGTACTGGCTGTATGCGGCTTTCAGGTTCTGCTCCGCCTGTGCGGCGGCGCGCACCTCTTCAGCAAGGGCGTTCATCTCCCCTGCCAGTGCCCCGGCGCGGGCGCGGCGGGCTTCCAGACCGATATAGCGCTGCGGGGTGCGCAGACGCTCCAACCGGAAGGGATGGTGGCGCAGAAGGTCCCGGGTGGCGCTGTCGGGATAGTTTTCCAGCGTGTCGGGGGTGTCGCAGCAGACGATGCGGCGCAGGATGGTGTCGGCGTACTGCGCGGCCAGCGGGTTTTCGCTGGTGACCTGTGCCGCCAGACTGTCGGCGGGGGCGGTGTCGGCGCGGCGGTTGGCCTTGCGCAGACCCGGGGTGTCCAGCAGGCTGATGGGGCCTACCTTCTCTTTCAGCGCCACAAAAGCGCTTTTTGCGGCGGCGTAGTGGGCGGGCGGCACAAGGATATCGAACCGGCGGTCGCCCAGACAGGCTTCCACGCAGTCCTGCCAGCTCTCGTCCTCCACGTTCAGCAGCTCGCAGAAGATGCGGGCGTCCGGCTCCATGCCCCGGCTTTTCAGCTCGGCGTTCACGGCGTCCCGCACCCGGGTGGCGGCGTCCCCGTGGGGGTACACCCACTTGCCGCCGGATACGGCATCCAGCTCGGCGCGTTTCTCGGTCTGCTGCCGCTGCAAGGCGGCGGTGTGCTGCCGGGCGGCAAAATAGGCTTCTTCCAGCGGCTTTTCCTGTGCGGTCAGCCAGTCGGTCAGGGTGGGCAGGGTGTCGGGGGTCAGGTCTGCCAGCTTCTGCCCGGCGGCAAAGCCGCTGCGGCGCAGCACCGCCAGCAGATTGCCGGTCTTTTCGGCGGCTTTTTCAGCGGTGTCGGCGCGGCGGGCGGCGGCATCCAGTGCGGTCTGCCGATGCGCCAGCTCCTCGTTGAGGGCGTCCAGTGCGCGGCCCTCGCCGCTGGCACCGGCGGCGCTGTGGGCGGTCAGGTAGGCGCGGCGGGCTTCCGCTTCGGCGGTCTTGGCCTCGGCGTAGCGGGTGCGCAGGGTTTCCTGCTGGCGGCGTCCGGCATCTACCCGCTCCTGCCAGACGGCCTTTTCCCCGGCATCGGCAGCAGCCCGCGCCAGCAGGGCGGCACCCCGGTTCACAAGGGCTTCGGTCTGTTTTTCGGTGGCTTCGCGGCCATAGCGCACGATCTCGTCCAGCGCATCGGCGCGGGTCTGGGCTTCGGCCAGCACGGCGTGCAGGTTTTCCAGCTCCAAGCGGTCACCCTGCAAGGCTTCCAAGTCCAGCTCCGGCTGCGGGAGGATATACTGGTACAGAAACTCCCGGAAGTTCGGGATCTCGTCCATGCTGGTGCCCATCTGGAACACCTCGTTGAACTTTTTGCCCAGCGGGCTAGATGCGCGCCCGATGCCCAGTGCGCGGCAGATGCGGTCCCGCGCCTCGCTGGGGCTGCGGGTGTAGGAAAGCCGCCCTTCGGCGGGCTTGAAGTCCTCCTTGGCGCTGGGCGCACCGGTGCGCGGGTCGATAAAGGGCAGCTGTTCCAGCGTGATGCCGTCCTCGGAGATGTACCATGTCTGGTCGCCGGGGTGCAGCTCCTGCATGGGGCCCTCGGACTCCACCCGCACCGCGATGACAAAGCTGGTGTGCTTTACGCTGTCCCAGAACTCCGCCCCGATATACGCCACGGTATGCCCCGGGCGGCGGTAGGCGTTTTCGCCGCGCTGCTTGGCGTGGACAGAGCCCTGCAGGGTGCGTCCGCTTTTCTTATTACCCAGCGCATTGAAGTTGCGGTTGGTTGTCAGGCAGTAGCGGATGGCGTCCAGAATGGTGGTCTTGCCCACGGCGTTCACGCCGATCATATAGGTCAGGCGGGCGCAGTCGAAGGTGGTATTTTCAAAGTTGTGCCAGTTGATAAGTTTCAGGCGCTTGAGTTCGATCATGCTTCACCCTCCCCTGCTTCGGTGTCTGCGCCCTCCGGGCGCTCGTACAGGCCAAGCTCGGTGCGGGTGCGGGCGCTCTCGGCGGCGGCATCCGCAAGGTCGGCATCCGGCAGCGCCAGCAGCACCGTGGGGAACACCTCGATGCGGCTGTCCAGCCCGGAGAGCCGTCCCACCGGACGCGCCAGATTGTACCGGCGCAGGGTGCGCATGAGCTTTTCCAGCGTTTGCTGGTCCAGCTTGCGGGGCAGGTTCATCTTTTGCAATTCGGCCTGTACCTCTTCCACCGTGACCAGCACCTCGTCTGCGCTGGCGGCAAGGCTTTCCCGCTTTTGCAGGTACAAAAGCCGCAGCACCAGCAGCAAAATGCTCTCGTACTTGAGCAGCCGTGCCTGACTGCCCTCGTGCTCGTTGACCAGCGCCGCCGCCTGCATGGGTGCGGGGTACAAAAGCACCGCGTAGCCCAGCGGTTTGAACACCGCGCGCACCTCGTTGAGGTGATCCTGAATATACAGATATTTTGCCCGCTGTTCCTCTACGCAGCCCAGCACAAAGCAGTGGTTGAGCAGATAGTTTGCGGTCTCTTCCAGCAGATCAATGGTTGCCATCCGTGTTTACCTCCTTGCGGCGGGTCAGGACAAAATCCTGAAACCGGAAGCCGCCGCGCTCCACCCAGTTTCCGGTCATGGTGATATCATACTCCCGGTGCGGCGACTGGGAATAGGTGTGCAGGCCGATGATGCCTGTAAAATCGTTCGGATATTCCTCCACAAGGGTGGAGGCGTTCACCTGCCCGCGGGCGGCCAGTGCCTGCCGCGCCAGCAGCGCCACGTTTTCCTCGGTGACGGCAAGGCGGGCGTAATCCAGCAGCAGCTGCTGCTCCTGCCGCAGCCGGGCGGGGTCAAGGGGCTCGGTGCGCACCGGGGCAAGAGGTGCTTCGGTGCGGGGCGCGGCGGGGGGATACAGCGGCTTTGTGCCGAACACTGCCGCCGGGTACAGGTGCAGCCGCGCCGCCACCGGGCCGTCGTCCGGCTCAAACAGCTGCTCCGGGCTGCGGATGTCCTCCGCATAGCGGCGCAGCAGGGCGGTGACGCTGCCCTGCGCCGAGCGGTCGCTGAGCAGCAAAAACTGTGCCCGCTGCACCGCCCGCTTGCGGTAGCGGATGTGGCTGGCGTCGATCTCCTTCATCAGGGTGCTCATCTCCTCCAGCGCATCCCGCTGCTGCTGGATAAGAGCACGCACCCGGGGTGCAGCCTCGCCGGGGGCGCAGCGCTCCACCCGGGCGTAGTCCAGCGCCAGCCGGGGCAGTTGGTTCTGCTCGCAGTCGTCCAGTTCTTCTTCCAGATAGGCGCGGTAATTGAACAGGTTATCGCTGGTTTTAAAGCGGTGGTATGCCGCTGCCACCACCTTTTCCTCGTACTGGTCGAACAGTTCCAGCACCTCCTGCGGGGTGCGGTTATGGGTCAGGCGGTCGATGTAATGCCCGATGGAAGCGTTGAGGGCGCGCAGGGACTTGTTCAACGTTTCAAGGTCTGCCGCCACCTCCCGCAGCACGTTCTCGTAGGGGCTTTTTTCCTGTCCGATGCTGCCCAGCAGCTGCCACGCCTTGTACAGCTTGCCGGTATAGGTGACCACCCGGGGGTTCAATATCTCTTCCAGCGCATCCAGCAGCGGGGTGACCTCCGGCATAAAGGCAAGGGTGGGCTCGCTCTCATAACTGCCGGGCTGCTCCTCCAGCCAGCCGGTGCGGCGCAGACGCAGCAGAAAGCCCACCGCCAGCGTGTGGGGGTCGCGGGTGGGCTGCTCGTCCTCGTCACCCGCACCGTCGGCGTCCAGCGCCAGCGGCTTTGCCAGTGCGGCAAAATAATCCTCGGCGCGGGAGACGGCCTCGGCGCGGGAAATGCTGTAATCTGCCGTATGGCGGCACTCCTCCCAGAGCAGCAGCAAAAGCTCTGCATAAAACGCCCGGTTGGGCCCCGCCAGCGGGCGGAACAGCCGTGGGCTGACCAGTTCAAACAGCTGCATGGAAACGTCCTTTCTGTGTGAGTTCGATACCCTTTTATTGTACCACAGCGGGCGGGGTTTGTCACAAAAAGGCGAAAAAAAGCCCGCCGGGCAAGGCGGGACGATTTGGAATGCGCGCCGCGTGCGCTTTGCGCATAAGCAGCGGAAAAATTATTTTTATTTTCGGGATAGCGGAGCGTCTGCGGACGCTCCGCTATCCCATTTTCACGGGAGGGGTTCACGCAAAAAGCCCCGGGGAGCGGGGTGCTCCTCGGGGCGGGGGGGGGTTCAGTTCTACGGGGTGGTGTTGGTCAGCTCAAAGCCGATGGCAACATAGGTCTTGCCGCCGATGGTCCATGCGCCGACACCCAGCGCGGTAAGCCCCAGCGTTATGCCGTTTTTCTTTGCGTTGGCAATCTCCTCGTTCACGGTGCGGAGCAGAGCTCGAACATTGGTAGAGTTCGCTTTGATGGCTGCGGTTTTGGCGGCCTCGTAGAAAAGCGGCACAAAGGCATCCGGCTTGCTGCTTTTTGTATCAAAGCAGAGCTGCACCTGCCGCACCACGGTCTTTTCGTCGCCTTCTGTTTTGCAGCGTGCACTGCCGGTCAGGATGTCTGCGCCATGTTTCTCCTCGATGTGCTCGATGGCCAGCCTCTTGATGTCGGCATCGTTTTCAAAGCTCGTCCCGAATGTCTTATTCAGCGCGGCAAGATAGGCGCGTTCCACCTTGGGATCAAACTCCGGGTTGCCGGGGTCGCTGCTGTCGCTGCAGGCGGTGAACAGTGCCAGTGCCATGATCCCGGCCAGAAGAACAGCCGCAAGACGCTTTAACTTTTTCATGCAATGCTCCTTTTATAAAATGCAGGGGCCCATGCGGATGCACGGGGCATTCTGTTTTCATTTTACAGCAGCGCGGCAGGGTTCGTCAATGGCAAGTGTGCCTGTTTTTTGCCGGGATTTTTGGGCAGAGCGCAAAAAGCCCGGGCGGGGCAGGACGATTTGGAATGCGCGCCGCGTGCGCTTTGCGCATATTCAGCGGAAGAATTATTTTTATTTTCGGGCTAGCGGAGCGTCTGCGGACGCTCCGCTAGCCCATTTTCACGAAGAGGGGTCGTAAAGGCAAACGGCATTTGCCACGGTCAAAACAAAAAGCCCCGGAGGGCGGGTGCTCTCCGGGGAAAGATGTTGATATGATCAGGTCTTGGGGTAGTTGGGGTTCCTGACCTGAATGGAAACGCCTGCATACTTCTGGCTATTGTCGCCCCAAACAACAACACCAACCTTAGTCCAGTAACCAGACTCGCTCACGTGGATATTGGTGGGGACGCGGTTGTCGCCCAGAATGTGGTTCAGCATGGTATTCAGCAGCGTTCCTCCAAACTCATAGTTTGCGGTTACGGTAATAATCACAAATTCCTTTTCCTCAGCCGGATCCAAGCCGTCCACATGAACACCTGCCACGACCTTATGACCAAAAATGTCGACCTTGGCCTTTGCAATATCGCCCTTCAAGTAATCAGCAGCGACTCTGCGCATATCCTGACTGTTATTAAGCTTTGCAGCGCTGGTGCCCTTATCATGGATCTGCTGCATCAGCTCCTGCTCTTCCTTGCTATTATCCTGCGTGCCGCCACCGCCGCCACCGGTACAGGCGGTGAGCATCACCATAGCCATTGCGCCTGCAAGCAGCAGAGCGACGATCTTTGACAGTTTCTTCATAGGGGTATCCCTCCAATCAGCGTTTTTTGTGGATATGTTTCTTTTTTCTCGAAAGGCTTTCGCAACCATCGTTGCCTTTCTGCCCTGATTATATCCGACACCTGACGGTTTTGTCAATCGGGAATATCGCTAAACTTCCCGAAACAGTTTCGTGAAAATGATGAAAATAAGCGGGATTTGTTGCAGTTCTGATATATTCCGGAATAAAGTCTGTCTACAATTCACAGAATCATCTTTTCCCTGCCCCGGCGGCGCAGTTTTTCCGGGTGCGGGAGCACTTAAATTTGGACATATGTTGTGTTTCAGGCGTTAACTCCCTCAGACGCGGCTTGCGCCGCGCCAGCTCCCTCTGGGAGGGTATTTCCCCATTATTTTGCCTTTTTACACATTTTCACCACGTTTTAGTGGTAAAATCATGTCCAGATTGAAACGAACTTGGAGGAAGTACCCATGCAACACTGTCCCGCCCGCGCGGCACAGCAGCTGGCGGCGGCAGTTCTGGCGCTGGTTTTGCTGCTGTGCGCCTTTTTGCCCCATGCCCACGCCGCTGAACTGAAAGAGAAAAACGGCATCCGGCTGCTCAGCTTCGACACCAGCCACATTCTTTCCATCGGCAACCAGACCTCCGGCAAGTGCAGCCTGTACGCGCTGCGCTACGCCCGCACCATTCTGGACGGCAAGGTGTGCTCCGGCAGCGGGATGTGGTCGAACGGTGCGGTGTGGTCCGCAGCGGGCTACACCGGGTACTCCGGCACCCGCGCCGAGTGCCTGAAAAAGCTGTACAGCGAGCTTTCCGCCGGGCGTCCGGTGATCGTGCACCTGAAAAATACCACGGTCAGCGGGGTAAAGCGCCACACGAACCGCACCTCTACTTATGAATACCACCTGACTTCCTCCGGCTGGGACGAGGTGAACTACCCCCACATTGCCACCAGCAGCACCTACGGGCACTGGGTGTGCGTGGCGGGCATCTCCCCCACCGCCGACCCGGAAAACCTGACCGAGAGCGACTTCTACGCCCTCGACCCCGCCCGGGTAACGGCAAATGGACGGCTTGCCGTCACCCGCCTGCTGGATCATACCCTGTGGGTGGAAAACTCCCCCCTCAAGGTGCTGGGGTGAAAGTATAATATGATAGAAACAGAGCGCCTGACACCGCGGTGTCAGGCGCTCTGTTTCTATTCAGTTCCCTTAATATCCCTTCACCGAGAACCCGCGCTCCCACGGGTCGGGCGGGATATTCTTGCTGCGGATGCCGGTAATTTGGATATAGTCGCTTTTCTGGATCATAGCGAACAGGGACATGAACTTATCCGGGTCGCCCTGCACCTCCAGCGTCACGCTGCCGTCATCCTCGTTCTGCACCCAGCCGGTCAGGTCAAGGGTCTGCGCGGCGTACCGCGCACGATAGCGGAAACCCACCCCCTGCACCTGTCCGGTGATGGTGTAGCGCCGCCGCTCCGTGCCTTCCGGCAGTGCGGGCGGGGTGCGATCCTTTTTGGAAAGAAAATCAAACACGGCAGTGTCCCTTTACAGCTCCTGATAAGCGGTCATCAGGGCGGGAATGAACTGCTTTTTGCGGCTCACCACGCCCGGCAGCGTCCAGCTGGCATCGGCGGCGGGCTGGGTGTCGAAGCCATCCGTCAGCACCTCGGCGGCGTAGCGCCCGTTGCAGATGACCACGCTCTCCTCCTTGGGCACGTCGGTCAGCAGCATATAGATATCCTCCACGTTCTGCTTGTTGCGTGCTTCCTCGAGATAGGGCTTCAGCAGCGCCTCGGCGGCGGTCAGGTTCTTGCGGGTCATGTAGCTGCCCTGCGCCACACCAAAGCGGATATCACCGCACATGAACACCTTGAAGTCCTGCAAGAACACTTCCTCGGCGGTCTTGCCGTCCAGCTTTTCGCCGGCCTCAAACATCTCGTTGGCAAACTCGTTGATGTCCACCCCGGCGATCTTTGCCAGACGGTTGGCGGCGCTCACGTCGATGGGGGTGCAGGTGGGGCTGCGGAATACCAGTGTATCCGAAAGGATGGCAGCCAGCAGCAGACCGGCGATCTTTTGCGGGATGGTCACGCCGTTTTCATCGTACATCTGGGTGACGATGGTGGCAGTGCAGCCCACCGGCTGGTTGCGGAAGTACACCGGGCCGCTGGTCTCCAGACTGCCGATGCGGTGGTGGTCGATGATCTCCAGAATCTCGGCCTGATCAAAGCCCTCCACCGCCTGTGTGGCCTCGTTGTGGTCCACCAGAATGATGCGGCGCTTGCGCAGGTTGATGATATTGCGGCGGCTGATCATACCGCAGTACTTGCCGTCTGCATCCAGAATGGGGAAATACCGGTGACGCACCTTTGCCATCACGCGGGTGACGTCTGCCACCGGGGTGACGAGGGTGAATTTCATGATATCGTCCCGGGTCATGTAATAGGAGATGGGCGCGCACTGGCTGATGAGCTTTGCCGCCGCGTAGGTATCGCAGGGGGCGCTCATAATGGCTACGCCGGTCTCGGCGGCGATATGCTGGATGGTGCGGCCCACCTTTGCGCCGTTGCAGATGATGATGAGAGAAGCTTCCTTCTCGATGGCGCAAAGCTGGCTTTCGTAGCGGTTGGTCAGGATGACGATATCGCCCTTTTCCATGCTGCTTTCCAGCATTTCCGGGGTGGCGGTGCCAATGCGGATGTGTCCGGTGGTGCACTCCGCGTCCTCGCTGCCCACCACCATGGTAGCGCCCAGCGTTTCCAGAATATTGCGGTAGCTGGTGCGGCTCTTGGCAAGAATGCCGGTGTCGAACAGGTCCATGTTGGCGGTGGCGATATCCTTCACCGTGATGACACCTTGCAATTCGTCATCCTCGCTGGTCACGGGGAGGGTGTCGATCTTCTGGTCGCGCATGATCTCCCACGCCTTGCGCAGGCTGGTGGAGCCGGGGATGCCGGGCACCTGCCTGTAATCCACATCCCGAATTTTAGGGTTGACGTCGGTGCACATCCGGGGCGGCGTGACCCCGAACTTTTTCAGCACAAATTCCGTTTCCTGATTCATCTTGCCCGCACGCCGGGCTTCGCAGACCAGATCGCTGGTCTTGTTTTTCAGCTCTGCATAGGCAATGGCAGAGCAGATGGAGTCGGTGTCCGGGTTGCGATGCCCGATGACAACGACCTTATGCGCAGTTTGCTGCATACTGTACCCCCTTATGGGTCCTCAACTTCTTATCATATATCTTATCATTTACCAAAGGCAGCGCCCCCCTCCTGCACAGCGGGGCGGGCTGCAACCTTATTTTAACACAACTGTGCCCATGGGTAAAGGGCACGAAACGCGGCGGGCTGTTGCTTTTTGGCACTTTCTTGTATACAACCTCTTGCATTTCGACAGCATCCGCTGTATGATAGAAGCATTCGAGCTTTTTTGTCATTTGCAACGGAGGACAGCATGAAATCGTCCAAATTCACATCCACTCCCCTGTTTCCACGGCAGGCGCTGGTGGCGCTGCTGCTGCCGCTGATCGCGGAGCAGGCGTTAAGCGTGACCATCGGTCTGGCGGATACCTTAATGGTGTCCTCGGTGGGCGAAGCCGCCGTGTCCGGCGTGAGCCTTGTGGACAGCTTCAACACCCTGATGATCCAGATCATGAGCG
>OGLX01001234.1_pt1 | contig 13434 bp, 15 predicted proteins | sample 1572821 | NCBI WGS metagenome assembly OGLX01 (sample SAMEA2581908, study PRJEB24529) | metagenome | biome: Human gut stool | place: China | collected 2011 | reverse complement strand
TAGTAAAATTCAAAACGAATAAGGAAAAAACTTTAGCATATGTAACTCAGCAATACACTAATAGTGCAGGAGTTACAATAATAACAGAAGGCACAATGATATTAGAAGGAGACTATTTGAATTTAGATGAGCCATATGAAATTCATCAAGAACAAGAAATAATATTTCCACTTGCAAAAGGACAAAAACTAAGAAGTTTGCCAAATGGGGTAAAGGATTACTTGGCTGAAGATGGCATACATAAAAATGTTGGAATTATAATTTTAAATGGTAGTGGTGGTACAAATGAGAGCTATTTTAAGACATTGGATAACAAATTTGCGTTAGGTGTAAACACTGAAAAAGGATTGCTTTTAAAAAATTTAAAAACAGATAATTTGAAAATAAGTGTTTTATCTGATAAATTTTTAGGAGTACCTTGGGACATCATGAAAGATACAATAGAGGGGTGGCAAATTGCCTTAAGACAAGATGGAAGTTACACTTATTTGAGATTGTTAACTACTGGAATCGAAGACACTAAAGCTTTAGAAACTTTTTTACAAAATAATAATGCAATAGTAGCATATCCATTAGCTGAAGAAGAAATAATACCATATACACAAGAGCAACAAGCTGTAATAGATAAAAGACTATATACATATAAGAATGTCACAAACATTAGTGTAGACAACGAATTAGCAATGCTAGACATAACATACAAAAAAGATATTGAAACAATGTTTAATAATCAAGCAAATGAATGCAATGAAAGATTAAGCAATATAGAGAACTTGCTAAATACAACAGAGACAAGTGCTTTATTGTTAGATAATTTAGAAGATGACTTAGAGAAAGAGGTGTAATTATGAGAATATCAGATTTATTATTAAAATTAATTGAAAAGAAATATTATGCAGAGAAAGAGCAAATTGAGAACAAGCTAAATATATTCTATGCAATGAATAAGATTAGTGATGAAGAATATAGCTCATTAGTGCTAAAAGTAGAAGAAGTTTATGTAGAAGCAATAGAGAATACAGAAGAAACTGACAATATAGTAGAGGAGACAACAGCAAGAACAGAAGAAAAATCGGAGGAATAATCTATGGAAAAGTCAGATATAATCAAGCTTCAAGAGGTTGAAGACAGAAGCAAGTCTAATACAAAAAGATTAGACGAACATGATGACAAATTTAAAGACATAAATAACAAACTTGAAGATATTCACGAACTTACATATTCTATCAAAGAAATTGCGACAGAAGTTAAGTTAATGAGAGAAGATGTAAATAAATTGGACACAAGAGTTGGCAACATAGAGAATGAGCCAGCAAAAGACTATAAAGAAGTTAAAAAAGCTATAAGAGACAAAATAATCTTATCTATTGTAGGTGCGATTGTTGGTGCTGTTATAGCTTTAATTATTAAATAAAATAATAGGAGGAAATTGTAATTATGGATATATCAGTATTAACACAATATTTTAGTATAGTAGTTGTAGGAATATGTTTATGTGTAGGCTACGTTATAAAAAATAGCCTTGATTTTATACCAAACAAATACATACCACTAATGATGCTAATATTAGGTTTAGTAATTAATGTATTAATGAACTTAAACGGTATAAATGCAGAAGTAATACTAACTGGAATGTTTAGTGGACTAGCTTCTCCAGGTCTATACGAAATGTTTAAGAATCTAATTAATAAGGAGGATAAATAGTTATGGAAATAATTGAGACAAATTTAGAATTTAAAGATATGTCGACAAGAAAGGCAACACAAAGAATAATTCTACATCATGCAGACGCAAAGAACTGTTCTGCCGAGGACATTCATAGATGGCATCTAAACAATGGATGGAGCGGTGCTGGATATCACTTTTTAGTTAGAAAAGATGGTAAAGTATATAGACTTCGTCCAGAAGATAAAGTTGGAGCTCATGCATATGGCTCAAACTATAATTCAATAGGAGTATGTTTTGAAGGTAACTACATGGAAGAAGATATGCCAGAAGTTCAAAAACAAGCTGGAAAGGAATTAGTTGCATACTTAAAGAATAAGTACAAGATATCAACAGTGCAGGCTCATAGAGATGTATGTGCTACATCTTGCCCTGGAAACAAATTTCCATTCGATGAGATTGCAAATTTTGAGCCAAGTAATGAAATTATATACCTCAACCACAAGAAAACGCTCCAAAAGGCAACGTGGCAGAAATACAATATACTCTAAATGATAGATACGGATTAAATATTGCTGTAGATAATATCTATGGAAACGAAACAAGAAGAGCACTTGTAAAAGCGCTACAAACAGAATTAAATAAACAATATCATAGAGATTTAGCAGTCGATGGAATATTTGGAGCTAATACTTACAATGCTTGTATAAATGTTCGAATAGGAGCAGAAGGTAATATTACATATTTAATTCAAGCAATGTTAGTATGTCATTCATTCAACATAGATGCAGATGGAATATTCGGAAATGCAACAGAAAATGCAGTAAGAGAATTTCAAAAAAGAAATGGATTATCTGTAGATGGAATAGTAGGAAAGAATACATTCAATAAGTTATTCAAATAAACTTTGGTAGGAGCAATCCTACCTCTTTTTTTATGCCTGAAATAGCTATTTTTGAGACATAAAAGTATATAACTTAAAAATAAAAACGCCTTAAAATCAATTCTAGTGAGTTGATTTTTTGCTTGTTTTAGAGATTTTTGAATATTTTAATAACATTCGGAAAAAATAACGAAAACGAAAATATGTTTGTTATATATTGACAAAATTGTATACATAATATATAATGCTATTACAATAATATTATATTTGAGTTACAATATTATTAAAACTATTGACAGTTTTGTATTTTTGAAATATGTATATAATATACGAGAGGTGTTTTTATGAAAAGGTTATGGGAGTTAAAAGCAAAAGAATTAGCTATATACATACAAAAGTTTTATAAAGAAAAATACGAAGGAAATACAAATAAAAGAGATATATCTCCAATAAAATTACAAAAGGCTTTATATTTTTTATTTGCATATTGGGGACAATATATAGGAAAGTCAAAACAGGAAAATTCTAAATCAGAAGTAGACTTTTCAGACTTCTCTGAAAACTTATTTTTGGAACAAATTCAAGCTTGGACTTATGGCCCTGTATTACCAGAAATATATACTTTAGAAAAAGAAGGAGCCTTAAACAATAATATACCAGCAAATTATTTAGAAGATTCAGAACATAATTTAGTTATAAAAGAATTTATAGATTATTTATTGCCACAGATATTTGATATTAGTGATTTTGGACTAGTAGATTTATCTCATCAAGATAGTTGTTGGATAAATCATTACAACTCTCAAGAAGAGTTTCATAGTAACGAAATCCCTAAAAACGAAATAATAAATGAATATTGTAATAAATAAGCCTAAACTAAAATCTCAAATAGTAAAAAACAATAGGATAGGTAATAAAATAATTAGTAAGGAAAATATAACTTATAAAGAATTTGTATTTAATGGCTGTTTGCATTCAAGTATAATTGAAGATGAATTTTTCACAAATTATGTAAAAAGTTATGATAAAAAAATATATATAGAATTGAAAAAAATTTTTGACGATATATATAATGGAAAAGCAGAATTAGGAGATAAATTTGTATTAGTAAATAATGATTCCAATGCGGGAAATAAGAAAAATAAAAGGTTAAATAGAATAATAAGTAAAGCAAATGAGATAGAAAATATTCCAGAACTAATGAAATTAAAGCCAAAACATTTAAAACAAGATAAAACATTAGAACCAGTTAGAATATATATACATTATGACGAAAGGCTAGAAATTTTTGAATTATATTTAGTAGACTTATATCATTTAGGAATAGAGGGGAAAAATTATAATATTGGAAATGGAGTATATAATCTCAGTAAAATATATGAAGTAAATTCAGAAAATAAAAAATGTATTTCAAAAATAGCTGATGAGTATAAACTAAAAAAAGACTAGCAATAGTCTTTTTTTCACGATTCGACAGACTTTGCATGAAAAAACTGTTATTATAGAAAAAAGGAGGTACAAGCTTATGGAAGAAGTAAAAAAGCTTGAACTAATGATAAAAAATGATAGCAAATACAATGATATAATAGAGCAGAGCATGCAGATAGATAAATACATAAAAAAGAAAATTGAGGGAGCATTATAGCTTCCTCATATTTGGTTTATGAGCAAATTAGTATTTGAGTGACTCAAAATGACTTTGTCGAATTTTATAATATAATTTAATCATAAAAAAGCAACGCGTTTCTCTAAAGAAGGAGAAGAACATATGGAAAAAATAGTTGTAATAAATGAGAAAAAATATCAAGAATTTAAATATGAAATGAAAAGAGAAAATGACTATTGGACTCCAGAAGAAATTAAAGAAATAATGAAATATAACAAAAAAATAAAAGATATTGACTGTAATTGTATAGATAACTATTCTTAACTTTAACACTTTTTTAACACTTTAGTTCAAGATAATATAGGAATAAATAAAAAACAAATAATGCTAAAAACCAGTAATATAAAGTGATACAAGAATATATAAAAACATACAAAAACATAAAATTTGTTCAGTTGGATCAGGAGTTGTTTCTGATATAATTGAATAATCTATGAATATTTAGAGAATAAATAATTCATTATATTAATAAGTAATTATTTAAGGATAGTAAGGCAGCTATCACGCCAGAGATGGTCTTAAAAGAGATGTGGGGAACGCCGTCCCACTAAATAATTACAAATGAAAATAGCAAGGGTTACAGAGATTTGTAATATCTTGCTATTTTTATTATTATCTTTTTTTAGATTTATTGTAAACAAAGAAAATTATATGATTTTAGTTTTGCCATATACCCAAATTTATTGATGCATATTATTGTTATTAATGCCAATATATGATAAAATAATTAAAGTCAAGAGAGGAAAGTAAAATGAATAAACAGATTGGTATGGTAAATTATAAAGTAATAGAATTATTGGATTTAAATTATAAAGAAGAATTACCTATATTCTTAGGTGATAGTAATATAGAGCATATGAAAAAACAACATTTTGAGGACTATGAAAAATATGGAGAAGATATAAAGAATATAATAAATAATCCAACATATGTTGCAAGAAATCCTAATCAGGATTCAATAGAGTATATAAAAGAATATAAAATAGACAATGCTTTTGTGTTGGTTGCAGTAAGGATAAGTAGTAAAGGCACTATGTTTGCTAAAACATTATTTACTATGACCGAAAGAAAGAAAAATATATACTTAAAAAATGGATATGCAAAAAAATATGAATAATTACTTGCAAATGAAAACAATGTATGTTAAAATAAATATAGCATATAATAATGTAAAGAAAGTTTCTGAGGGCGGAACAGGCAGCCGCCACCCGTAGTTAGGAGATGTAGGAAGGTCAACCTACCTAAACTTTCTTGACGGGGTAGGATTAATCCTACCTTTTTTTATATTTAAAATTCGCTATAGCGAAAAGTAATATAATGAATTTATTTTTTGATATTAAAAATTAATAAAAATGCAATTTTATAAGTGAATCTTTTTTTGAGAGAACAATAAAATGCCTGAAAAATTGCCAAATTAAATTGACTTTTGGCCGATTTAAGTATATACTTTAAGCGTAAATACTAAAGAAACAGAGGATGAACTAATCAGATTTATAACTTACGAAAGGAAAGCTAATAAATATGAAAAAAACAACAATATCAAGCATAATAATAGCAATATCAATGATAGTATTCACGACTAAGGTACAGGCAGCTACAGGAAAAGTAACAACAGAAACTTTGAATTTAAGAAGCAAGGCTTCAACTGATTCGTCAGTGGTAAAGTTACTTAACATGGACGATGATTTGGAAATCATGTCAGAAGAAGGAAATTGGTATAAAGTTAAGGTTGGAGAAAATGAAGGTTATGTTAGTAAAGACTATGTAAAAGTTGATAAAACATCAACAGAATCAAACGATACGACACCAACCGATAATAACAAAAATAATTCTGGTGCAAATTCAACAGAAAGTAAAAACAATGGAACGACTTCAAGCCAAACCACATCAAATACTGTAACACCAAATTCTACTTTAAAACTTGAAAAAGATGTTACAATAAAAATATTACCATTAATAAATGCGAATAATCTTGGAACGGCAAAAGCTGGTGATGAAGTTACTGTTATTACAACAGTAAATAACTGGATATTTATAGAAACAAGCGAAATTGCTGGCTGGATAGTAAAAGATTCAAGTGTGGGACAAGTTAAGAGTTCAGAAGATAAAAATACTGGCTCAAGTACAGATAATAACACCACAGATACTAGCAATAATGATGACAAGGGTGAGGAACAAACTGATGCCAAAACTAATACGGATAATAATGATGATGCAACTTCATCAGATACAAATTATACTAAAACAACCAAATACATTAATGCTTCGTCAGTATATGTTAGAAAAGAACCTTCAACAAGTGCTGGAATTGTAACAACTTTAATTAGAAACACTGATGTTACAGTTGTTGGAGAATCAGGAGATTGGTACAAGGTTACATATAAAGATTACAGTGGATATATTTATAAAGAACTATTGTCAGATAAAAAAACAGAAGAAACAAATAGAAGTAGCGCTAATAGAGAAAGCGCTACAACTGTTTCAAGTGTAACTACTGAAACTACAACAGAAGAAACTTCAAAGGGACAAGAGATTGTAGAATATGCAAAACAATATTTAGGATGTCCATATGTTTATGGAGGTTCTGGGGATAAATCTTTTGACTGTTCTGGATTTACAATGTATGTATACAAGAAATTTGGATATACATTAAGCCATTCTGCAATAGCTCAATCTAAAGTTGGAACATATGTTGCAAAAGAAGATTTACAAGCTGGGGACTTGGTATTCTTCTTAGATTATGAGACAATGGATGGCATAGGTCATTGTGGAATATATATTGGAAATGGCGAATTTATACACGCGTCTTCTGGAAGTGGATATTGTGTAAAAATATCAAACTTATTAACAGGAAGCTATAACACGAGATATGCTACAGCTAGAAGGTTAATATAAAGTTTGTATTCTAAAAACATGACAAAATGATATGAAAAATTAATATAGAATTTTATAAATAATATAGGGCAATTTAAAAGGAGAATGTTAGTGAAAAGACCACTTTTAATTGTTACTATATCATACATATTAGGAATAATTATAGGGGTATACTTTAAGCAAAGTATACTCTTAATTTTGCTTGCAGGAATTATTGGGATTGTATTTTGGAAAATAATAAAAAAGAAAAAAATTGTAATTATTGCAATATGTATTGTACCATGTTTATGGTCTTGCTTGCAGACCAATAATTTAAATAATAAATACAATAAAATGTATAAATTAGCTGATGAAAACATTGCAATAACGGGAACTGTGTGCAGTCAAATAAATGAGACTGATTATAAATATTCCGTTAATATTAAGCTAGAAAATAAATTAAAATTAACAATTTATATAGATAAAAAAGAAGATGTTTCAAAATTGGAATATGACAATAAAATATCTGTTGTAGGGACGTATAAGAAGCCGACAGGGAAAAGAAATTATAAAGGCTATGATTATATGAAATATTTAAAGACTAAAAAGATATGTGGTTCATTAATGGTAGATGGTGAAGTAAATCTGATTAAAACAAAAAACATCAATCCAATATTTGCAGTAATAAATAAGCTATCACTAACTTTTAAACAAAATTTAAAGAAGTTGTTACCAAAACAAGAATCTGAACTCGAACAGGGAATTTTATTAGGAGACACATCTGATATAGAAAGTGATATAAAAGGAGACTTTAGAAAATGTAACTTATCGCACATGTTAGCAGTATCTGGAGCTCATTTGTCGTATTTGGTGTTAGGAATAAACACTGTTTTAAGCAAAAAGACATTTGGAATACGAAGAAGAAAAATTTTATCTATAATATTTATCTTAATTTTTATGGTTATTGTTAATATGAGCCCATCGATTGTAAGAGCTGGAATATCAACTATTATAGCAATATTTGCAACTTTAATTTACAGAAAACAAGATACATATACAACAATTTCAATTGCATTGTTATTAACATTATTAAATAATCCATTAGCAATTTTTGATGTTGGATTACAGCTGTCATATCTTGCAACTTTAAGCATAATAATTTTTTATTCTAAATTCACCCAAAAACAATTTAATAATAAAGTAAAAAAGTATTTGTATGAGAGTGCGATCCTCACTTTAAGTGCAAACATTTTAATTCTTCCAATTACAATCTATGAATTCAACACAATTCCAATAAACTCAATAATATCAAATTTGTTAGCTGGTCCATTGCTTGGAATATGCATAATATTAGGTATGTTTATGGTAATTATTTCAACAGTTTGTTTTCCTGTGTCAAAATTAATAGCATTTCCATTGCAAATTATTTTAAAAATTCTAATAAAGACAATAGAATTAATTTCTAAAATTCCATTTGGAAATTATACTGTAAAAACTCCATGGTTCATAGTAGTGTTTTTAACTTATGCAATAATTGTCGCATTAATATATAACAAAAAGAAGATTACTAAAATTTTAACTATGGTTACTTTAATAATATTTATTGTTATGCAGGTTTGCGCTTTTATAAATATTGATGGAAAACTAAAAATCTATTTTATAGACGTAGGACAAGGAGATAGCATGCTTGTGAAAACTGTAGGAGGAAAAAATATTTTAATTGATGGCGGTGGAAGTAAGAATCCAGATTATGATATAGGTGAAAAGATTTTAGTACCATATTTGCTAGATAGAAGAATAAAAACATTGGATTATGTAATTATATCACATTTTGATGAAGATCATGTTGGTGGAATATTGACTGTTATGCAAGAGTTAAAAGTGAAAAAAGCAATAATTGCAAGACAATTTGAAAACTCTAATAATTATAAAAAATTTATTAAATTAGCACAAGAAAAGAAAATTAAAGTTATTGTTGTAGAAGCTGGAGATGTGATAAATATAGAAAAAGATATAAAGCTAAAAGTTTTATGGCCAGACTCAAAGAATAAAATTAATGAAAATGTTTTAAACAATAATTCGCTTGTTTGCAAACTAGAATACAAAAATTTTTCAATAATGCTGACTGGAGACATAGAAGAAATTGCAGAAAATGCAATATTAAACAAATATAAAAATAATGCAAAAATATTAAATGCAAATATTTTGAAGGTAGCACATCATGGTTCTAAAAGTTCATCAACAGAAGATTTTATTAAAGCTGTAATGCCAGAGATTGCACTAATTGGAGTTGGAAAAGACAATAGCTTTGGGCATCCATCTGATGGAACAATAGAAAGACTTAACAAAATAAAATGCAAAATATTAAGAACAGATGAAAATGGAGAAATTGAATTGTTTGTGAACAAATTCCAATTTATTGACTATTTGACTATTTTATAGTATTATATACTTGTTGAATAGTAAATTAAAGATAGGAGTTTTAATATATGTTATGTTCAATGTGTAAGAAAAACACAGCAGTAATATTTATAAATAAACAAGGCGCAGATGGAAAAGCTGAAGTTGAAGGTTTATGTTATGAATGTGCTAAAAAGAAGGGAATAAATCCAATAGATACAATGGCAAAACAAGCTAATCTATCGGATAAAGATATACAAGATTTATCTAATAAATTAGATACAATGTTTAAGAATCTATCAGACAACATGGCTGATATAGATGAAGATGAACTTTCAGAAATGATTAATGGAGAAAGTGAAATAGAGGGTGCTCAAGGAGTTCCTCTTGGCTCGATTTTTTCTGGATTGTTTGGAATAAAACAAAATGGAGATGAGTTATCAAATTATTCGTCTGGTGGAACTCAAAAGGTTAAGGAGAAAACTAAGCCAAATAAAAAGAGAAAAGCATTAGACACTTATGGAACCAATTTAACAGTTAAAGCTAAGAATAATCAAATTGATAGAGTTATTGGAAGAGATAAAGAAATTGAAAGAATGATACAAATTTTAAATAGACGTTCTAAAAATAACCCATGTTTAATTGGTGAGCCAGGTGTTGGAAAAACAGCTATTGCTCAAGGCTTAGCTCTTAGAATTGCAAGCGGAAGTGTACCAGCGAAACTTTTAAACAAAGAAGTTTATCTATTAGACATGACAGCCGTAATTGCTGGAACACAGTTTAGAGGCCAATTTGAGGCTAGAATGAAGGCTATAATAGATGAATGTAGAAACGATGGAAATATTATTTTAGTAATTGATGAAATTCATAACATTATAGGAGCCGGAGATGCAGAGCATTCAATGAATGCTGCAAATATTCTGAAACCATCACTTGCAAATGGTGAACTACAAATGATTGGAACAACCACGTTAAAAGAGTACAGAAAATATATTGAAAAAGATACTGCTTTGGAGAGAAGATTCCAACCAATAATTGTAGAAGAGCCATCTGTTGAAGATGCAATTTCAATATTGCAAGGAATTAAACAATATTATGAAGATTATCATCATGTAAAAATTTCGAATGATATAATTAGACAGATTGTAAATATGTCTGAAAAATATATTCATGATAGATTTTTACCAGACAAGGCAATCGATATATTAGATGAAGCGTGCTCAAAGATAAATTTAAATGATAAAGATTTATATGACTTAGAAGTGTTGAATAATCAATTAAAAGAGGTTCAAGCTAAAAAGGAAGAAGCTGCACAAGCCGATTCTACAGAAGATTACCAAAAAGCAGCAGAACTTAAAACACAAGAGTGCGCATTACTAGAGCAAATTGATAATTTGAAAAAGAGAATGCAACCTAAAGATTTGACAACGCAAGACATTGCAAACGTAATAGAAAGCTGGACGAAGATTCCAGTAAACAAAATTACAGAAGAAGAAACAAAGAAATTGTTGAATCTAGAAGATAATCTGCATAAGAGAATAATAGGACAAAACGAGGCTGTTGAAGCAGTTTCAAGAGCAATAAGAAGAAATAGAGTAGGCTTAAAGAGCACAAAAAGACCACCATCATTCATATTTGTTGGACCAACTGGTGTTGGAAAAACTGAACTTGCAAAAGCATTAGCATATGAGATGTTTGGAAGTGAAAAATCTATAATTCGTTTCGATATGTCTGAATACATGGAAAGCAACTCAACAGCCAAATTAATTGGTGCACCTCCAGGATACGTAGGTCATGATGAAGGAGGACAATTAACTGAAAGAGTAAAGAGAAATCCTTATTCAATAATATTGTTAGACGAAATTGAAAAGGCGCATAATGATGTATTTAATATATTATTGCAAGTGCTAGATGATGGTAGATTGACTGATGCACAAGGAAACACAGTAAGTTTCGAGAATACAATAATAATAATGACATCAAATGCAGGTTCAAACTTAAATACAAATTCAATTGGATTTGGAGGAACATCAGAAGCTTCAAAAAACAGAATGCTTGGCGCATTAAAAGATTTATTCAGACCAGAATTTTTGAATAGAGTAGATGAAATTGTAGCCTTCGATTCATTAACAAACGAGCAACTTTTACAAATAGTAGATTTGATGGTATCTGATACTCAAAAAGTGTTAAATGACAGAAACATAGGATTAATACTTACAGATGAGGCTAAAAAATATGTATTAACAAAAGGAACAGATTTAAAATATGGTGCAAGACCTTTAAGACGTGCAATACAAAGATACGTTGAAGACGAACTATCTGATATGATATTAAAATCTGAACTAACAAATGGTAAAAAAGTATTGGTTGAATATGATAAGGAGCAAGACAAATTAGTATTCAACATACAATAATCTAAAAATAAGAAGGCGGAGGTAAAAAAGGTGTTTAAACATGTACCAAATATTCTAACAATGTGTAGATTTGTATTAATACCATTTATATTCGGATCAATAGTAAATAATCAGTATGTAGCAGCATTCGTATTCTTAACACTTTCCGGAATTACCGATATACTAGATGGTTTTATAGCAAGAAAATTTAATTTAATAACTAACTTTGGAAAATTGATAGACCCACTAGCAGATAAGGCAACACAAATTTCAACACTTATAGCATTGCTATTTGCAGGAATAATCCCAGATTGGATATTAATAGTGGTATTTATTAAAGAAACAATAATGATAGCAGGGGCATCTTTCTTATATGGGAAAAAACTTGTAGTATCAAGCAGATGGTATGGAAAGCTTGCAACAGTAATGTTTTATGTCGCAATAGTAGCTTCATTAATTACAAATAACTTTAATTTAGCATTCCACATAGACATCTACATATACTATGTAGCACTTGCGTTAACAATATTTGCTTTAATAATGTATTTCAAAGAATTCTATCAAAAAGGATATGTAAATAAAGAAGAATTGAGCACTGTAGATAAGAAAGTTATAGAAAAATAATAGTAAAAATCGTGTTTTAATAAATAGAACACGATTTTAAAATTTTGATAGATAAAAATAAACGAATGAAAGATGTTAATTTATATGAGCAAAACATGGAGCTGTTGCTTGGAGCTCCTTCGGACTCCTCAAAGGGCGAGCTTCCAGTTTCGATTTATAAATTAACATCTTTCACTCATTATATAATTACTCAAAATTTTCTATATACGAATTTAAATTTTCTTTCCCATAAAGAATTACACCATTTTCTAGTTCTTTTCTATCATCATTCGATAAATATTTTATCGCAATTTCAGTAGTTTCATGTAATTCATAGGTCCCGTCTTCTTTTATTCTATAAATTTCAACAAATCCATCTGAGCTTGACTTTACAACGAAATGTTCACCACAATTTCCAGAAAAATCTTTATATAACTCCACATCAGTATTTGAAAAATTTTTAATTTCCCAATCACTATAAAGCTTTGAAAATTCATTTCTTGTAATATTAGCCATCTCTGCATTTACATTTTCTTTTTCTTTTAGAGTGTGCCCACATCCATCATAATGTTTAAGAAAAGTTAAAATCGCATTTGGAGAAAGTTTTACTTCATCATAACTTGTTGGAACGGTTGTATATGGAGATGTAGTTTGAAAATTTTCAATAGTTTCATTTGCAGAACCAATATTTTGAACGGATTTTAAATTATAAATTATAATAGCAAAAGTAGTTACAATGCTTGCAATTATAATAAGTATTAAAGCAATAATAAATTTTTTATTCATATTAAATTCCTTCCTTTTTCCTAGTATTTCCATAATTTACTTATGTATGCAGAAAAAAGAAAATTTAATAAATAATGCTTTTAAGACACTTTGGAAGAACGAGTGTAAGGTTTTATTTCATCAGTTAAACCAATCAAATAATCAATACTAGTATTATAAAAATCTGCTAAAACAATAAGAGAGCT